>Ga0255759_10006179_pt1 | contig 10160 bp, 7 predicted proteins | sample 101ome_20_FD_179959 | JGI IMG/M metagenome (GOLD analysis project Ga0255759, IMG submission 179959) | Coastal salt marsh microbial communities from the Groves Creek Marsh, Skidaway Island, Georgia - 101404AT metaG (version 2) | ecosystem: Environmental > Aquatic > Marine > Intertidal zone > Salt...
GTTTGAAAACGCCACAGCTCTGCTTGCGATATCTCTTTCCTTGGACATTCTCGAAAATAAGTTCTGCGCCAATATTTTTGCGTTATCTTTTTGCTTTAACCACCATTGTGCTCGCGACTCTTCGTCCTCGTCCTCGTTTTCGTGTAAAAACTTCGCCATGTACGGATTCGCATCCGCAAAGGAATCCGTAAAGAGCACCATATCCGCGTCGTTAATGTGATTCGCAATCCGCGGATCGTCTTGTAACGCCGGTTTCAACCAATCAATGTACGCGTACCTGTACGGTGTCTTGTCTGGAGGAACAAAGAGCAACTCTTTCGCGTTCGACAACTTTGCCGCGGCGGCTTTTTCGATGCTCTCTGCATCATCATCATCATCATCGTTTCCGTTTGCAGTCGTCGTCGCGGCCTCTTCTTTCTCTTCTTCTTCGCCTTCGTCGACGACCAACTGTTGCTGCTGACGTTCTCCTTTCTCGTCGTCCGACGTGTCCGTCCCGCCAACCTCCTCCTCGATTTCTTCCGGACTCGCGATTGCCACCACCTCCGCGTCCCCCGCGTCTTCCGCTTCTTCGTTCGATGACGGCTCCGAGCTCTCCACCGCGCTCGCGCCGCTCTTGCTCAAAGAATACTTCAAACGCCTTCTCCTTCTGTAACTCGCCTCTGCGTCCACGAACGGTGACCACCCGAACAAATCCGTCGCGTAAAAAGTCATCGCTCTCGTCTCTTCCTCGACGATATCTTCGCACGATTTGTACGAAATCGAAGACGACGATATCGGTTTCACGCCTAACGTTTGTAATATCGCTTGGTTTTCTCGGTACGTTTTCGATTTCGTCACCGCGACGGAGAAGAGCGCGAAACAGAACAGACAGGTCGTCGCCAACGCTTTGAACGGAGGAGTTCTTTTTGATGCCGCGAGTCTCGTTGGTTTTGCGAAACTGTTGGTGTTCTTGTTGTCGAGAAGCAGCAACGTCGCACGCTCCGCGTCGTCGTCGTCGCGCGTCATTTCTCTTTTCTCTCTCTCTCTCTCTCTCTCTTCGATTGGTGTGCTGTCGTCGCGAAAAGCGCGCGCGCGAGTGCGGCGGGAACTGAAAATTCTCCCGCGGCCAAGCAATGTATCTAAAACCCTAAACACCTAAACGCAAATTTCCTCTGAGCAACGCACGCGCGCTTCATAGTAACTTTAAAAAACGATGGGAAGGATCAAGCAGCATTTCCTGGACCAAGGCCTGACCGCGAAAGATATACCTCTGGCGTTCGCGTGCGTGTTTACTCGTTTTCCTCTGTTTTTTGTTTCCGTCTTTATCTTCTTCTTCTTCTCATATATTGTTTCCTATACCAGACAAAAATCCAAATTGGAAAGTGCTCTCACATCTTATTCTCTCTTACTCTCTCTCTCTCTCTCTCTCTCTCTTTAACAGATTCCACGAGGTGTTCTCCATCGCGTTCGCGGCGTCCACGTGGGTTGCCGCGTACGGCATTCAACCGTCCAAGACCATTTGCCAACCGTTCGCGAATATTGGAGCGATTAAAAACAACGTTCAACCAGTCTTTGTTAAAATGCTGGAGAGCTCGAGCGGACCGGCTCGAGCGGCGGTGAAAAGAATACCGATGTTAGCGAAAGCCGATCCGACGCGATTGACCGTCGCGTTGGCGGAGAGTTTGACGTTGAGAGCGTTTATTAAACCAATCACGTTTGGTGGGAAGTTGTGGGTGACGTATGAGTTTATGAAGTTTGTGAAGAGTAAGACGAACGGAGACGCGAGCGCGGCGCAGACTGGAAAGACGAAGAACGGGAAGAAGAAAGTAGCGAGCGTGAGTCTTTCTGTGCGATGATGATGATAATGATGATGATGATCATATTCTTATTAGTCACTAGATGAACGTGCACTCGTTTATGATGTAAATTTAATACAGTAGCTGCGCATATGCATAGTTTATAAATAATCACAACGGGGGGTCCTCTTTTCTCTCTCTCTCTCTCTTACGCTTCTTCTTCTTCTTCTCCGCCACTACTACTAGAACTAGAATTACTATTATTAGTGTCAGTATCCTTCAAAGACGAACGGTAACTCAAATAATCTCCCATCGCCTCCTCCTCGTCAACGCTCATCAGCGGACACTCGCCGTTAATCTCGCACTCCTCGACGTCGTTCAACTCCTCCTTCAAAATTTGCCTCGCTAAGTTCTCCCACACCTTATCTGCCACCATGGCCGATTCCGGTAAAAAATCCAACGCCATTCGAAACAAAACTCGCGTTTTGCCCGGTCTAGACGGTAAACACACGTGCACCTGATGGACTCGTCTCGGTATGGAATCCCCATACATTCTCTGAATATCAATGGTGCTGACCAACGCGCTGCTCGGAACAAACTTAATTTCATTCGGTACCGGTCGCCAACCCCAACGCAAAGCCTTGGCGATTTGAGCGCTGACGTCCACCAAATCAAAAATCTTCTCTAAGCTCCCCGTCTTCTCCTCTACCAATTTCGCTTTATTCACCGCCCGTTGCGTGAGCGTAAACAACCGTTCGGTCAACACGTCGCACTCGTTCGCAAACTCCAACTCAATCTCCGCGCACGTTAAAAACGGCGTCCCGTTGACGCTCCCTCCCTCTGGCGCTCGCAAGCTCTTCTCTCCGACGTACAAATTCGTCGGATGTCTCGGATCCTTTTCGTCCGGCACTTCCGATCCCTCGTCTCCGGCCCAAACAAATACCATGCCGTCGTGCTCGACCGTTTTCAACGCGTCCACGTACACCCCTTTCAACACCGTCTTACAACTCGGCATCTTCACGCACTCCCCGCGAGTGGTAAACTCCCACCCGTGGTACGCGCACTGCACGTGCCCTTCCTCCACTTGCACGCCCAAAGACAGAGGACACGCTCGGTGCGCGCACTCGTCCTTCACGCACCCAATTTCTCCTTCTTTCGTTCGAAACAACACCCACGGCACGTTGAACAAATCAAAAGGGATCATCTGGTTGAACTTTACGTTTTTACTAAACGCGACTGGAAACCAGTTCGCGCGTTCCGACGGCGTGTGCGACGGCGAGACGTTGTAATCTTTGCTCGTGCCGGAAGTTCGAGACGTTTTCGTCATGTCCACCACCGCGATTTTCGACGACGACGACGACGACGACGCGGAGGAAAGCGTTCTCGTCCTCCTCTTCGCCCCGGGAGAAGAAGAAGAAGAAGAAGAAGAAAGACGATCGCGAGGAGAAGAAAAGGGGAGAGAGGATTTGCATCGTTGTTGTTGCGATTGTCTTCCCGAAGTCGAGCACGCGTTGACGAACGACGACGACGCTCTTTGCTGTCGCTGCTGCTGCTGCTGCTGCTGAAAGCGAGCAGAGAATGCGGTCGTCGCCGTCGTCATCCTTTCCAATCGAAGCTCTTCTTTTAAGTAAAGCGTTTGTGGGGATTTTGATATCTGTAAAAGAATGTTTAGGGTTTTCATCCTTTATCGGAAACCCTAAACAGCTCCTTCTCTGTTTTTGTCAAACAACAGAAAGCGCGTTTCATCATATCTCGCAAGGCGCGCGTGCACGCGTTTCAGAGTTTTTTCCTTCTTCTTCTTCGCGCGCAAAACGAAAATGTTCGCCGTCATCAGCAACACAAATGTTCTTCTTGTTCGCGCGTCGTCGACGACGACGATTTGCAACGACAAAGCGAAGATGAAGATGAAGAAGCAAAAGAAGACGACCACCTCCTTTTCCTCTTCTTCTTCTTCCGACGACGAGAAAGCAACGAAGACGACGACGAAAGCGACGACCGCGATGCTCTCCGCGTCGCTCTCGCTCGCGATGCTGTTCTCCTCCCAAAACCCGGCGGCTTTACTGCTGTCTTCTGATGGCTCCATGATTGAACCTTCCCCAGGCGTGGCCTTTGCCGGTGGGTTGAACAAAAAAGGCAACAACAACGCGTACGAGGAGATGATGCGACAGATGGAAGAGCAGAATAAAAACAACGGCGGCGGCGGCGGCATGTCGGCAGAATCTTTGTTCAAGGAGAGCGGCGGCGCGTGCGGGCCCGGGTACGAGATGAAGGTGAAGCTCGTCACGGGAGCGGAATGCGAGTGCGTTCAGCCTGAACTGTGCACCAGAGAAGGTGAGATGACGGCGGAAGAGAGGTCGTACGGGAAGAAACCGAAACCGGCGGAAGGCGAAGAAGCGAAGAAAGAGATGATGAGTTCAGACGGAGGGATTCAGTTTACCTTTAACAATTAAGAACGAACGAACGAATGAATGAATGCATGAACGAACGAACGAACGAACGAACGAGTGGTGTGCTTGTAATAGTAATATAGTATAATATACGATGTGATGTAGTCACGCTCGCGTACAAATATCTCTTCACATTTTTTCAGACATCACACACAAAAACCATCACGCAAAACACGCGCGTTTATTGTAACAATGATTCTACCGAATAACCTTCCGTTTTTCAACCGCGACGACAGCAGCAGAAACAGCAGAAATAGCAAACGCGAGAACTCGTCCTCGTTTCGACGGCACCATCGCTCTTCTTCTTCATCTTCTTGGAAAGCGCTGACCTCGCCGGGAAAAGGAGGCGTTTTGTGCGCTTTAACGGTTTCGCTCGCACAACCGACGCGCGCGGCGCTCGCCGGGTCGTCGTCGTCGTCGAACGAGAAGAAAAAGAACGCGCAACGACAGCAACAAAAAGCGGGCGATTTAGTTTCGTTAGGCAGCGTGGATTTCTGTTCGGTATTTTGTCAAGAGTTTGGCGTATCTGGGATAGTTGGCGTAGGGGTCGGTTGTGCCCTAAAGTCGGCATTAAAGGTCGCCGCGGTGTCCTTCGCGTCTTTCTTCGCGCTTTTGAAGTGGTTGGAGATGAACGACCTCGTCGACGTGAAGTGGAAGAACGTGAATAAACTGGTCAAGAAAGCATCTCTGGTGGCTGATTTAAATCACGACGGTAAGATAGATTCGAAGGATTTACAACACGCGAAGATGAAAGCGGTTGGATTTTTCGAGAGCGCGTTGCCGTCCGCGGGCGGATTGTTAGCCGGTATGTCGTTAGGATTGAAACTTTGATCGTATCACCATCGGTGTGAGATAAGAACTAGCGTGTGTGTGTGTGTGTGTGTGCTATGAACAACATTCTATTTATTTATGCGTGCCTCATTTTAACGCCTGTTTCACGGCATCAGTTGCTATTTTTGCGAGCGATTCAATCGAAATCGTTGCCGCGCCTTCAAACGGTCCTTCTGCCGGAGAAGGAGCCGCTTTCGCCTTTCCTTTCGTCGTTTTGGCGCGTTTGGTACCGGCACCTTCGATGGCACCACTGAGCGTTTCGCCGTTTCGAGTGATCTCGGAACACGTCTCGACGCGCCATCGCTCGAGCGTCGATCTTCTCTTCGCGCATTTGATAGTCATCGTCGCGCCGTCTTCCCAAACGCACACGAAAGTACCTTCTTTCTCCAAGAGGTGTTCGTCGTCGTCTGTTTTAATAATCGCGGCGATGTTAGTGTCTGCAATGCATCGAGTCGTGTCCAAAGTTTCCTTCAGCTTTTCGATAGAATAAGGCGCGAACAACGCACGCATGGACGGTTCGAGATATTTTCGAACGACAAACATCTTTGCAATCTTGCGCGTCTCTGGGAGAAATTCGAGAAAGACCGAACCCACTTTTTGTGGATCGTTGGTTTCGCTCGCGGATTCCAGGCACCGCGCGAGTTTTTGTTTGAAAGAACCGTAACAGATGATATCGTCAACGTCGTCTCGGTCGATGATAGAATCCGGAGTGGCTTTAAAGGCGCATTGGACGAGACCCGTGTACTTGTTCACCGACACCGTCGCGGATACGGAAGCTAACTCTTTGTTATTTTTGTCCACCTCGTCTCGATCGAAATCGATGGAAAAAGTCAAAGCATCAGCATCGATTTCAGAAATCGTGACGCCGCTTAAAGGTTTCACTGTCTCGTCTTTGTTCTCTCCCTCATCTTCAGCCTCCCCCCCTTCTTCGATCGCCGCCGCTTTTCGTTTCTTTGTTGCCGCCGGTGTCGCTTTTTTCGCCTTTTGCGGACTCTTCTTCAGCGTTGCCGCCGCTTTCTGCTGGGACACTAAAAAGTCCCTGATGGATGTTAACGTCGAAATGGTCGCGGTTTTACTGGCTAGATCGAGCGCACCGAGGAGTGAGATCGTACCGTTGTCAAATTCGACCGGTTCTCTCGTGTTCTCGAATGTCTTGAATGCCACGGATGGTAATGTCGCCTCCGCCGCCGCAGTTTCGTCTTTCTTTTCCTTCTTTTCTTTGACTTTTTCGACGCTGACGACGGAAGCTGTAATTCTGCGCTTGTCGACTTCAAACTTCACTTCCAATCGTTTTCTTGCGTTCCAAAGCGTCACCGCACATCCAGTCACGTCGCCTTTATGCTTCACTATTTCTGCAATCACTTTGCCTCTCCTCGTCCACTCTATCGCGCTCTTATCGCTATTCTCCTCTGCTAAATCTCTCAACACGCCCGCTTGCGCGAGCGTCTTGGCACAAATCAGCCTCGTCACCGCGTCCATCATCGCTTCGTGCGCGCCAAGAATCCCTCTCGCTGGATGTTGTTCCGTCCCGTCGCCTTTTGCGCGCATGGTGGCGTTGAACGTCAAACTTTTCACCTCCTCCTTCGTCGCCTGGTAGCTCACGCGTTTTCTTTTTCCGTCGTCCTCGTTCTCCTCACTCGCTACCATAGATTCTTCCCCGCACAAAATCTCAACCCCGGTGCACGTCCACAACACTTGTTCCTCCGTCGGCGCGTCGTCCAAAACCAGCGTCATTTCGTACATATTCTCCACCCCGCACTTCACTTCTCCCGCGACGACGTCGAAAACGGTAAACTTCTCTCCATCCATCGAAGGAAACCTCTTCAACGCGTGTTTCTCCACGAGTAACGCGTACTTCGCGTCCAACGTTTTCCTTCTCGCTAACTCCACGTCCTCCTCCGTCTTCTCTTCGCTTTCTTTTCCTTCCTCCTCCTCCTCCGCGTCTGCGTCGCCGGCGCCCCGCCCGTTCTTCTTCGTCTCCTTCTCCCGTTGCTCCTTCCATTTTTGCACCATCGCCACCTTCCGTATCCCTTCCACGCGATCTAAGCAGTCGAACCCGCCTCGACACAGCACGTCAAAGCTCGCCGAAACGTCAAACATCGGCGCTCGCGCCCAGAGCAACCGCGAGTGCACCCCGTGCAACGTATCCGCCGTTACCCTAAACTGCTCCAAATGCCCCTCCAGCGCGTTGCACGCGTTCTCGGCGACCAGCGTCGCCTTCGCGTTCTTCGGCGCCCACGACACGAGCGCGTGCAAGCGCACCAGCCGTTGCTTCAGCGCGTTCAAATAGTGCATCAGCGCTCTTTTCTTCTCCACCGCGTTGATTTGTTTCCCATCCCCGACCGCGAGCGCGTTCAGCAACAGTTCAAACTCCCTGTGCGACGTCGCCACGACGCGCTCGGTCAGTTCGGAGACGGTTATCGTCGGGGCCGTTTGCGGGAGAGATTCCATTTTTTTTTCACGATATAATGTTGTTGTCGTCGTCTCTTTGTCGTCTCTTTGTCGTCTGGTTTCACTCTCTCGCTCTCTGTCTGTGTCTGTGTCTGTGTCTGTGTCTGTCTCCGTATGCGCGCTTTCCTTTTGAAGAATTCGATCTCGAAATTTTCCCCACAAACACAAAAGAGAGGGAAAAAAGTGCCATTTTTTACCCTTTGTGAGCGCGGAGAGAGAGAGAGTTTACACAAAACCAGCGAACACACGCAACATCAGAGAGACAGAGAGAGAGACGCTCGGGGGCGTTTTTTCGTTCTTCCTCTCTTTATCTGTGTTTTTTCCGAGTCCAAATCTCGTTTCTTTTTGAAGAGAGAGAGAGAGAGAACACATTTTGTTTCCCCGGCGTCTTACAGTTATCCGCGAAGAGAGAGAGAGAGAGAAACCTTCTTTTCTTCTTCTTAACCTTCTCTTGGATGCCGCCGAAACACTTCTCCTCGTCCTCGAAAGAAATTCTGGAGCAAGATTCCGTCGAACTGCTCGAAATCGAGCTGCGGAGATTAACCAACGCGGTCGAGAAGTTAGAGGAGAGCAACCGGTACCTGGAGAAGGCGATTGAAGAAGAAGAAGAAGAGGAGGCAGATTTAGACATCTACAGGCGAGCGATTAAAGAAAACGCGAAGGCGATACCGGAGCACCAGTCGAAGATTTTTGAAATCAGCCAGAGAATACGAGAGTTGAAACCATCACAAAGAGGAGAGGATAGAAAAGACGACGACAGAAGCGCGTGGTTGTGAGAGAGAAAGAGAGAGAGAGGAGAGTTCAAATTTTTAAAGACGATGGGAGAGGAAGGACGCTCGTTCGAGCTGAGCGACGAAAGCGCCGGCGAGGAGGACGGTCACGGCGACCAACTCTCCGCGCTGAGACGAGAACCGAGCGTGACGTTTCCGAGAGGATTTAGCTCGAAGGAGGATTTGGAGATTGGGACGCCAAAGTTAGGAGGGATGATGTCGAGCGGCGGCGGCGGTTTTGGCGACGCGGAGGACGAAAGGAAAGGAAACGAAGAGGAAGAAGAAGAAGAAGACGAATCCGGGAGGCGGAAGTCGATGGACGAATTTCAGAGACCGCCATCGATGACGTTACCGAGACGTGGTGGATTATCTTCGGCGTTTAGCGCGATTGATTTGGCATCTAGCACGGAAAAGCCGCCGCGGGCGCCACACGCGGCGCATCGCGTGTCGCAAGAATTCGAAGAGGAGATTGATAGACTGCGCGATAAGTTCGACGTAAACGATACGAGCGCGTTCTCACCAGCGTTCCAGTTTAAAACCGGGGAAGTGATCAACGCAGGAACGGATTCTCCGCCGGTGGCGTTTTACGCGTACGCGCAATCTCCCGCGTCGATGAGTAGTAAACACGCGAGGTCAGTTTCGCCTCGAGTTCGAGAAGGCACGTTTCTCGGCAGTTCGCCGAGAAGTTTAGGTACCTCTCCCGGAAGCTTCACTCGAGGAGGCATCATGGGAAGAAGTGGCCCGAAACCGCTACCAACTTCGTCTTCTCCAAACTTTCACGAGCCTATGCGAAGAGAAATCGGGTTTGACGGCGCTGGCTTCAAAAACGCTCGCGAGCGCTATTTCGAACAAGTCACGAAGTTCCTCTCCGAACGGTTCCAACTCGAAGACGATTACGATAACACCTGGATTAGTTTACGCTCGAAATCCAAGCCGAGCTTATTCAAATTGTGCAAGAAACCTTTAACTATGGGTGAATCGTACCAAGAATTCTTTTTAGATCACGCGGACGTGTTTGAACTCTCCGAGGACGAACGATACGTTCGCTTGATTAGAAGGTAAAACGTTAGAAATCATAATAATAATAATAATACGAGTTCTAGTAATTTTCACATTCATAAAAAAAAAACCACTCGTCTGTGTTTTATTACGTAAATGCGCATAATACGTGCTTAATAGTAGTTGCTATGTGTATTCGCTATCGTGTCTGTTTTTGTTCGGGATTCCTTTCTCTCTCTCTCTCTCTCCTCATCCGTCGTCCGCGCAGAATTCATTCATTTTCCGCGCAAACGTCTCCAGCGTCTCCTCGAACATCTCCTCTAAAACCGGCCTCGTGAACCACCCTTTCACGATTTTCTTCGCCTCCTCCTCTCCACCGGTCGTCTTCGTCGTCCACTCGTACTCGTCCGGTTCGTTCAAGCTCGAAAACTCCTTCAAACAAATCTCGCCTTTCACCGCGCACGTTTTTCGCGTCTTCGCCTCTTCCTCCTCTTCCTCTTCTTCCTCGCCGTCTAATCCATCCACGTTTTCTTCTTTCTTCTTCTTCGTCTTCTTCTCCGTCTTCACCTCGCACTCGAGCTCGACCTCGTACGTCATCGTCACCTTCAGATCGAACACGCCAAACTTCTTCCCTTTTTTCCTCGTCGATATCGAGCACTCGCCGTCCACGGTCGACGACACGATCGCGCACTTTTGGCAGCCTTTTTTCGAGAGCAAAAGCAACGCTTTTCGCGCCGGCGACGACGAATCGAGAGCGCAAAAGTCTTCGAAGAACTCTTTGCAAAACTTCATCTTGTTCGTCTCTTCCCAGTGCCAACCGTTGATGTTGGTGCCATCTGGACGGTCGGAAACGATCCAACGCGGGTCACCTTCGCCGAGTTTTGCCA
>Ga0255759_10006182_pt1 | contig 10157 bp, 11 predicted proteins | sample 101ome_20_FD_179959 | JGI IMG/M metagenome (GOLD analysis project Ga0255759, IMG submission 179959) | Coastal salt marsh microbial communities from the Groves Creek Marsh, Skidaway Island, Georgia - 101404AT metaG (version 2) | ecosystem: Environmental > Aquatic > Marine > Intertidal zone >...
CAAATTTACAGCCATATTATTTATCTAATTCTTTTTGAAAATATTTATGAACAATTGAATCTTGATTTTCTAATAACCAATCAATGGATGGTTCATTGTTCATAGCCTTTTTAATTGCAGAAGTAGTCGCTTTTCTATGTATATCAAAGAGAATCTTATGATCTAAATTTTCATCATTTGATACTGATGGATTTAACCAAACTGCAACGATAATACCTAAATCATTTGCCTTTTCTTTTGGGATAATTCCCTCTCTAACCGCGTCTAAAACACCATTAGAAATCGCTCCTTGAACGGTGCCCATCAAAATATTTGTATATTTATCATCTTTTACCGTAACTTTACTAACCATAATTGTAGCAGGTTTTACCATCACGTCTGTATTCATCAACGCTAAAACTTTTGTATGACCCTTGATTTGATTTCCAAGCAAGGTAGCGAAAGCAGTTCCAAAAGGGCCATCTAATTCACCAACTATAACCTCAGGTTCTGCTGCCGTACCTGGTGGGCCACCTCCCAAAAGTGATTCACCTACTTTCATTACAAAATTATTACTCATTTTTTCTCCTTTGATATTAAATTAGTTTTTTCAATTTTTTCTTTAGTTCCACTGCCTCACATGCCAGCCTTATGTACTTAGGGATCTGAACTTCTTTTTCACCTTTTTTACCTTTTTCATAATATTGAATCATTCTCCGTTTTAAACCCAAAGTTTCAGCAGCTTCAGCTTGGGAAAATCCATTTTTCTTTCTCCATTTCTTAAACTGTTCTTTATTCATAAACTTAAATAAATGTCTATAGATTAATAGCAAAAACATATGCCTATTTCAAAACATTATTGACAAATACGCAACTAGTGCATATTATTAATATTAAATACGCAACTGTTGCATGTGTATAACTTACCAGGAGGTGCTCTATGCTTGGACATTTTGTATATTGGAAGTTTATTTTTAAAGATATGTCGAATAAAAATAAAAATTCTAAAAAATGAACTGGGTTTTAATTTTCGTGAGTTTCTTTGGACCACTGTATGATTCAAGTGGATTTATAACTGAGATTAGATCTGTGGAATCTCTCAGTTACAATACAGAAATTTCTTGTAATTATTCATCTAGTTTGATTAATGGAAGATTAAAATCTATGTATGCCTTTAAAAATAATTCCGGAAGTTTAAAGAAAAACGCTACAATTTGCGTTTCTTTTAAAGATTGGTCAAATTATAAAGAAGTGAATAATACCAAAGTCTTCGATATAAATAATTTACAAACTTTATTTAAAAACTTTGAACTATCAAATTTTTATTGACAATATGCAATAATTGCGTATATTATTTTTATTCATGCTATAAATGCATAAGTTTAACTTAACAAAAATGAGGAAATAAATGAAACTACTTAAGAAAACTAGTCAATTGAAAAGCTGGGGGAAAAAAAATAAAATTTCTAACAAAAAATTTTCTAAACTCACCGGCCTAAACTTTAAAAAACTTAGAAAGTCAAAAAAACTACCTAAAGTTGTTGGTTTAAGTTGCTTAGCCATTGAAAGCGCTAAAAAAAAATCAGGTGAAGAAAAAATAATTAAAAACTTGAAAAATAAAAATAAGAGCTTGAAAGCTAAAGTTATAAAATTAAAAAAGCCTTCGAAAAAAGTTGTTAAACTTCAGAAGGCAAAAAAAAACCTTGAAACAAAACTTAAAAAACCAAGGAAGGTTGTAAAGGTATTAAAGAGTAAAAATAAAAAATTAGAAACAAAGCTAAAAAAACCAAAAAAAATAATAAAAGGGCTTAAGAAAACCAATAAAAAATTAAAACAAAAGATTAAAAAAAATGCAACATTAGGGAAAAAAAGTACCTTAAAAAAGCAAAAAAAAGATACTAAGCTTAAAAAACCTAAAATTTTAAAACCCAATGGTTCTTTAGATAAAGTTTCTACTCAGAATATAAATATTAAAACTGATATAACAGCACCTGCTGATGAAAAAACTGAATCTCCAAAATAGCTAATTTACCACCCTGTAACTATCAATTTTGCAGGGTGGTTATTAATTCAGCAATATTGTAAGATTTCAGTAGTAAAGTAGTTTGTAATAAAACTGTAACAACTCAAATGTATGAGTTAGACAATGACTACATATGCAATAAATGGAATCGGTAGAGTTGGTAAATATGTTTTAAAATTCCTGCTAAAAAGAAACTTACATATTAAATGGATTAATGATGCAGTTGGAACTATAAAGATTCATCGCCATTTATTGGAGTTTGATTCAGTGCACGGTAGATGGCACGCAAATTTCTCTAATGATGATAAAACAATCTCAATCAACAATGTAAATTTGGCATTTACAAATTTCAGTAAAGTAGAAGATTTGGATTTAGACGAAATAGATATTGTTATAGACTGTACTGGAAAATTCAAATCACAAGAAAAATTAAAAAAATACTTTGATGGCGGTGTTAAAAAGGTAATCGTGTCTGCGCCAATAATGGAAAAAGGGGTTGCAAATTTAGTTTATGGGGTGAATCATAAAACTTATGATCATTCAATTCACAAAATTATAACGGCGGCAAGTTGCACCACAAACTGTTTAGCACCTATTGTAAAAGTAATTCATGATAAAATAGGCATAATTCATGGCTCAATTACTACAATTCATAATGTAACGAATACACAAACTATAGTTGACAAACCCGGGAAAGATCCAAGGAGGTCAAGATCCTCTCTTAATTCTTTGATCCCAACAACGACTGGAAGTGCTACTGCAATTTCTCTAATCTATCCTGAATTAAAGGGCAAACTTAATGGTCATGCAGTAAGGGTCCCTCTTTTAAATTCATCATTAACAGATTGTGTTTTTGAGTTAAAAAAAAATACTACAGAATCCGAGGTAAATGAACTGTTTAAAATAGCATCTCAAACTTATTTAAAAGGAATTCTGGGATACGAAGAGGCTCCTCTTGTTTCAGCCGATTTCGTAAATGATGAAAGATCAGCAGTAATAGATGCAAATTCAACAATGGTTATAAATAAAAAACAGCTCAAGGTTTATGCTTGGTATGACAATGAAATTGCCTATGCAAAAAGAGTGGTTGATATCTGTGAGTTAGTCAGCAACTCATTATGAAGTCATTAAATAGAAAACAATTTTCTTATTTGATAGTTACAGTAGCGTACTGGGCATTTATGTTAAGTGACGGAGCATTAAGAATGTTAGTATTACTTCATTTTCATCAAAATGGGTTTTCTCCACTTCAATTAGCTTCCTTATTTTTATTTTATGAGTTAGCTGGGATTTTTACGAATCTTTATGCTGGCTGGTTAGCTTCTAAATTTGGGCTAAAGTTCACATTGTATTCAGGATTAATAATACAAGTTGTTTCACTTTACTTATTATCACAATTAAATGAAAATTGGAGCCAAAATTTTTCAATTTTTTATGTACTTGTAGTTCAAGGTTTAAGTGGAGTCGCCAAAGATTTAACAAAAATGTCCTCTAAATCAGCTGTAAAAATTCTAGCTCCTAATAATAAAGAAGGTTTATTTAGATGGGTAGCAGTGTTAACAGGTTCAAAAAATGCAGTCAAAGGTTTGGGTTTTCTTGTTGGTTGTGCTTTATTGGCAACATTTGGGTTTTTTCCATCATTAATTTTGATGGCTTTAGTCATCATGACCATTTTAATTTGTACGTTGGTTTTGCTTAAAGATAATCTTTTGAGTAAAAATAAAAATACAAAATTTTTTGATATATTTTCAAAATCTAAAAATATAAATTTTTTATCTGCAGCTAGAGTTTTCTTGTTTGGAGCCCGTGATGTTTGGTTTGTTGTAAGCTTACCAGTTTTTTTTTACAGTATTTTTTCGGATGGCACTGTGGAAGGTAACCAAAAAGCTTTTTACATAATTGGAGGTTTTATGTCTACTTGGATAATTCTTTATGGAATTATCCAAGCTAACACGCCCAAGTTATTCCTCAGAGAAAATAATCAAGATATTAATCTATTAGAAATTGGAAAAAGGTGGAATATTTTTTTATTTCTGAATCTTTTATTTTTAACAATATTTCTATTAATTTTTAATAAATTAATTTTTGTAACGATAGTTCTTTTTTTAGGTCTTTTTATTTACTGCGGAATCTTTGCAATTAACTCTTCAATTCACTCTTATTTAATTTTAAAATTTTCTAAAAAAAATAGAGTCTCATTAGATGTTGGGTTTTATTATATGGCCAATGCAACGGGAAGATTAATTGGGACTTTCTTATCAGGTTTAACTTATCAATTAGGAGGTCTGATATTAAGCTTAACAACTGCATCTTTTATGATTGGTGTCTGCTTATATTTTACTTATCTGCTAAAGGAAAATTAAAGAAAATTTTTAAAAATTAATAATAATTAAATATGAAATGATTTGTTCAGCTTAATATGAAGAAAAAAAATACTAAAATTGTTTACGATGAAAAAATTAAAAACACTCCCCTGCGTTTTATTAATAGGGAATTATCTTGGTTAAATTTTAACGAAAGAGTTCTGAGTGAGTCAGAAAACAACCAAAATCCATTGATGGAAAGGTTAAGGTTTCTTTCAATTTCAGGTAATAATCTAGATGAATTTCATATGGTTAGAGTTGCAGGTTTATATCGTCAAATCAAAGAAAAAGTTTTCACGCGAACTGATGATGGAAGAACAACTAGGCAACAATTTAATGATGTAACTAAATCACTAAAACTACTTCTAAAAAAACAACAGACTGTATGGGATAAACTTAAAAAAGAATTAGGTTTAAAAAAAACTAAAATTTTAGAATCTAAATCAGAATTAAAGAATGAAAAAAAAAAGATTGAAGAGATTTTTAGAAAAAATGTCTACGCCTCATTAACGCCACTTGCGATAGACCCTGCTCATCCTTTCCCTTTTCTTCCTAGTCAAAGCATAACAATGGTTTGTGCATTAAAAAATAAAATGGACAAACTTTCATATTCTCTTGTAATTTTTCCACCAAAACTTCAAAGATTTTTTAAAATATCGAAACCCAATAATTTTGTTAAGGCCGAAGATATTATTAAAAATAACATGAAAATTATTTTTCCTGATTTTAAACTCATAAATTTTTCACTAATCAGAATAATCAGAGATAGTGATATTGAATTTGAAGAAGAGGCAGAAGATTTAATTCTTTCTTTTGAAACTGCTTTAAAAAAAAGACGAAGAGGTACGGTAATTGGATTATATATACAAGGAAGAGTAGAAAAAAAGTTACTAGCATTTATTAAAAGGTCACTTAAAGTAGATGAAGAAAGAATATTTAGGGTTAATTCACTGCTAGATATAAATTGCTTAAATGAAATTGTAGAGAAAAGCAATGATGAGCAGTTAAAGTTTAAAAAATTCAAATCTCGCTTTCCTCAGCGAATAAAAGATTTTAATGGTGATTGTTTTTCTGCTATAAAAAAAAAAGATCTTATTGTTCACCATCCTTTTGAAAGTTTTGACGTAGTTGTAAATTTTATTGAACAATCAGCATCTGATAAAAATGTGATTTCAATCAAACAAACACTTTACAGAACCAGTGATAATTCGCCAATAGTAAAGGCATTGATCAAAGCTTCCAATAAAGGAAAATCAGTAACAGCCGTAGTTGAATTAAAAGCAAGATTTGATGAAGAGAAAAACATAAAATGGGCTAAGGATTTAGAAAAAGCGGGGGTTAATATTGTTTATGGTTTTGTAAAGTGGAAAACTCATGCCAAAATTTCTTTGGTTACCAGAAAAGAACAAAATGAAATTATTTCTTATGTACATTTCGGCACAGGGAATTATCATCCAATTAATGCAAAAATTTATACAGATTTATCCTTTTTTTCATGCAACAGTAAGTTAGTTGATGATGCGTTGAAAGTGTTTAACTTCATTACAGGATATACAACGCCTAAAAAAATGAATTTGATTTCTTATTCGCCAAACCTTCTTCGAAATGATTTAAACAAGTATATACAGCAAGAAATTGAAAACAAACAAAAGGGGCTACCATCAGGAATCTGGATAAAAATTAATTCATTAATTGACAAAGAAATTATTGATAAACTCTATTTTGCTTCTCAAAGTGGAGTAAAGATTAAACTTATTGTAAGAGGAATTTGTGGCTTAAGACCTGGAATTAAAAATTTTTCGGACAATATTGAGGTAAAGAGTATCATTGGAAGGTTTTTAGAGCATAGTAGAATTTTTTGTTTCTCAAACGGATTCGATATGCCATCTCCAAAGAATAAAGTATTTATCTCTTCTGCAGATTTGATGACCAGAAATTTAGATCGAAGAATAGAAACTTTTATACCCATAACTAATAGTACAGTACATGAGCAAATTCTTAGTCAAATTATGATTAGTTATCTTAAAGATAAGCAAAATTCTTGGATACTTCAGCCAAATGGAGATTATTTAAAAAAAAATATAGATAAGTCTTTTTCAGCTCATAATTTTTTTATCAGAAACCCTTCGTTATCTGGAAGAGGATCATCACTTAAGCAATATGAAAAAAAAAAATAAGTTATTAGCAGTTATAGATATTGGTTCTTCTTCAATAAGATTAGTAATTTTTGAAAAAATTTCATTTTCTGCACAAATTATTTTTAACGAAAAAAATACATTGAATTTAGGTTCAATGATTAATTCGGGCGATTTTATTGAAGAAAAAAAAGCTTTAGAACTTTTAAGTTTATTAAAAAGATTTATTTCATTATGTAAAAACCTTAAGAAAGAAAATATACATATCTTTGCCTCAGCGGCTTTCAGAATTGCAAAAAATAAATATGAAATAAAAACTTTTTTAGAGAAGAATCTAGGTGTTTCAATAAAAATAATCTCTGAAGAAGAGGAGGGAATTTTATCGGCTAAAGGTGTTTTGTTCTCCCACAGAAACCCGATTGGTTTGGTTGGTGATTTTGGTGGGGGAAGTTTTGAGCTTACAGATATAAATGAATTAAAGAGAATTAAATTTATTAAATCTCTTAGTGTTGGTCATCTAGTTTTAAGAAATCTTGGAAGATCAACCGATGCAAAAGTCTTAAAGTATATTAAAAATAGTTTTAAAAATTTAAGCCTTGGATCAAATCAAAACTTTTATGCCGTTGGCGGTTCTTTCAGGGCATTAGCAAAAGCACATATGTCAATCAAAAATCAAGATTTAAAGACAATTCAAGATTATCAAGTGGATGCAAAAATATTTTTATCTGAAATTAAAGATAAAATATTCGTTAAAAGTGGTGAAGTAAACAAAATATTTTTGAACGAAATTTCAAAGTCTAGGGCAGAAATAATACCTTACAGTATACTGGTTTTAGAGAATTTAATTAAAATTGCTAAAGTTAAAAAAATTTTTTTTACTAATACCGGAGTCCGAGAGGGCGTGCTTTACAATTTAATTAAAAAAAAAAATGATGATCCGTTTCTTTTAAACGTCAAAAATATAGCTAAAGATACGATGGGCAAAGACGATGTTAAAAATATTTTAAAATTGCTTGATTCCTCCAATATTCCATTTGCTATAAACAAGAGGATAATTAAAGCTGCTTGTTGGTTGACAAATATTGCAGCATCAGTTCATCCAGAATATAGAAGAGTTTTTGCTTTTGAGAGAATTTTATACAATCAATTTTATCACATTGAAAGGGAGGAAAGATATATTTTATCTTTTATACTTTATTTTAGATATTCTAATTCAATAAAAGATAAATTTGTATCATCATATTCAAAAAAAATGTCTAGTTCTAAATTATCAAATTGTAAAATTCTGGGTCAATTATTAAGGATTTTTCATCATATATCAGGAAGGCTTAATTACAGTCAGCTCAACAACATAGAAATTAAAGTAAATAAAAAAAATAAAATGGAGTTAATTCATTCAGACAAAAAAGTTTTAACTAATGGTCAGTCAATTAAAAGGGGGATAAAAAATATAAATGAAGCGCTTAAAAAATTAAAATAAATCAATTAATTTATCTTTTAAATTTTGCCTAAATTGTTAATCTATACACTATGCTAAATTTATCATTAATTAGGCATGCCAAGTCAGATTGGACTAATTTCGATGGGGACGATATGTCAAGACCTATCTCATTGAAGGGTAAAAAAAAAACTGAAAAAATATTGAAATTTTTAGAAAAAAAAGAAAAAAAAATATTTTTTAAAGAGATTTTTTGTTCTCCGTCGAGAAGAACAAAAGAAACATTAAAACTATTATTAGAAAAAATTTCCAATTACCCAAAGATCTATTATTTAGAAGACTTATATCATTCATCAGGAATAAATATATTTGATACGGTTATGTTACACGCAAAACTAAACAGGGTTTTGGTAGTATCGCATGAACCTTTACTTTCTAATTCAATTGAGAATTTTTTTAGTGGTAGCAGTAATAAATATTATCTAAATGCTATTGAAGAATATACAACTTCTGCTTTTTTTAATGTAAGCTTTAAGTGCAAAGAATGGTTTGAGATTAATAAATCAGTATCAAAAATAAATTTTTATAAAAAACCTAAAGATTTGTAAATCTTTAATAAGTAAAAAGTTTTGCAATTGACATTCGTAGTTAAGGTGCAACTTCTGATCTGAATCAAGCGTAAATGAATCAAAGTTTAGCGGATTTTTAAAATTTTGATAAAACATTTAATCAACTAGCAGTGAATTCTAGTAACTTCATTAATATATAAGAAATGAGATTTTAACAATTAATATAAAGGAACTATAGTAAAAATTTTTCTGATTAATTAATCATTTTAGCTTTTGTTAAGGAAAACTAAAATGATTAAAATCACTGCAGGAACAATTCCAAGAATTGCTAGCATATACGAAATACTTAAATATTTATATTTTTCCTTAAGAACAAACCCTATTTGATAAAAATCAATAAGCAATAGTTCATATACTCTTTTAGGACTTTTAATCTGTTCAAGCATGTACTTAACATATTTCTCCTCGCTAATATTTGATGATTCCATAAAAAATAACGGATTTTTACTTTTACTTATATCCTGGTTTTTTTTTTCCTTAACCAACCTTGGTGTAATTACCCATACAGCAAATAACAAAGAAATTAGCTCTGACAATGAAAAACACAAAATTAAAAAATTTTGTGTATTTGAATTATTTTGATAGTCGTATTTAAAAAAATTAGTTGCGATTATACTAAGACCAATTATGATTATACCCATCAATATATTGGCTTTCTGATCAGCGAGAGAGATTAATTGAACTTGCTTTTGATGAATTGTTCGCAACATCCCAATTGTTTCTTTGTCTATATTTTCACCTTTTGCAGAAACCATTGTTATACTTTTATAATAATTTTGTTACAAATTTATGAATTAAGATTAGAATAGAAAGCTTTTCTTCCCCAAACTTTTTTGCCATAAATATTTTATAAAACTGACACAAATAATCTCTATTCAATAAGTTAGTTTTTGTATTCGGATCTTAAAAATAAATATGTTGTTTAGTTTAAAAAGAAGTAATCAAGAAAATAATAAAGGTACTAGGTTTAGTAATAGAATTGAAAAAATCAAAATAATCCTAAAGAAAGTTAAATTTGTTGCTAAGAACGTAATTTATGTAAGAAGTTGGTCTAAGAATTCTAGTTTATTAGGAAAAATAAAACTAAAAATAATTTTTCCACCCACTCCAGAACACTAAATTTTAATCAAGGTACTATCGAGTTGAAAATAATTGACGATACAGATAATTTAATTCACAAAGTTAAGAAACTACGATATGAAAGTTTTTTTGGTGAATCAGAAAAAACCAATTACGATTCAGATGAATTTGATAAATTATGTGACCACTTAGTAGCAATTGATAAATCAGTTTCTGATGATTTCGTAGTGGGAACATACAGGTTGCTTTTAAAACCAAAATTTGTGAAATCACAAAGATTCTATAGTCAATCAGAGTTTAATATTTCCAAGTTAACCAAAGCTAAATCTTTAACTCTTTTAGAAGCAGGTAGATCATGCGTTCATAAAAATTATAGAGATGGAAAAATAATAAAACTATTATGGAGGGGGCTCGCCACTTATATTGTTAAAAATAAAGTTGATATAGTTTTTGGCTGTGCAAGCTTCCCCTCAAGTAATCATAATTTATTTAGAAATCAACTTTCATACT
>Ga0255759_10006185_pt1 | contig 10155 bp, 8 predicted proteins | sample 101ome_20_FD_179959 | JGI IMG/M metagenome (GOLD analysis project Ga0255759, IMG submission 179959) | Coastal salt marsh microbial communities from the Groves Creek Marsh, Skidaway Island, Georgia - 101404AT metaG (version 2) | ecosystem: Environmental > Aquatic > Marine > Intertidal zone > Salt...
TCCCAAATTTGTCATTACTTCAAGCTCCACTGACATTGATTTAGTAGAATCTCCTCTGTGAACTAACTGAAGAGGAATGGGAGTTATCTCGCCGGGAGCAATATATTCTGTTTGTCTATCCATTCCGTGATTAATAGAAACTCCAAATTGATGCATTTCAACTGGCTGATGCTCAATCAAAACTAAATTTCCTTGAATATCAGTAACCTCTAACTCTACCGTATATTCTCCTGCAGGTACTCCACCAGGATATGTCCAGGAGTAATGTCCGAATATTCCTTCATTAGTATCATCTATATCTGGATCATCATCACTGATTTCTTTATCGATTCTATAGTTCCCTAGTGAGTCTCTCAATAATAACCTGACACTATCGATGTCATAACGACCAAATGCACTTTTAACATCAAAAGTAAATTGCATTAATCTTTGTTCAATGATATCATTCGGGTACCATTCCAAAACTGGGCCCTCGGAAAGCTCGTCTCCATCCCTTTGTAGGTACACAATACTATTCGAAATCGCATTAGTTTCTACTTCAATTTCAGAATGACGATTTGATTCACCATCTATTTCATTCCAGGCAACCTCTGCTGTACATGTCGAGCCGAATGGACCTCCACTGCTGTCACAACCTGACATCTCAGCAGAAATTGTAATTTCAATGGTTTCATCCTCTAAAACCATGAAAGAGCTCGTAGAACCAAGGTCTACCTCAAACTCTTCATGATCAAAGTTGCAACTATTACCTATTCCAGTATTACAAGCATCTGCACTCCATTCTGCTTGACCGATAGAAGAACCTCCAGCTCTTACATTAATTGTCCAATCTACTGAAGAACCGCTAGGACCTACCGCTTTCAGGAAAAGATCCAGAGGCAAATAATAACTTCCTGAACTAGAACCTTGATTTGGTCTGCCGAATATCTCTATAGAAGACAATAACTCTTGGCTAATGAATTCAATTGTTTCATCGAGTGCACTTGCGGTTTCCTGACCTCCGGAATCAGGAATTTTTGTAGTAATTAAACCATCACCATCAGTAGTTGAATCAGCAGATGCCAAATATAGTGTATAAAGCTCGATTGTTTCCTCGGAATTATAAGAAAGAGGGCTCTCTTCCAACTCTAAATTTGAGAATTGTGAGGAATAGATAGGAGTTAACATGAGTAATGTCAGGAAAAGAGCAATACGAACGGTTTTGAGACCTTCCCGAGCGTTCCTAGTCACTTGCACGTATCTCGGCTGTTCGCAGACTGTTAAAGAGTTCTCATCATAAGTTCCGTATCTGCATCTATTTCCGGGACATATTAGGGCCGCGCGATTCAAGACTAAGTTCGTACGCCCTAAGGCCGCAGGGGTACCCGAGTGGTCAAAGGGGCCGGACTTAAGCTCCGGTGGCAAGGCCTTCGTGGGTTCGAATCCCACCCCCTGCACCACCTAGGCCAAAAAGGCTTGAAATCACTTAATTTTAGTCATTGAGCAACCCAATGTTCCATCACCGTTCAATATGTCCAACTTCGTAATAACTACAGAAGCTGCCTTTACACTATTTGGAATAGATACTTCCTCCAAAAGACGATGAGCCAAGGTTTCAAGAAGTGAAAATCGACCCAAGGATAAGACATCGTCAAGAGACTCTATCAAATATTCATAATTCAATACTTCTTCCAACTTATCATTTTCAGGATTTCTAACTTCAGATAGTATTACATAGATATCAAATTTAACTTTCTGTGGATTCCCTATCTCAAAATCATGAACTCCGATATCTACAGCTCTAACTATGTCTTCTAAGAAAAGTGTTGTAACTCCGTTGAATGAGGATAATAAATTAGAAATTGCATCTTTGTGAGATGTCATAATTTCACTCCGTTTCAAAAACTACATCCCTAGATCTTGAAAGAAATCTTTCACCTGAGTCTACGTAGATTACTTGACCGGTAACTGCCTGAGCACGCATCAAATAACAGACCGCATCAGCAATGTCCCCAGGATTTGGACCATAACCCAAAGGTGAACTAGACTGTGCGCGTTCAAATCCTTCGTTGGTTTGTGAATCACTCGCTAGTGTATGGCCGGGAGATACTGCATTTACTCTTACTTTAGGAGCAAGACTTCTCGCTAAAGTATCTGTTAAACCTAGCATTGTGTATTTTGATGCTGTGTACGATAAATGGTCAGGATTTGGATTGTAAAGTTTTTGATCTAGAATATTCACCACACTACCTGTATCGTCTTTTTGCAAATTTTCATACATTTCTTTAATCAATAAAATAGGTATTTTAGCATTTATCTGCATATGTTTGTCCCATAATTCCGGAGTAATGTTGGAGATATCATCATGCACAAATAGCGATGCATTGTTAACAATAGCGTTGAGTGAACCAAACTCTTCAATTGCAGAGGAAATTAATTTTTTGACGCTGGAGATATCTGATAAATCTCCTTGACAAATTACAGCAGAGCCACCATTTGAAATAATCATATTTGCAGTTTCTTCGGCATCTTCATGCGAATTTCTGTAATGAACCAAAACTTTGTACCCTTTACTAGACAGACGAAGACAGATTTCTCTACCAATTCTCTTCGAGCCCCCGGTAACTAGTACAACACCCTGAGACATAGTATTCCGAAGGAGAGGTGCAATATGACATCTTGTATTCAAAGAAGTTCACAATTCGCTTACAGAATAGTTTTCGTCATGGTCTTGCTCGAAGGTATCAATGTCAACGCGTCTTCCCACTGTTGATGGACAAAATCAGTCAATAGATGATGTTTTAAGACATAATGGGAAAAGCTCGCTTGAAAGAAGAAGGGAAAAAAGAAAACGTCTACCTAAGTGGTTTAGAACCAGTCTTCCAACGGGTGATTCTCAGAAGAAATTTAATGATACTAAATCAAATGTTCATGAACATGGACTCCACACCGTTTGTGAAGAGGCAAGGTGTCCAAATGTACACGATTGCTGGGCGAGAGGAACAGCTACATTCATGATTGCAGGAGAGGTGTGCACGAGAGGCTGTAGATTTTGTGCAGTTGGAACTATCAAGAAACCTCCTGAACTCGATCCATTGGAACCCGCTGAATTGGCTGAAGCGATTGAAAAAATGAATATTTCACATGCTGTCATTACGGTAGTTAATAGAGATGATTTACCGGATGGAGGGGCTGAACATTACAGAAAATGTTTGTTAGAAGTTAATAGTAGAACACCAGAAGTCGGATTGGAACTATTGTGTTCAGACTTAGAAGGGAATTTAGATGCTTTAGAGAGTTTACTTGAAGACTTACCAATCAAGGTTTTTGCTCACAACGTAGAATGTGTACCACGGCTAGATATTCAAGTCAGAGATCCGAGAGCTTCTTTTGAACAATCACTAACGATTTTGGCCCACGCTAAGAAATTAAGACCAGATTTAAAAATCAAATCTAGTATTATGGTCGGCTTAGGTGAAAAAGACGAAGAAATTGTCGATGCTATGAAATTACTTCGGGATGCTGGAGTAGATATGATAACTTTGGGCCAATATCTTCAACCAAGTGATAGGCACTTATCTATAGATAGATTTCCAGAACCAAAACAATTCGCTGAGTGGGATAAGATTGCCAGAGATTTAGGATTCAAGGCCGTAGCAAGCGGGCCTTTGGTAAGGTCCTCTTACAGGGCAGGACTTTTGTTCGAGGAGGCCGAAGGTGCAGAGCCAGTGGTCACTAGGGAGTCAACAGGTTCTGCTGTTAGTTACCTAAATCCAACAAAGAATTTGTGATTCGTGAAAGCCAACAAATATGAGTAAGAAGAGGTTGTTAGATACATGGTGGAGAAGGAGACGGGGTCGATACACGTCCCTGATGCGCCATATCGTCCAGGCGATGTACCAAAATTTGAACAATGGACATGGAAACCTGAAGATTTGAATCTACTTGACATTGAATGTTCAGTAGAAGATGCTGAGAGGCATGCTAATGGATTAATCAGAGTATTGGATGATAGTCACGAAGCGAAAGGAGAGTGGAATCCAAAACTAAGTTCTGAGGTTTTAATCAAAGGATTGGAACACATGCTTAGAATGAGGATTTTTGATGAAAGAATGATGAAGATGCAACGTACAGGTAAACTTTCATTTTACATGCGTTCATTTGGAGAAGAGGCTGTTGCAATAGCACAAACAATGGCACTTGAAAAACAAGATTGGTTATTCCCTACATATAGACAGCCGGGCGCACAATTCGTCAGAGGAAGAGATATGGTTAGTATGATTTGTCACTGTATCGGAAATGAAGAAGATAATGTCAAAGGAAGACAAATGCCTGTGCATTATACTTACAAAGAAGGAAGATATATCTCAGTTTCAAGTCCTGTAGGCACACAATTTAGTCAAGCTGTAGGCGTAGCATTGGCTTCTAAATACAAACAACTTGATGAAGTAACAATAACTTGGATTGGTGATGGAGCAAGTGCTGAAGGCGACTATCATTATGCACTTAATTTCGCTAGCATTTTCAATGCACCTGTGATTTTAAACGTAGTTAATAACCAATGGGCAATATCAACACATTCTAATTTCGCCAGTAAAAATCAGAATTTTGCAATTAGAGGTATACCATATGGAATTCCAAGTATTAGAGTTGATGGAAATGATTTTCTCGCCCTGTATTCAGTTACAAAATGGGCAAGAGATAGGGCTGCTAATAATTTAGGCCCAACACATATTGAGGTACTCACATACAGAGCTGGTGCCCACAGCAGTAGCGATGACCCATCAAGATATAGGCCTAAAGACTCGAATGATTTCTGGCCAGGTGGCGATCCAATTGAAAGATTAAAATTACATTTGATACAAGAAAATTATTGGTCGGAAGAAATGCATAAGGAACTTGAAGAACAAATTGATTCTGAAGTAATGGATGCATACAAAGAAGCGGTTAAATTCGGAGACTTGGCAAATGGACCCTATCCTTCATCTGATGCAATTTTTACCGAAGTATACGAAAAACCGCCATGGCATTTGTTAGAACAATGGGATGAAATGAAACGTTGGAGGGATGATTAATGCCAAATATGAATATGGTACAATCTGTTAACAGCGCTTTAGATAATATGCTAGAAAGTGATTCAGACATTGTAATTTTTGGAGAAGATGTGGGTTACTTTGGAGGTGTTTTCAGGACTTCAGATGGCCTACAAGAAAAACATGGCAAACATCGTGTTTTCGATTCTCCATTATCTGAAGGAGGTATTGCTGCTACAGCATTCGGTATGGGTATTAACGGACTCAGACCAGTTGTTGAAATACAATTTGCAGATTATATATTTCCTGCATACGATCAGATTGTAAATGAGATGGCAAAGGTTAGACACAGATCGGGAGGAGAATTTTGGTGTCCGGTCACAATAAGAACTCCCGCAGGAGGTGGAATAAGAGGAGGTCATCATCACTCTCAATCACCTGAAGCTCAGTTTACTCATACACCTGGATTAAAAGTAGTATACTGTTCAACACCATTTAATTCGAAGGGATTATTGATAAGTGCAATTGAAGATAATGATCCTGTTATATTTTTTGAGCCGAAAAGATGTTACAGAGGCCCATTTTATGGAGATCCACATAATGTCCCTACTTGGAAAGACCATCCAGAAGCAGAAGTTCCTGAATCTTATTACAAAATACCACTAGGGGAAGCAAGATTGGCTATGGAAGGAGAAAAATGTACGGTAATCGCATGGGGCGCTATGGTCCATGTGGCTGAACAAGCGATAAGAAACTCAGGAGTAAGTTGTGATTTATTAGATTTACAAACACTAGTACCTTGGGATAAAGATGCTGTTCTGAAATCGATAAAAAAAACTGGTAGATGTGTCATTGTTCATGAGGCACCGAAGACAAGCGGTTTCGGTGCAGAAATGGTTGCTTCTATACAAGAAAGGTGTTTTTATCACTTAGAAAGTCCAATAGAAAGAGTCACAGGTTGGGACACACCATTCCCACATACGACAGAATGGGATTATATGCCTAGTCCCTCTAGAATTGCTGAGGCAATACAAAAAACTCAGGAGGAATGAATATGGGAGATTATGTTTTCAAGTTACCAGACATTGGAGAAGGAGTAGTAGAAGGAGAGATTGTGACTTGGCATGTAAAAGTGGGAGATGCAGTTGCTGAAGATGATTCAATTGTGGACGTAATGACTGATAAAGCGACGGTTACAATACCTTCGCCAACTAATGGAGTAGTAAAAGAATTGAGTGGAGATGTAGGTGATATGATTGCTGTGGGTACAGCTCTGATCACATTTTCTAATGATGGAGTAGTAAATGATCCTGTAGATGAAGAAGAAAAGGAAGCTGTTGTCACCTCGGAACCAGAGATAAAAGAAGAAACCACAAAATTAGCACAGGAAAAAATAGAAGAAAAAGTAGAGGTAAAAACACCTACTCCAGTTAATACAATACCTGAAAAGACTGAAATTGTATCTGAAAAGAATGTTTCTGGAGGTAGAGTATTAGCGAGCCCTGCGGTAAGGAGAAGAGCTCGTGAAGCAGATTTAGACCTAACATCTGTTTCTGGATCAGGACCAGCAGGAAGAATTAGGCATGCGGATTTAGATGCATTCATTGCTGCGGGTGGAGCAGTTTCAGGAGCACCCCCACAGTCTTACTCAACAAAAAGAACTGAGACCAATGAAATAAAAGTGGTTGGTTTAAGGAGAAAAATAGCAGAACAAATGGTGAAGTCGAAATTCTCAATACCCCATTTTTCATATTTTGAAGAAGTCGATGTTACTGAGTTAGAAAAACTCAGAAAGTATCTAAATTCAACTAAAGATGATAGTCAACCAAAACTGACTTATCTACCATTTATCATGATGGCTTTAGCAAAGATTATGCCCAATCATCTAGAATGTAACGCGCACTACGATGAGGAAAGAAATATTGTAACTCAATACTCAGCAGTTCATCTTGGAATTGCTACCCAAACCGATAGAGGATTATTTGTTCCTGTAGTGAAACATGTTGAGGCAATGGATATTTGGCAATCTGCTTCTGAGATGCAAAGAGTTTCAGGATCTGCTAGAAATGGAACAGCGAGTTTAGATGACTTGACTGGATCTACATTTACTATCACTAGCCTTGGAAGAGATGGTGGATTAGGTGCAACCCCCATTATTAATCACCCAGAAGTCAGTATACTTGGAGTTCACAAAGCAAGAGAAATGCCTGTAGTACAAGATGGGAAAATCGAAGTGAGAAGAATCATGAACCTTTCAAGTTCTTTTGACCATAGAATAGTGGATGGGGCAAATGGAGCTGCCCTAATTCAATCATTGAAGAAAATGTTGGAGCATCCGGCTCTGATTTTTATGTAGGTGGAAAAGATGAGTGGAAATCGAAAATGCCAAGTCCTAGTTGTAGGAGCTGGACCTGGAGGGTATGTAGCAGCAATTAGAGCAGCTCAATTGGGGTTAGACACTATAATAGTGGAAGGAGAGAAAGCTGGAGGAGTATGTCTGAATGTTGGTTGTATACCGAGTAAGGCAATAATACATGCAGCTGAGAGATATGAGGCTTTGAGAAAACACTCTTCTGAAGGAGGCCATATGGGAATTTCACTAAATGAAAGTCCTGTGCTTCAAATGAATGGAATTGTAGAGTGGAAAGACGGGATTGTTCAAAGATTGACTAAAGGTGTAGAAACTTTACTAAAAAATGCTGGAGCAGAATTAATCAATGGTTGGGCTACATTTTCGTCATCTAAACTATGTACAGTAAAGACTGAAGAAGGAGAAATAAGTATTGAAGCAGAGAATGTTATTATCGCTACTGGATCAACTCATATTGATTTACCGTTTATGCCATGCGATGAAGAATTTGTATTATCTTCCACTGGTGCACTTAGTCTCGAAAAGCTACCAAAGAAAGTTGCTATCGTTGGAGGAGGTTATATCGGCCTAGAATTAGGTTGTGCATTAACAAAGCTCGGAACAGAAGTTACAGTAGTTGAAGGTATGGACAGTATTCTAGGAATTATGGACAAAGAAATAAGAAGACCTCTTGAAATATGGCTGAAGAAAAATAAAGTTACGGTACACACTAATTCTCTTGCCAGAGGTTCGAAAATAAAAGGGAAGGGAGCTTCTAAAAAGGTCGAATTGACTTTTGAAAAAGATTCTGAAGAACATAAAATCACTGTAGACAAGATTTTAGTTACAGTAGGAAGAAGCCCAAACTCAAAAGGTTGGGGATTAGAGAATATGGGAATTAGGATGGACACATCTGGTAGGTTTATCCGCATAGATCGTCAATGTAGAACCTCAGCACCTGGAGTTTATGCAATTGGAGACGTAGCAGGAGAGCCAATGCTGGCACATAAAGCGAGTTCTCAAGGTGAGATGGTAGCAGAAATTATCTCTGGCGAAAAAAGAGAATTTGATAAAGTTGCGATTCCAGCAATTGTATTCACTGAGCCAGAAATTGTCTCCGTTGGACTTACTCCTGATGAAGCAAAAGAGAAAGGTGAAGAGATAATTATTGGTAAATTTCCTCTTGCTGCAAATGGTAGGGCATTGACAATCGAAGCCGAAAAAACTGCGGGATTCATAAGAGTAACTGCTAGAGAAAGTGACCATGTAATTCTTGGCATTCAGGCAGTAGGAAGTCATGTTGCTGAATTACACGGAGAATTTATCCTTGCACTCGAAATGGGAGCATTGTTGGAAGATATTGCAGATACTGTTCACGCACACCCAACAATGACTGAGGCTTTTCATGAAAGTGTATTGAAAACATTAGGTCATGCAATACATACTGCGTGAGGTGATTAATTGAAGAAAATTCAAGTCCTTAGGGCTGGAATTGCAGAACATAGCCATATTTCAGAAATCATGATTAAGATGCAACAAAAAAGAATTAATGATGAAATCTTAGATTCAATAATACTTGTCGAGCATCCAGAAGTGGTGACGATAGGGCCGAAGGCAAACAGAGAAGGAGTTATTGTAAGCGAAGATTACAAACAAACAGTCGTTGATAGAGGAGGAGGAATAACCTGGCATGGCCCTGGCCAGCTAGTTGCTTATCCGATTGTAAAATGGGAAAACGACGAGCAAAGTGTTAGAAAAATTATTAATAAAATTGAAGATCTAATCATTAAAACTCTTAATGACCTTGATATTGATGGATACAGAGATCCTGCAATGATGGGTGTTTGGGTTGATGGCAAAAAAATTTGTTCTATAGGGCTAGCTTTCCTACATTGGGTTAGTAGGCATGGATTAGCATTAAACTATGCAACACCAGGTAATAGAATTGAGAACCTAGCTTGTTGTGGATTAGATATCGGAACCACTACATCATTGGACAAACTAGGATATACCACAAATAATGATGGAGAAAAAATAACCAAAAAGTTGTTGGAAGATACCTTGATTTCAAATATTGAAGAAATTCTCAATAGAATGCCAGTAGAAGGCGAATATAAGTTCGAGGATTTTTTATGAAAAAACCGAAAGAAAATCCTTTGAAAGGGAATTGGCTACTAAACCCAGATACAGTATTCCTGAATCATGGTTCATTTGGAGCTACTCCAATAATAGTTTTGGAAGAACAAAAAAAATGGCAGAAACTAATTGAGAAGGATCCAGTAAAATTTTTTGATGATATCGCTCCCAATGCATTATTAGAATCAAGGAAGGCAATCGCGTCTTTTGTCGGATGTCATCATGATGATATAGCATTTGTAGAAAATGCAACCTCTGGAGTAAATACGATTCTAAGATCGCTTGATTTCAATGAAAATGATGAGATTTTAGTCCCAAATCATGCATATCAGGCATGTAGAAATACCATAGATTTTGTAGCTAAGAAAAACGGTGCAGTCGTAGTAACTTGTGAAATTCCTTTTCCGGTTGACAATGAACAAATAATTATTGAAAAAATATTGGATTGTGTTTCAAAAAAAACAAAGCTAGCTCTCATTGATACGGTGACTAGCCCCACAGGGTTGAGAATGCCTTTCGAGAAAATTGTAAAATTACTTGAAGATAGAGGAATAAGAGTTCTACTTGATGCAGCACACGGAATTGGGATGATACCACTAAATCTAGATGAAATTGGAGCCTCATTTACGACTAGCAATTGCCATAAATGGTTGTGTG
>Ga0255759_10006199_pt1 | contig 10125 bp, 14 predicted proteins | sample 101ome_20_FD_179959 | JGI IMG/M metagenome (GOLD analysis project Ga0255759, IMG submission 179959) | Coastal salt marsh microbial communities from the Groves Creek Marsh, Skidaway Island, Georgia - 101404AT metaG (version 2) | ecosystem: Environmental > Aquatic > Marine > Intertidal zone >...
ACCTGCCTGCCATCTGAATTTTGCAAAAGAATCTATCTTATCCTGAAGATCTTTTATTTTACCATTAACCACAATATGATCTTGCTTATTTGATTCTTTCATCTCATCAACCATCTTGATGATAAGTGAATCGGTCTTCATACTTTGCTCAATTCTTTCATCATGCTTTGTGAGAATCTGAGCAATTCGGTTATTTCCTTCCGATATTTTTTCTACTGCTGCTTCCAATTTAGCAAGCATTTCTCTTGATAAGTCTTCATAGATATTGAGTTTTGATTCAAGAACTGCAACCTTTGAATCTTGACTAAACATTATTTGTTTCCCTTTAGAAAGTCCAACCATACCTTTCTTCCTGGACCCTTCATATACTTTCTTTCTTTCTTCTTCTTTTTATGCACAGGAGGACTTTCTCCCGGATTGATACCTGCAATACCAGGAGGAGTTGTAGAAGAACTAGCAGCAACACTCATCGTTGGTGCCTCTTCATTCATTTCTCTAATAATGCTCCTGATTTTATCCAAGTTCATCAGATTTCTCGCAGTTGTTCTAAACAATAATTGTCTTCTTGCAACTCAGTAATTTCAGTTATAGGGTATTCTGGAATTCTATTTAAGAATAATAAAAAACTTTTAATATATGTCCAAAGTTCTCTCTCTAAATTATAAAACAAAAGAGGAACTGCCGCATCACCAAATACATTAAACAAAACAGTTAAATGATTCAGTATAAGATGCGTCTTGAGTTCCCCAGTATTCTTATATCTTTTCAATAATCTTTTAATATATTTAATTCGTTTCAAGTCATCCTCAAAGTCATCTTTAGTGACTGCTTGGGGATTGTCATAGAATTTTATGGCAAAGAGTAAATAATTACTCTCATTCAACTCATCAAATCTCATACTACATCATTCAGTTATCAGGTATTTGGATATTCTGTATCATCAGCAGCATTATCATTAGAGATTCCACCAGCAACTAATACCTCAGTCTTAACTCTAAGATTTCCGTGCATATCAATATAAGTTGTAACACCAACCCAACCACTGTGGGCAGGTGCATACTTTCTTGCGTCACCTGTTGCAGTGTTTGCAATAGAAACCTCAGTCGAATCTACACCGAAGACACCAGTGAATACTGGACTGGTAGAGAATCCAACATCTTTTGATTCAGGTGCTCTGTATGTAGAATCACCTAAAGTATAAAGTGGTTCTTGTGTGATAGCATATGTTGCTCCTGCAGGAACATCAGCAGCAGGATCAACCAAACCTGCAGTATCGACGATTGTCAATGAAGTTGCATCAGTTACAGATTCAACAATCGCATATCCAAAAGTTGCACCAGCACCAACTACAAGTACATCACCAGCAGAAACACCAGCAGTAACAAAAGTTGTTGCTGTACCGGTTACTAATCCGTTAGTATATGCAATTCCAATGGTTCCGGCATTAGTTACTAAATCTTTATTGCCCCAAAGAGCCATGTTCCCTTACCCTATAATTTCTTTATACAGATATTTATATTATTCGGTTTCTCTTGCCTTGATAGCACTTGAAACCACTTCAAGAAGTTGATCATCCATTTCAGTCTTAGTCAACTTAACTGCTTTACCAAGAATTACTAAACAGATCTCAATCAGTTTTTCGCCAAGTTCCTCATTCTCAGGAATCTTAGCAACAGCATCAGAGATGATTTTTGATGCCAATGGAAGAAGAAATGCTAACATAGTCTTAGCCAAAAGTCTAAACTATATAGCAAACTTATCAATAATAACGGGTATTTCTATGGACGTTGTATGGAGTTTTTTTATCAACTTCGTATGATCTTTTCTTTGCTGCTTCCATATCTTTTGAGAACTCACTAAATTTTTTCTTTTCTTTCTTTTCAGAATCAACTTTCTTCATAAATTTTTTATCAGTCAATAAAGACGAACGAAGTGCTTCACCAAACATCTTTGGACCTTTTGTTTTTCTTTCAGCAGCCTTTCTTTCACCTTCAGTCGCACCTTTCTGAGCAAGAGTTCTTATTTTAGCAGAACGTTGTTGCTGTCTGTGTGCTTTAGGGTCAATAGTAAATGACTCTTTTGCTTCCTTCTTTTCGGGAAGTTTATCGTGCTTAGTAGATGCAAAATCTTTCGCATCTTTCTTCTTCATAGATGCTGCTGCTTGTGCAACCTCAGGGGAAGGTGCTTTCATCTCCCCCTTCTTTACGGCATGGACCATTCCCATAAACCGTTGTTGTGCTTTAGATACTGCAGGCATAATCAGTCTCTTGGAGAATCGTATTTTGCTCTTGCTTGTGATTCTTTTCTTTCTTTAGAAGTTAAACCGTGCTTTGCTGCTCTTCTTGCTTGAGCACCACGACGACGATTTGCTGCATCACCTTCAGTTTCCTTTGCACCAGGAACTTTTTTTGCCTGACGGGAACCAGGATTCTCTTTACGGAATTTAGAAACTAATGCGGCAGCACGACCCTCTCTTTCATAACCAGCAATTTTTTTACCTTGTGCTTCCACTTCAGGTTTTCTTGCTTCGGTCATTTCACCTTCTGGTTTAAAAGATTGCATTTGACTAATCTTTTTCAACATTTCATTTCTCTTACTAACCTTATCGGCAAGTGTATTCACTCTGGTAACACCACCACTTTTCACTTGTTTGACATCCTTTTCAACTTTCTTACCCATCATACCACCAGCACCTAATGCGATGGCACCTGCGGCACCTGCTGCTGCCATTCTCTTACCAAGACCTTCCTCAACTACTTCACCTTCCATATCATAAGACATCTTGAGACCCATTGCTCTCAACTTGTTCTTTGCAAGATTGATTCTGGTTGGAACTTCTCTTGGATCCATTGCCTTCACTTCACCTTCCTTTTTCGGACATTCACAAGGTGACTTACCACACTTTTCGCAAGTATCACAAGACTCACTATAATTCAGAGGAAGTCTTCCCTGCTTTTGCATCTGCATTGTTTGCTTCTGCAACATAATTTTTTTCTTCAGCATTTGATCTTTTGCCTGAAGTTTCTTTCTTTCTTCAGGAGTGGGACCTGCTTTTGCTGCTGCAGATGCTGCTTCCTCAACTCTTTGTGCTTTCAGAGCATCAAGTTCTGCACGAATGCTTTCACCAATGGTCGGATTGATCTTTACAGCATTCTTACCCTTCATTACATCAAGTTTTTTACCACCCTTATCTTCTTTCTCATAAATGACTTCCTCAACATACTTAGAACGATACTGTCCACCAGTTGCCTTGTGAGTATCAGCAAGTTCTGCTGCTCTCGAATCAGCATACTTTCTACTCTTTACTGGTTTACCAATCTTCTTCTCCTTTTTTCCATCAGGAGAACCCATTACTTGATAAGGTGCTTCATCAAAATATTCTTCTTTCCTAGTGTTTCTAGTGTCCTGACCATCAGCAACTCCACCCTTCTTACGTTGGATAGCATTATGAACTACTCCAGCGTGCTCCTTAGAACCACTCTCTACTTTACCATCACCATCATAATCTTTCTTTGCTTTCTTACCACCATAATTTGGTTTTGGATCACCCTTATAAGCATCATCTACTTCTTTTCTTCCAGTAATCTCAACAGAAGCAATATTCTTGTTTGCTCTCAATTCAGCAATCTTAGCACGATCTGCCTTTCTATATGTCGTATTACCAGTTGCCTTATCAGTAACTCTTACAACAAACCTACCCTCAGCATCAGCACCCTCAAAGATTTTTGAGAATACAACAGACCTCGATGATTCTAAATGCTCAGTGACAGGAACAATACCTGGATCAATTTGCTCACCAAATAACTTCTTCTTGACAATTGCCTTTACACCACCAGGTGCAGGAGAAGAATTTAGAAGTTGTCTATAGAGTTGTTGGACTTGTCCGGGACTAAGATTCGATCCAGACTTACCCTTCATTTTTTGTCTTGCTTTATACTTAATATCAGAAGCAAGTTGTGATGCTTGCTGCTCAAGACTAGTATCTCCTGCAGCATGACCTCTACGAGGACCTTCTTCAAAAATATTTTTATCCATTGGAAGATCTGATAATTCTTACTTTTTTCTATACTTATTTATAAATTGCTTTCCCCATTCACTTCCAGGAACCATTTTCTCAACATACTTACGATGAGCATCAGTTCCCACAAGTCTCTGATCAGCAGGAACACCGGACGGAGCATTACTATTCGTCACTGCTTCTGATACATCTTTAATCCAAGATTTAAACATAATCTTATCTTCGGTAACACAAATCAGATGATTCGTTCCTCGGCGAATAATCTTACCAACCAATCCAGTATTCACATTCTCTACCAGTTCACCAACTCTAAAAATCTTATCGTTGACAAAATTCTCACGAAGTCCTTTCCAATCAAACTTCGGAGCAATCTCCCACATATTCCATCCTTCTTTAATATTCATCGCAGAACGAAGAGTATTATAAAGTTCTCTTGCCTGCTTATTATTGAGTGATGAAGGAACACCTTTACGGAATGATGCAAAATCTCCTTCTGCTGCTGCCTTTCTTTGCTTAGATGCTGACATACCAGAAACATCATCACCATCAGGATCGCGATCCCCTGCAGAACGAACTTCTACATTATCAAATGCATATAGTTTTCCATTGTAATTATTTGAGAGTTTTTCAAACTCGGCAACACGATCACCACCACCAATAATACGAATACCAGCGTATCCGTCCATATGTGCCTTCTTCAGCACATCAAAAATTGTCCGATTCTGTGGATCATTAACAATCTTCTCACTATGATTTGGATACATCTGCCTCATAATAGAGACCTTTGTATCAGGGTCTAATGGATTCTTTTTCTTATCCTGGCTACGTGATGGAACAATAATATAATCCCCATCATCAGAACTTGATGCTACAGTATCAAGAAGTTTTTCGTGTCCAGTTGTTGGTGGATTAAAGCGACCAAATGCAACGGTCAAAGTTCCTTTCGTTTTTTCTACTGGTGGTGGTCCCTCTTGTGCAGGTGCCTGTTGTGCTACTGGTTGCTCTGGTGCTGCTGCCTGCTGTTGTGGTGCAGGTTCTTGTGCCGGTTCTTTTTCGTATGTTGTTTGAGATAGATTCTTTTCCTTATCAGATTGTGGAGGATCTTGCTTACCGACTCTTTGTCTCTTATTATAAAATTTCAGTCTTCCTTTTTCCGTTTTGGCAACAAACTCACCATTCTTATCATACCATCCACCGTGCCCATCACCCTGCAGACCTAATCTTGCTGCCTGCTGAGTTGCAGTATTTTCAGACAGAAATTGGAAGAAACTTTTCATTACTTGTTCAGACGTTTAATTATTTCTTTTTCGTGTGCAACAATATACCTGAGGACTTCCATCCTCATTTTCTTATATTTATTCATCATACGATCTGTGCGACACAGAGTAATCTGCTTATCAAAAACGACATAAACGTGTGCAAGAAACTCATTATACCTCCCCCTTGTGTTCTTTGTGCTTGCCTCAAAGGATTGTAATAGTTCGTCAATTTGTGGGTTCATTATTCTATTTTACCATACGGACCAGAATCTGGAGATTGTGAGTTGGCATAAAAATACATTTCTTGAACGATTTTATCCTGAACTTTTTTTGATTGAGATTCAAGTATCTTTGCAAACTTCACCCCTGTAAATTTAGCATATTTCCATTTATCATCTTTACCCTTCACTTGAGCAAGAAACTCATCCTCAGTCATTTTCATTTTTTGAATATCCTGAATATCATTGTATATTTCTCTAATAAGTTTTTCATCATTTAATTTTGGACTATTTGTATAATTTGGTATCTCCGAAAGACCCATAGACTTTAACATTTTGTTTAGTGGACCAAAAGAAATTTTTCCTTGATTAGCAGAAGCACCCTGAATTTCACCTTTCCATCCCGATGGACCACCGGAGTCAGATCTCCATTGAATTTCAAATTTACCGCCAGGTTTCCAAATAGTAAAAGTGTCCATAGCACTCAATGGATTATCTTCTTTTTTAAATACAATAGTTTTTACATATTGAATGTCACCAGCATTTCTATCTTTAGTTAGATTGTAATACTTGAATGGTTTAGCAGTTTTTGATATTTTTTTGAGTGAGACTCCTATCAATTTTTTATCATTGATAAGATTTACCATCAATTGATTCAATCCTTTTATTGTTGCAGCATCTTTTATTGTTTTCCAGTCTGCTTCAGACATTTTATTTGATACGAGGTAAAAATCAGCAGGACTCCACTTATTGATATTACTGAATAGTTTTTCTTTTCTATTCAATTCTTTCAACTTAGATTCTATAATAGCAACTTTCCTACTTCCCCTATGAAATGTCCAATTTATATTTTTGTCAACTTTCGAATATAGTTCATTTGCACCCTCTATTGAAGAATTGATCCAATCCTCAGAGATATTCAACATATCTTCAAACTTAGCATCAACATCAATAAAGGTTTTACATTTCTCAAAATTTGATGTCGATACATCTTCTACTTTTATTTTTCTGCCCAGAGAACGGAAAGCCAATGCTGCATAAAGACACTGTGCAGATTCAACATTTCTAGTTTGAGCTGCTCCTCGATCAGCACCTTTTCTAACAGGTTTATAAATTATGACTATTTTATCGTTGGTCAAATTTACAACAGTAGCAGGAAAAGAAGATGCTCCCACCTTTTCCCTCTTAATTTTATTGTTAGGTATTTTAGATCTTATAAATGCATCTTCAACTTTCTTCTGCATCGATGCCCTGTCTGGACCTTTGACAATAAAAGTCGTGCTCTTTGAAGATGCAGACTTTACAGTTACATCAAAATCCCTAAATGAAGTTATAATGTTGTAAACCTCTTCTCCAAAATTCATTTTTTACTCCAATCCTAATTTTTCTCCAGCAGCATACATTCTTTTTTGCAATTCACTCTGCGGTTTTTTCTTTTTCTTTTCTTCTGGTTTTGGAACCGGTACTGGTTCTTGCTTTACTTGTGGTTGTGGTGCTTCTGGTTTAGTGGGTTCTGGTTGCTGTTGTGGTGCTGGTTGAGGTTTAGTTTTTTCTCTTGCTTGTGCTGCTCTTGCTTGAATATCAGCAACAGATTTTTGAGCATTATCAACTGCTTGTGCTGCAGCTGCTTGTCTGGCAGCATGTTGTTGTGCCACATCAGGATTGTTCTGTAAGAAATTAGCAACGTGCTGTCTTCTTACTCTCTTTCCATTATTAGTCACAACTCTCGCATCTGCCTGTTCTCTCTCAGCATCAGAGAGTGCTTTTTGTGCTTGTTTTTGTGCGGCAGCAGCATTCCTCAATTCCTTCCTTCTATTTTGAATATCAGGATCTGCTTCTGCTGCAGCAAGTTTTGCTCTTCGTTCAGATTGTGCTCCTGTAATTGGTCCTTGTTGTGGTTTTGCCTGATTATCTGTTCTATCTGCATCAGGTTTTGCTGCTCCGACTCTTCCAGCTAAAGCACCAGATCTTTGTATTCTTTCTGGTTTTTCTCCTCTACGTCTCATTTCAGATGCACGATATCCATCTTCCCTTTTACTACTTTTACCCTTTCCAGATCTAGCAGCAAGTTCTTGGTCCAGTTCTCCCCTTTGAGATACTGGTTCTGCTTTTGCTCTACTAACAACTTCTCCTGTTTTTGGATCTACATAAGTTCCCCTAACAACTTCTCTTGCTTCTCCAGATGGGGATGACTTAAGGTAGTCAGAAAGTTGTTGATAAGTTTTATATTTTGATTGAATTTTACTTACTCGTGCTCGTTCATCCTTTGATAAATCCGATTTTTTAATTTTTCCAGTTTTAATTCTCAATGCAGTCAAAGCATCTTTGAAGTCTTGACCTTCCGAATCCAACTGAGCAGAAACTTTTTTTCCAAATTTTTGTTCACCACCCGCAGCTTCTTTATCAACTAATCTATCAAATCCTGGATAATTTTTTACAAGAGAATCAACTGCAGACTGGGCAATTGACAATCTCTTATCACTTTTTGTTTTATTTTCTGTTGGACTAATTTTTAAACTTTGTGCTCTAATATATTTTGATATATTAGATTCTACATTCGCTTCAAATTTTTTAATTTCCTCCTTTGAGGCACCATCTTTTTTCAGTTTTTGAATATATTTTTTAGCAGCAGCTTGGAATAATCCTCTGACTTCTTCTGGTTCTGCAGATAAAGTTTGAGACCCTTCTCCTTGTTTTAAACTAATTCCTTGTCCAAATTTTTTATCTTTTGTATCTGCAATAGAAATATCTCTTTTTGAAGTATCTGCTTCTTTTCCAACCACATCTTTCCACATTCTTGTAGTTGGTGGAGTTGCCCCACCTTCTACTTTAGCATAAGCAGTTGATCTATTAGCAGCAGACTTTCCTCTTCTACCTTTAGTGTATGCTACTACACTATCTGGTGCTAATTTCAATTCATCATAATATGTTGATTGACTTTGACTTGCATTATTATCTTTCCCCTTTTCAAATCCCCTTTTTGCTTTCTCAAAACTTAATGGATGTTTCGGATCGTTTTTAGAAGCAGCAATTTCTTTTTCCATTGCTTCTCTAGCTTCACCATATTTTCCAGCATTGATAAGATCTCTTACATCTTTACCATATTTCCTATGAGTAATAAAATGGTTCCACACTTTTCTGAATGCGTGTTCATCACTATATTTTCCCTCAAATAAAGAAAATGAAAACTTATTAAAATAACACTCAAATATAAAATCTACGAAAGATTTCATCTCTATCTTACTTATACATGTATAATCTATTTAGAATGGAGTTAAGGGGACTCGAACCCCTAACCCCCTGCTTGCAAAGCAGGTGCTCTACCAATTGAGCTATAACCCCTTGAGATAGTCCCTCTCTTTTTGATAAGGAACTACTTCACCAGTATAGTATTTCCATCCTTCTTGAATATCTGGAATTAACCACTGGTCAACCCGATAACAATACTGCCAGTTAACGGGTTGAATACAATTCATTATAACCACTGACCAAAATGCTGTCAAGTAGTTAATGATTGTATACATTACTCCTCTTTAAGAATTTCTCCAAGTCGATTATCAATCTGAACGATTGCTTCACGAATCTGATAAACTCGTTCGGGACACGCATCACCATATGTATATAGTTTAGTGTCAGCAAAAAGTGATTGACGAATTGCTGCTGCCTGATATACAGACAGTTCTAATGTTACTTTCTTTTCTTCACTCACAGGTCTCCCTCCTTAGTAATTAGAATGTTTTCAAGATATTTGTCGATGCGTGGTGATACCCATGGTGTTTTGACCACACAAAACCAGTAACGATTAGATGATTCATTAGAAAAAATTTTGTGATCAGCAGATAAAATCCACATTGTAAAATACTCTCCCGGTTTGTAACCGTTACTATGTTGAAATGGTTCTATACGGTTCTCTAAATAACCAACCATTTCAACTGGAGCACAATCTGCCCCCCATCCTCTGTTAATTTGTTCTCTTACAGGAAGTGGAAGTTGTGAAACATCGAGGTCTTTGAGATAATACTTTTTAATCACAGGTCACAGGTCTCCCTCCGCACGATTCTCAGAATAGTATACATCAAATGCACCACCAGGATATCGTGCTTCTAGTTTCTTGACATTACGTGCAATCACATCATCGAATGAAACACCGAGTGCCATGCAGGCTTGAGCAGCATACCACATAAGATCACCGAGTTCAATAATAAGATGCTCACGGTTATGGTCGTCCCAAGGTTTTCCCTGAAAAACCATCTTCTTGATGATTTCAAGAAACTCACCACCCTCAGCATTGATTCCAACGCCAGCAGTAAGAAGTCGTTCAATATTGGCACCCTTTTCGTCAAGTTCGACAAGACGATCACTAAGGGCAACAAAATCAGTAGAGGCGTCGCTAGTAACAGCATCCACAAATTTTTGATAACGTTCAAAATCAATTTTACTCATAAGTCCAAAGGTTGTTGTTGTGTGTCTGGTAATTTTTGCTGTAGAGGGATTTCTTGACCCCCAATTTTGATAGAAGGAATCTTTAGAGGATCTAAAGGTTCAATAGTGACTGTTTCTTTCCACTCCAAACGATTAGATTTGAAAGTGCCTTTACGACACTCTGCTAACCATTTGGCATCTTTTTCGT
>Ga0255759_10006203_pt1 | contig 10123 bp, 4 predicted proteins | sample 101ome_20_FD_179959 | JGI IMG/M metagenome (GOLD analysis project Ga0255759, IMG submission 179959) | Coastal salt marsh microbial communities from the Groves Creek Marsh, Skidaway Island, Georgia - 101404AT metaG (version 2) | ecosystem: Environmental > Aquatic > Marine > Intertidal zone > Salt...
GCACTTTAAAACATTCGGCGCGAGCTTCTCGACACGCACCGATTTAGTACCGAATACGCAACACATATCGATCTCTTGATCGAACTCGACCAAAGGATTGCCGGTGATGATGACCTTTGCGCCGCCCGTGACGTCGTCCCACGACGGCGTGAAATCGACGATGCTCCACAAAATGTGCACGCCCGACGGCGTGGCGGGAATTTGTCTAAAAATTTGCGTACGCGGTCGTTCTATGACGCCGACGTCGGTATGCGCGCCGTTCACACCACCGCTCGCGCCCTGTCCACTGTGCTCATCCGACGCGGCGGGTTCCGTGCTTCCGCTCGGTTCGCCGCTCGGCGTGTTCGTCGCCCCTCGGCGCCGAGACGCGTCGACGGCGCGGTCGACATCCTCTTGGAGCGATCGCATCTGACTATCGATGATCTTGATGGATTGGGAATCCTTGTCCATGCTCAGGCTACCCTGCCACTGCTCGCGAATGCGTTCGATGCGTCGCTCAAACTCCTCCAACGACAAAACGGGACCGTCGTCGATCGGCGGAGAATCGCGATCCTCGTACGACGACAGTTGACGACGGTCCGAGTACGCGTCGTCGACGTGTTCGTCGAAAGTGCTGAACTCGCGCATCAGTTGCGAGAGAGACGTCGTCGGACCGTCGGCATAGGCGCCAGATTCCGGATCGAACATGGAGGACCACACGCCGTCGCCCTCGTCCAGACCCGTCTCTTGGAAAATCTGCGCCAAATCGTCGTCGTCGCGTTGTAACATTTCATCCACGTTTTTACGCGTCGTCACCGCGGTGTACTCGCCGTCGTGAATTGACGCCGTCAACCGCTGATTGCGACCCGATCTCTCAGCCCTGGACGAGCCAGCCGCCGTCGTTCGCTTGGCGCCGCCTACCTTGACGACGCCGCCCTTGGATTTACGATTGATCGCCGCCGCGTACGCCGCGTACGCCGCGCTCCCGGCTGCCAACGCGCGCGCCGGATGAAGCTTCACTCGAAGATAATGCACCAACACCGCCCCTTCGTCCATGTTCAACAACCAATAACACCGTCGCTGAAACCTCGGATCGTCTTCGCAGTGGGTGTAATAGCAATTCAAGAGCTCCACCGTCCCAACCTTTAACTTTTCGTGCGTCTCTCGCACCGTCTTTCCATCCTTTTTCTTTTGCCAATTGAGCCCATCCTTTCTAAAAAACCGCACCACGCGTCGATTAATCAGATACAACGTCCCAGCTCTCGGTTTTACCGGCGCCTCCGAGCTCGTTTCGAATCCGTACGCCACGTAATTTAACAACGCGTCGCACACCTCGGTGTTCTTCAACCAACGCGTCTTGGCGCTCTTCACGATGTCCACCGCTCGCAGACGCATCGCCGAATCCATCACGCTCGCGCTCACACCGTCCACGTGTAACGGCACCGCCCCATTCCCATTCGCAGTCACCGTCGTCGCCGTCGTCGTCGCCGTCGCGAACCCGCCGCGCGACGGTCCTCCGACCTCTCGCGCCTCCGTCTCCGCCGCGTCCCTTCGCGCGCCGTCGACCCCGACGCGTCGACTCGGTCCCGATCGCCCACCGCGCTCCATCGTTCCTCCCACGACGAACGAAACGTCCACGTCCACGTCCACGTCCACGTCCGAGCGCGTGAACGATACGACTGAATCACAATCAACGAGAGCCGCCTCTCGATCTCTCACCTCGACCTCGTCGCTTACACGCCCCACGCCCCACGTCTCCCCGTCTCCGCGACCGAACGACCGAACGCGCGCGCGCGCGCGCACGCACGCGCACGTCACGCACTCACGCCGTCCGTCGTCGGTCCACACCACCCGTCCGACGTCCGACGGTCGCGCACGACGTCGTCATTCATTCATTCATTCATTCATTGAATCATTCACCCGGCCCCGGACGTTCGGGCGTTCGGAGACGGTTTCATCGATCGATCGAATGTATCGACGGTTTCATCGACTTTCATCGATCGATCGACGTTTCATCGATCGACGAACGGTTTCATCGACGGTTTCATCGATCGATCGATGAACGCGTCGAGTGGAGTCGGACCGTTGGGTGGATGAAACCGTCGACGCGATCGGCGTCGTGTCGTCACCGCGCGACGCGACTTGACGTGACGTGACGTGACGTGACGGGACGTGAGCGTTCGTCGGGCGTACGCTCGACGTCGAGTCGCGATGACGCTCGTGAGCGATGGGGAGGAGGCGGACGCGGAGTCGGCGGCGTACGCGGCGCGCGCGATGATGGTGGTGACGACGCGCGCGGTTAGGACGACGACGGAAGGGGAAGGGGGCGACGACGACAGGGGTGGTGCGGTGGTGGTTCGAGGACGACGGCGGCGGCGACGACGCGACGCGGGGGGTGATGGACGACGAGATGATGACGAAGACGACGACGACGACGTCGACGAGGACGAGGACATCGGCGGACGAGGCGCGGACGAACGCGACGCGGACGCGGACGCGATGGACGATCGCGGCGGTGAGGACGACGTGGATGACGATGAGGACGAGACGGCGCGAATTGGACGTTTGGGACCGCGAGGACGCGCGAGCGTTCGAGGCGGCGGGACGACTGGACGACGCGGCGCGGCGCCGCGGGTGACGGAGACGACGGAGGACGACGAAGAGGAGGAGGAGTACGACGATGAGTTCGCGGTGACGTACGGGACGGGACGACGCGGGGCGAAGCGAGAGATCGGGCATCTCGCGGTGTGGAGCGTGGCGAGCGCGAAACCTGGGAATGGGGTGGAACTGTTGCGAGACGACGATTTGGGCACGTTTTGGCAGAGCGACGGCGCGCAGCCGCACTTGATCAGCGCGCAGTTTCAACACAAGGCGGAGATGTCGGAGATCGCGCTCTGGTGCGAATACAAGATGGATGAGAGTTACACGCCGAGTCTGGTATCGGTGCGCGCGGGGACGTCGTGTCACGATCTCCGCGAGGTGCGGTGCGTCGAGCTCGAACGTCCAAACGGGTGGGTGCGCGTGCCGCTGGGCGACGCCGACGACTCGTCGTGCATTCGCGCGTATTTCATCCAGGTGGCCATCTTAGCGAATCATCAGAACGGGCGCGACACGCACGTGCGACAGATTAAAGTTTTCGGACCGAGACGCGACCAGGCGCGCGCGCTCGGTCGGTCTCGCCAGCTCGATTGGCGTTCGACCGAGTTTTCGCGATACGCCGGCGTCCGGTGACGTCACGCGCATAGTCCGTGTAGCGATCAATGCATTAGCCATTCATTCATTCATTCATTCATTCAAGGCGACTCGCGCGTCGGCGCCGTCTTCCGTCTCTGTATTTCGTGAGCTACGTGTACATGTTACAAAGCGTCTTCTATCTATTTGGCGTACGGTTCGCGTCCGAAATCGAACACCATTCCCACCCCCGTCGGAACCTCTGGATTTCTCGCGTACTTGGACCCACCGTACATGGTCGGAATGATGTACGGGTCCGGATGCGCGAACGACTCGAGCGTCTTTTCGCCCTCCGCCACCGCTCGCTCGATCGCCCCGGCGTCTCTCAGCCCCGCGTTGGATTCAAACGCCGCGCGCACGCGATCCCGTTCATCGTAAAAGATGTTTCGATCGACGCACCACGACAACACCGTGCGAAGCGTGTGCCTGGTTCCCATCCCGTCGTGATCATCGTCGTCAGTCGGTCGGTCGGTCGGTCGGTCGTCGTCGAGCGCATCGCGATCGCTCTAGGGTATCTCACACGGTCGCGCCACTCATCGCGCGCGTCGCGTCGACGCATCGTCATGAAACGCGCGACAACGCGGGACCGCGTCTCATTCTTTCGTTCGACGCACCTATACAGACGAATCGCGCGCGTGCGCGTCGTCACCGTCGCGCTCATCGAACGATCGTCGGTCGTCGAGTGACGACCGAACGGGCGGGCTCGACTCGAAACGAGGGACTCGACGGAGAGTCCTGATTCGTGAACATGGACCAGCCGCTCGAGAGAGAAGAGAACGAGACGCGGGCGACTTGTGAATGCGATTTCGCGACGCGCGCGACGACCGCGCGGACGACGGGCGAGCGTCGCGCGACGCGACTCGATCGTCGTCGTCTCGCGCGACGACCGCGCGGGTGCGCGCGCCGACGTTGGACGGTGTGCGCGCGATTTGATTGCTCGAACGAGAGACCGCCGCCGCCGGTCGTTATCGAACGCGCATGGCGCTCGATGACGCCGACGTGGGCGCCGACGGCGCGGACGCGCGCGCGGAGCGCGAGAACGTCATGTGTTTCGTCCGAAATTTACCCTACGATTGCGACGACGAGACGTTGGAGATGGCGTTTAGCGATCGATTCGGTCCCGTGAAGGAGTGCTGGGTGGTGCGCGAAAAGGGATCGACGACGCATCGAGGCTTTGGATACGTCAAGTTTGCCATCGCGGAGGACGCGAAGGACGCGTGTGGGATGTCTGGGAAGATTGAGATCGGGTCGAGGAAGGTGGCGGTGGTGATGGCGAAGCGGAAAGCGCCGGTGGAGCGATCGAACAAGACGCCGAAGGCGGACGGCGAGGACGCGCCGCGGCGAGAGGAGGAGAAGAGAGACGAAGAGGAGAGACGACGGAAACGGACGGAGGAGGGGACGAGGAAGAGCGCGAATCGCGCGAAGAAGAGCGCGGGCGGTGGGGCGCTCGCACACGGCGCGGCGGAGCGCACGGTGGTGATCGGGGGATTGAAACTTGGGGGCGAAATCGAAGGCGTCGACGCCGACGCCGCCAAGGCGTTGGCGCGAGAGGCGGGAACGGTGGAATCCATCACCGAACCGTGTCCGGAAGACGTGATGAAAGTGGCGAAGATTCGTGAGGATGGTTGTAAGCGCGGCGCGCTGTTGGCGGTGTACAAGGACGAGGATGCGGCGCGTAAGGCGGTGGAGGCGCTGCACGGCAAGGCGCCGAAATCCAAAAGCCGCCGCCGACGAAAGGGGAAATCGACGGATGACGACGGCGCGGACGGCGAGAACGACGAGCCCGAGGAGAAGGTGTGGGCGCGCATGCTCGCGGGTGAGGGGTCAAAGCCGAAACAGTGGCGCGTCATCGTGCGAAACTTATCCTTCAAGGCGACCAAGGCGGCGATTCGAGAGGCGCTGAGCGCCGCCGGTTTCGTGTGGGACATTAACGTTCCGACGGATTTCCACAATAAACCGAAAGGTTTCGCGTTCGTCACGTACACGTGCAAGGCAGACGCCGACAGGGCGGTGAGTGAATGTAACGGCGTGAGCATCTCCGGTCGACAGGTGGCCGTGGACATCGCGTTGTCAAAGTCAAAGTATCAAGAGGAACAAAACGCGCCGGCGAAGACGGACACCGGCGACGAGGGAAAAGACGACGACGACGACGACGACGACGACGATGCGAGCGATCGGGACGATGGAAGCGATGACGATGAGTCTGGGTCTTCATCGAGCGACGACGGTGAGAGCGAGGACGAGGACGCGCGGGAAAAGAGTTTGATGTCTCGCATGCTCGGCAAGGTGATGGCGGACGCCGAACCCGCACCGAAGACGAATCGTAAACCCGTGGACGCGAAGAAGACGAACGAGGACGCGAAACCGAAGCGCGATAACCGAGGCGAACCCGCTTGGCAAGGTCGTAAGGGTGTCGACGCCGCATCGAACGATGTTCAGGAGAACGCGTGCGTCTTCGTTCGCAACCTGCCTCTCGAGGCGACGTGGCAGCAACTCAAGGAAAAGATGATGAAGTACGGCAAAGTGAAGAGTTGCAGAGTCGTCAAGGATAAAGTCACCGGTAAGCACACCGGAAACGCGTTCGTTGACTTCACGAATCCGGATTCTGCGAACGCGGCGGTCGAGGCGAGTAAGAGCGAGAGCGCAGGGATTTTCGTCGCGGGACGACCGGTGACAGCTGCGCTCGCGTTGTCGAAAGCCGAGGCGGCGGACATGATGGCTCGTCAAGGTTCGAAGTATCGCAACGCGAACAAGCATCGAGATAACAGAAACATTTACTTAGCGCAAGAGGGTGACATCCACGAGGCGTCGGCGGCAGCGGATGGAGTGAGCAAGAGCGACATCGAGAAGCGGCGACGATCCAACGAAGAGCGACAAATCAAGTTGAAGAATCCAAACTATTTCGTCTCTCGAACGCGATTGTCCGTGCGGAACATTCCACCGGAGATTGATTCAAAGACGTTAAAGCGAATGTTCATCGACGCCGTCAAGCAACGCGCGACGCAAGCCGAGCCGAAAGTTTTACACGCCAAGCTTCTGTACGATAAGGATAGGATGGACGAAAACGGCAAGCCGAAGAGTAAGGGCATGGGTTTCGTCGAGTTTACCGAGCACGAGCACGCCCTCACGGCGTTGCGCGCGTTGAACAATAATCCAGAGGCGTTCTCGAGAGCGAGACGACCGATCGTCGAGTTTTCCATCGAAGACGCGCGAGCGGTTCGTAAACTCGAACTCAAGGCAAAGCATCGAGACGAGCGACACAAGAAGCAATCCAAGGATGAAGAAAAGCCTCGAGGTGCGGAACAAGCCGCCAAACGCGTCGCCGCCAAAGAGAAGAAGGAAAAACAGAAGGGTGCGCAAAAATCGGATGGACCCTCGCAGAAGCGCGCGCGCAGCGAAGACGGCGCCGACAAATCCGCCAAGACGCAAAAGCGAGACGCCGACCAGGGTAAACCTTCGAAGAAACCCCAAAAGCAGCGCTCGAACCCGGACGAATCGAACCCAGCCTCGAAGATTCGTCAACGCGCCGCCGAAGCCCAGATGCGCGATCGCAAACAAGAGCGTCGCGAGGCTGAACGCTCCGAGTCTCAAAAGAAGCAAAAGCGCAGCGGCGCGGATAAACGAGACCGAACCGACGACTTGATCGACGCATACTTCGCGAAAGATTCCGTCAAATCGTGGATGTAACGTAAACACTCACATTAGTCTCATACACAGCTCTTTGTCGCTCCTTTGCGCTTTATATCGACGGCGAGCGCGCATTCTGCTCGACGCGTCCTGAACGCTCCATCCAAGAGCGCTCGGCCCATAGGGAAACTTTACTTCGCGGCCGTCGCTTGTCGCCATGCGCGCGCGACGCGCCGGCGTCCGCATGATGACGTCGGCGAGCGCGTTCGCCGTCATTTTCGCGTTCGTCGCCGTCGCGCGCGGCGTCGTCGGCGCCACGCCCGCGAGTCTCTCTCGACAAGAAATCCGCGAGCTCAGGGACGAAGTGCGCGACATGTTCGAGGAGACGACGGAGATTTACCTCGACCGCGCGTTCCCGGCGGACGAGATTAAACCCATGTCGTGCGAGAGTCAGAACACGATGGCGAACGGGGGCGAGGGACAGGGGATGGGACTCACGCTCGTGGACGCGTTGGACACCGTCGCGGTGCTGGGAAACAAGACGATGTTCGAGCGAGGCGTGCGATTAGTCATCGATCACGTGCGCGTGGATGTAGACGCGCACGTGAGCGTGTTCGAGACAAACATTCGGATTTTAGGTGGGTTGCTGAGCGCACATCTGTTGGCGAGCGATCCGAAGACGGGGTTCGCCATCGACTGGTACGAGGGCGAACTGTTGGAGTTGGCGTTGGATTTAGGAGAGGCGTTTTTACCCGCGTTCGACACGCCCACGGGAGTGCCATACGGCGCCATCAATCTGCTTCGCGGTGTGATCCCGGATGAAACGCCGATCTCGAGCACGGCGGCGGGAGGAACGATGATATTAGAGTTTGGCATGTTGAGCGATTTGACGGGGGATCAAAGGTTCCGACGCGCGGCGGAGAAGGCTCTCGAAGGATTGTGGAGCCGAAGAAGCGAATTAAATTTAGTCGGTACGCATATAAACGTCCAGACTGGGGAGTGGACGCAGGCCGAGAGCAGCGTCGGCGCTGGCGTGGATTCGTTTTATGAATATTTGCTCAAATCATACATGCTCTTCGGAAGCGAGCGACACTTGGAAATTTTTGAAGAAGCATACACCGCCGTGGAAGCGCACGTGCGAATAGCCCCGTGGTACGTCGAGGCGGGCATGATGACAGGTCAAATCATCAGCTCTCGCTACGATTCGTTGGTCTCGTTTTGGCCCGGTTTGCAAGCCATGTACGGAGACATCGAAACGGCGGCGACGACACACGACGCGTTTTTCCAAGTGTGGAAGCATTACGGTTTCACTCCAGAAGGCTTCGACGTTCGCACCGGCGCGGCGATCCCTGGACAAAAACCGTATCCCTTACGTCCGGAGCTCATCGAGAGCACTTACCTGTTATACAAGGCGACTGGAGACGTGACGTACATTTCATGCGGGCGCGACTTCATCGCCAGTCTGCGCTTATTGAAGACGAAATGTGGCTACGCACACATGGGTGACGTTTCCACGCAGGAACTGGACGATAAGATGGAAAGTTTCTTCTTAGCGGAGACGCTCAAGTATCTGTACTTGCTCTTTGACGCCGCATTGGACCGAGAAAACATAGTCGACGGCGGCCCGTATCCGTACATGTTCACGACCGAGGCGCACATTTTCCCCATCAAGCCGGACATTCGCGCAAAGGATGTGTACGACGCTCCGAGAGGCGGTGCAAAGGAGAAACCGTTCGTCCCTCTCGGCGGTGCCTTCCCGCGCTCGCTGCGAAGAACGCACCACACGAAGCGAGCTGCCATGCGAGCGGCGCTCGCGCGCGCACGGCACTCGCGCTCACGCATCAAACTGATGTCCAACGCGGACGAACAGCAAAGCAAGCACAAGACGAACAAATTTTGCAACTATCACTCGTTGCTTTGGCAAATGGGTTTAGCGCGCGCTCCCGAACGTCCCCACAACTTGACGGCGAGGTTACAAGTCGCGACGGGTCGACCGAATGGCGTTCGCACCATCGTAAACTCGGTGCAAGAGTTTTTCAAGCGATTGAACGGTTTGGATCAAAGTATGCAGGTTCGCTTCGGCATAGGCTCGCTCGCGAGAGGTACAGACGATGCGACTTTGAAGAGACGTTTTGGATACATGATCGAACGCTTGAACGACGCCATCGGCAAGGCTTCGCGCGGGACTGGCGCCACCTATTGCGTGGTCCTCGACGAGTTTAGCATCGTCACGGAGAAAGACGTCGAGTCAGTCGATCTCAAGTTTAAGACGAAGATAGATTACGACGAGGCTGGGAAGTGCGTCAGTAAGGCGGTAACGAACGTCATGGGGCTCATGATGCACGCCTTCGCGTTCGAAGCCAACATGACGTACGACTGCGCGGTGAGCGAGATGACGTATCTTCCAAAGACGACGTTCGATGCGTTCAACGACGACGACGACGACGATGACGGCGAAGAAGTCGTCGGTGATACCGTAGACCCCGCCACCGCTGACGCCGACGTCGTCGATGCCGAGGGGGTCGAGGACGCGTGCGCGAAATCCTAACGTCGCGAGTGTAGCACTATTACAACGCCGCGAGTGTATTCAATTCACATCACTTCATCTCCTCCACCGGAACCGCCAACAACTGCACCTGCTCCGCATCGTCCGAACCGGATCCCTCATCCTCCTGTGCGCTCTCTCCGTCCCCGTTCTCCGCCTGCGACGCCGGAAGCGTCCGCACGTCTCCCACCACGCTTCTCGGCAACAGACACGGCGCGAAATCGTGCGCCACCGACCCGAGCGTCGCCAATCGATTCACGTACCCCGGTACCTCTCTCCCCGTCAGCGCCTTGACGAATTCCTCGGTAAACGTGTTGCAATTCCTCTTTAATAAATCATACGACGGTCCCGTAAACTTTTTCCGCAGCGCGCTCAACTTTTCCTCCACCTCGTCCCTCGACGACGCGATCTCCCCGAACTCGATCGTCTCTCGAAACTTGGCCGGCGGCGGCGCGCTCCGCGGACGAATGTCAAACACGCCCGTCACCGTGGCCTCGTCGTGGTACCCGAACGCGTACTCTCGGCCGTACACCTCGACCGCGGAGTGATGGATGCCGAGCCCGAGGTGATAGGCGTAGTCGTTGTACCCGTCGTTGAGGTCGTACACGTGCACGCGCACGGCGGTGCGCTCGCTCGAGGCGAACGAGGACGTCGCCATCGTCGTCGTCGTCGTCGTCGTTTCCGCGGACGCCGATCGGTCACGCGCGCTGGCGACGTCCGCCGACATCGTGCTCCCGACTG
>Ga0255759_10006217_pt1 | contig 10108 bp, 8 predicted proteins | sample 101ome_20_FD_179959 | JGI IMG/M metagenome (GOLD analysis project Ga0255759, IMG submission 179959) | Coastal salt marsh microbial communities from the Groves Creek Marsh, Skidaway Island, Georgia - 101404AT metaG (version 2) | ecosystem: Environmental > Aquatic > Marine > Intertidal zone > Salt...
TACAGAAAAAAAAAAAAAAAAAAAAAAAAACAGACGATCGGAACAGCTTTCCCGTAGCAGTAGTAGGGACCCTAAAAGCTCTGAAGATCGACTTTCTTCATAAGTCGGGCCGAGAAAAACTTGGTCATAAAAGTTCTAAAGTACGATTCACCAAAGTTCATCACAGCACCCGAGGTGCTTAGGCACGGGGGACTCTCTCGCAGTAACAGCGCCCTCCAGTTGACCGCGATATTCAAGTGCAGGTCCAATGGGCCACGAATTTGATCACGCTAGCGATGCGGGGCATCTGGAGACCATCATCATTGGGGCCGGCGTGGGCGGGGTCTTCGTCAGCAAGGAGCTTCACCAGTGCGGATTGGCCAACTTCCTCTGCTTTGACGCGATGCCGCGCCCCGGGGGAGTCTACGTGCGATATAGCTACCCGGGCATGAGATTTACAACCTCTACGAACACGGCGGCTTTCGGCGACTTCCCGTGGCGGGTACGCCATTCAAACTTCTGTTGATGGCGGTGCAATGCTTATTTACATCTATTATTGGTGCTGCGCTTCCAAACTCCCACGCTGCGATCGCCCCAACAACAGGCCCCCCCGAAGCACTGGACCATCCGTGAATTCCTGGCGTACCTTGATGCCTACATCGCGCACTTCGGCTTTGGGGACCGCCTCCGCATGAACGCGCGGGTCGAGTCAGCGCGGAGGGTTGGCAGCGAGGGCAGCCGCAAGGAGCGCTGGGAGGTGGTGGTCCACTACAAGTGCTGGGAAACAGAGGGCCCTTTTGCGAGCCCTGACGGCGGAGGCTGCGTCGAGCGCCGAGAGCGGTACACGTGTGAGCACCTTGTGGTAGCGACGGGGACGCACAACGCGTGGGCCTTTCCCGACATTCCCGGTCTCGACGTGTACCGAGGGGCCTACCACCACAGCTCCAAGTTTCACGGTTTGGTTGAGTCCGGCGCGCTGACCGGCAAGCACGTGCTGATGGTGGGCCTCGGCGAGAGCGGCTGCGACCTCGTCAAGCTTGCGGCGACCGAGGCCAAGGTATGAGGCTCCGCTCTGGCGCGCCGGAGTACGTTGCCCTCGTCACGCTTCTTCTTCTTTTCTCTTCTTCTTCATTTTCTTCTTCCTGTTTGCCGCTTCCCCTGATTGCCGCTTCCCCTGACAGTGTGGGAGGGTATCCGTCAGCGTCCCACGCCACTCGGGTGCGTACTTTCCGCGAGAGTTCGAGGGAGCCGTGGCGGACACCATCGACTGCCGAGGGATCTACTGCCTGTCCCGTGAGATCGCGCACCTCTTCGTGAGGCGCACATTTCCAGCGAGGTTCGAGCGCCACTCGTACGACCACGACATCTTTAGTGCCGCCGCCGCCGCCGGGTCTTCGTCGGACCGCACGGCGATGAACAGCTTCGGCGTGAAGACTTTTGACCTCTTCGAGGCGACAATGCGCTGTGAAAACGTCGACACGATCCCTTCTGATATTAGCCATTTCGAGCGAGGTACATGTACTCCAATGCTGCTTGCTGCTATTTGCTACTGTTTGTTGAGCTTTCGTGGTGGCGAGTAAGTCACACACACATGTTCGCCCGCTGCCTCAGACGCGGTGGTGTTCAGCGACGGCTCTCGCCTCTCGCCCGACGCGGTTATTTTCAGCACTGGCTACACGCTGCGCTTCCCATACTTCGAAGGCGAGGGCGGCGAAAATGGCCTGTCGCAGCGGCTGAGGAGCGACATGCGGTCCCTCTGGAAGCACTGCGTCGTGCCGGAGATGGGCAGCGGCCTCTTCCTCGTCGGCTTTGCCCGCCCCAACATGACATCCCTCTTCATCCCAACGGAGCTCCAGGCGCGCTTGGTCGCGTCCGTCGTCTCTGGCACCGTGACTCTGCCCTCGGCAAAGTCGATGGCCGCCGAGGCTGCGCACGATGCCGCGACATACGTGTCGTTCTTCGGTGCTAAGACGTGCGGCCGGCTGCAGGCGCTCGTCGACCACTTGCACTACAACGACGGCCTTGCGGCGTTCCTGGGCGCGCAGCCGCCGCTCTTTCGGGCCCTCACCGGCTGGCGAGGCGTTTCACGGGGTGGGCTCGGGCTGCCAGACTGGGAACTCCTGGTGCACCTCTTCTGGGGGCCGCTCAACGCCTCGCACTACCGGTTCCAAGGCCCCGGGAGCGGCGGCGACGCAACGTTTGATGCGGCCGCGGCGACCGTCAAGGGCATTCCCCTGCACTTGAACTACGAGCGCGCCTGCTTACGCCTGCACCTGGTGTCAGTGCACGTGGGCCACATGATGATGCTCCTCGGCGTCGCCTTCACGCCCAGGCTTTGGCCCGTCGGGGCCTTCAAAGGCATCGTCCCCATCTTCTGGGGGATGGTCGCGGCAGTGTGCGCCGCCGCCCTCGCCACCAGCGGTGCCGTCGGACCGTGGGGCGTCGCGTGGTGTCTGTGCCGCGCCGTCGGGGCCGTCTCGTGTCTCTACTTGACTATCGCTAACGCCGTCATCGCAACCGCCTACTACTACTCCCCGAGAGACAAGGCGACACCCCCGGGGACTCGGATGGCCGCGCACCGATGAGCGCGAGGACAGCGAGGGCAAAAGGCGGGGTACTACATAAGGACGCTCTTAAACCGCGGTCGCCTTTATTGGGAGTAAGCAGCCGCGACTCGGATCTCTGAACCACTGCGCGCGCTTTGTTTTCCTCTCTCGCGCTATCGACTAAACCGACTCCCCCTCCTATACAAAGGCAGGAGTGGGAAGTGGCGCGGCAAGTAGCCCAGGGGGGCCTGCTCAGCGCCCCTTTCCTCCTCGCTTGCACCATTGCCTCTTCTAATCCTTCGTCATAGTAACCCAGTTGCTCGCTCTTAGCGGCCCCACTCGCGCTGCCGCCGCTGCCCCCGGTGCCTCCGCCACATCTTCCGTGTCCTGGGGCTGGTGCTTTTGGCCTTTCAAAAGCTGAGTGGCTGGCGTATTTGGGGTCGTATTATAATATGATACGCTGACAAAAATTAACCGATGCTCAGTATCCCACCAGATCCCACCACTCTCAAACAGTTTTTACCACTTGGCAGTTGGCCCTTCACCTGCCTTAACCCTTCACCGGCTGTGCGCGCACGCGCAGTGCAAACCACCTCACATCAACACTGATGCGATGAAGCGGGGCGTGGATGGTCCGACGTAAGTCTCACGGCATGCGCGTGTTTGCTCGCCGATCTTGCCGTCACTGTGCTGATCACGCAAAAACCCACGCCAACACCTTCGTGGCAGGCACTCCTCGAACGGCAGAGCCAACCGCGCTCGGCACACATCAGATCGCCGTGGCGAGGGACACGAAGGTTTTGTGCCAACGTACACGTACAAAACTCTGCCCGAGGGAGTTGCCATGCCAGCGGGGTGTGAGGCGAAGGTGCAGTTTTCCGGCGTGGGGAGGCGGCTCGTGTGGATCCCGAACATCGCACAAGCCCGCTTTCGTATCCCGTCGCTCGGTGGACGGCAAGTTCGTGTGAACGTTGGACGTCACGATACTGCTGCCGCAATCCTTGCGAGCCTTGTCGCTGGTGGTGAGACAGGGCCATGGCCTGGGCGACGTGGGCGTGCTTGGGTTGCCCCACAGGCCGACACACTCACGCTCGTGATTCAGGGTCAAGCGATTGACCCGTCTCTGACCTTCGAGCAAGCTCAACTTTTCTTCCATCAGGATCAGCTCGAGGTGCACATCGATGACGCCCGAGCGCCCCCCGAGGCTGCATCCGATGCCCGGCCCGACGTCGATGATGCACGACATGACGCTGGTGCCCCGATCCGCGCTGATCCCGTTGACTCCCACGCCAATTCCCACGCCGACCTCGATGGCACATTCGACGCCGACTCCTCGCCTCACGCCGGCTCTGCGGGGGACAGCGCTTCTGCGGGGCAACAGCCGAGTGCTGCCCCCGCGCGTGCGCTGGACGAGGAATTTATTTGCCCAGCGCGTGGCGGTGAGGTGCCGGAGTGGTACAACCACGAGAACCACGCCAACGCGCGGAGCATCATGGCCAGGTCCATCGCCAAGCTTCTTTTAGCCCGCAAGACGAACGCGAGGGGGGGGGGCTGCAGCTGCCGAGGGAGGAGCCGCGCGATGTGTGGATGAGGGAGCTGCTGCACACGGGGGCGCGCTTCGAAGAGCCCCTGTTTCGCGGTGCGCAGAGCTTCGACGAGTACCGCAACATGGGGACGCTCGAGATTCGACTGCAGCAGGTGCCGGCCTTCGACATTTGCGTGCGCGAGGAAAGTGAGCAGGCTGGTGGGGCGCTGGCCGGTGCTGCTGACACTGACACCAACGCCGATGAAACCCACGCCGGCCCCGCGCCCTTCGCCGGCACCACTCCCCACGCCCACATCGTCAGTCCTATCGACGAAGCCAACGCGACCCCCGCCACTCTTCACGCCGACATTGTCGCCCCACCCCGCGGACCGGGCGGCGCCGATGGTGTTGCCAACGCGCACGCCCCGCCCCACGCCGGTGCCGCTAGCGAAGCTACTGCTGGCACTGGCAGTCTCGACTCGCGCTGGCAGCCACGTCCACGTGCAGCCAGTACCCGAACATCGTCGGAACACACGCGCAAAGAACTAACCGGACTGTGCCCGCTGTGTGCAAACTCGTCAGCTCATTTGAAATACACCCACGGTGACGATGTGGTAAACCTGATAATCTGCGCTGATGTGGCTACGGTGGCGCAGTTTTCGAAGATGGGCGTGAATGGATTGCAGCCTACCCTGTTTCGAGCGTGCCAAAACTGCACGAAGATCTGCAAAGCGGCCCTGAAGGCAGCGAGAGCGGCGCATCCATCGCTGGGCAAACTTGATGAGCCGCCAAGGCCGAAAAGCGGGAACTCGGCGTCGACCCCGTCATGTGCAGTCACTCTTCCCGAGGCACTGCGCTCTGGCGCAGGCGACCCTATCGTACGTTACTGCTGTCTCCCTCTCTCTCTCTCGATGTCTGGCTGATGTATTCTTTTTGTGTGTTCTCAATTAATGCTGCACATGCGTTCGTCTTTCAGATTGGCATCATCAAAAACATTTGCGCTGGCAGTGCTCAGGCCCTGTGCATTGCGAATCTCGCCTTGGAACGCAGACGATCAAGGTACTCTGTCGGCAATCAAGTTGAAGTTCAAGCGCGGACTCGGGCAGTTGGCTCGAATGCAGCAGGCGGCGTCGGATTGGTGACCAATGTAACCTGGGATGGCGACTCGGAGATGTATACGGTGAAGTACGTTGTTGGAGGGCGCACAGAGCTCAACGTTCGCGTCGAATTTGTTTCACCATACGTGCTGAGTCAGTCCGCTCGTGCAGCCGATGGTGACATCCGAAGTCACCGCTCTTCAGCAGCTTCGGCAGCGGCAAGAGACACATCGGCACTGTCGGAGAAGCGTCGTCATGATGCTGAAGTTTGCGCCCTTCGCTTTAAAGTGATCGATCTAGAAGCTCAACTATCATCGGAGCGTGCGCGTGTCAAACGTGAACGTGCAGCGCTGAAGGACTCTGCAAAGCGGTGTGCCGAGTTAGAGGCAAAGGTCACGGTCGAATCTCAGCGCCGTATCGCAGAACACGAGCAGACGCAGCGAGCAATGATCGAGCTGCTTGAGGAAGTAGCAAAGAGTTCTGCAGCCGATGCGACAGCGACCTGGCAGGCAAAATTTCGCCTCGAACAGGAGCGACAAGCAGAGCTGAAGCGTGAGCACTTGCAGTTGATGAAGTCTCTCGAAGGCGATGTGATCGAAGCACAGGCATCGCATCACAGGCTTGAGGCCGCTGTTGGCGGCATGCTGGCAGATGTTCGTGAACAAACAGCCCTGGAGCTGGCAAGCACAATCAGGAGTGTAGAAAGGCGCCTCAAAGCGGCCGAAGAAGCCCGTGTTCAGAGCGACCTCGAGGTGGATAGGGTGCGAGCCGAGCTGAAAGCAGAGCACAAAAAGGAGATTGAAAAAGCTGAAGCGGGCCTTCGATCGGTAATGGGCATTGCCAGGGTGCTTCTCCCACCTGGTGATTACGCTCAAGTGCTAGGCATGGAGTCAACAAACTTCGGTGCGCGTGTTGAGTCACTTGCAGACATGGGGCAGCGGCGCAAACGCGACCTTGGGAAAGTTGCCGGGATGCTTGTTGGTGGCATCCTTGACTTATTCACCAGCGGCGAGGGAGACAAGGTCCTGGCAGCAATCACAGAACGCCGCGACGCTTCCAAGACAACTGCTGGTAGGGCTCTGCAGGCACAATGCACACTCGGCAACCCAACGCAAGTTGAAGTTGCCCTGAAGGTTATCGCCGATGCGTACAGGAATGCGATGGTTTCAGGGGACAAAAACACTGCAAGGCAGCTACTGAGCGTCGCCGTGTCTTTCCCTGGTGTCACTGACCAGAAAATCATCGAGCTTTTCACTGACGAGCGCCCATTACTTGGTTCTCTTGCTGAAGGAGACGAGGTTGATGTCACCATTTTGAAAAAAGGAAACCACGGCGATGTCGAATGCCACGTTATTTTCGTCGACCTTGCCGCTGAAACGGTGGAAGTAACTGGACTTGGCGAGGTTGCTTTTTCTCGTGTTTGGAACCGGGGAGCAGTCCGCTGTACGCAGCATCAAGTCCATGCCGCCAAGCTCCATGCCAAGGACAACTTTCCTGGTGCGCAGGTCTCGCCGACAATTAACCCCCATCAAGGTATCGACAAGCCACGAGCTGATTTCGTTGCGAACTTCCTGCGCGACGATACGGTTGTCGAAGAAGTGGAAGGGAGCTTTGTCAATGCCAAAAGCGGCCTCAAGTACCGACTGAAGCAGTGCCGCTTTTCGCTCTGGCAGCGCCTCGCGGCCGAAATGATCGACGCGCAGCTGCAGCCTTGTTCGTGGGCATACTTCTGGTCGCTCACGAGAACAAACGAGTATGAGCTATTGACTGTTGACAATTGTTGTTGTGGAATCTGTCGCGAACTTGGATTTGAGAACTACAATGAACTGACTGAAATCGTCCAGTTGCTCGAGGAGGGCCTGCGTTGCGCATCAAATGATCATTTCGGCTTCCCAAAGAAACGAGAAATGGAAAAGAGGATTGAACGCGAGGGCCAGTTTCGCCGTGGAACGTTCGCAAGGCACTTGCAGGAGCAAAATGAATGTGGCTCGCACTGTCTTCGATTGAATCTCACGACTCACTGTGACCCTCGGTTCCGCAAACTGTGCACGCACGGGGAGCCTCAAGGCGATGAACCTGAGAGCATGGTCGATTATTTCCGTCGTGTGTTCAAGCGGAATACGCGTCCAGGAGACTGGAACGACACGTGCGAGATTTGTGGTGGTGACGAATCAGGAAACGCCGAAACATGCTCGCATTGTAATGTCGTTGCACACCCTAAGTGCATCAAAAAGGCGCACTGGGATCTGCCGCTTCAAAAAGATAAGGATGGTGAATGGACGTGCTGGCATTGTGTTTGTGACCTTGACTCGCGCCGACATGTGATGAATTGTTCGCAATGCAATGAAGCTGGTTACATCATTGCTGATATTAAAATGGCGAATGACCTCCTGCGCAAACTTGAGCTCAAGGCGGAAGCAGCGAAAGTGGGTACGAAGGGGGGCAGCAAGCGCTCAAAATTCGCTGCCGTGCCGCCGCCCATCAGCGGAACAAAAGTTGCGCGGCTCTCTGAGGTCATCGAGGTGCGGCTTCAACGTGCAGAAGCCAAGCAACATGAGTATCATGCACATCTGATTCAAGACCGCAATCAGGGCTACTTCAAAAAGACCTTGCGATCGAGACGCTGCCGTTGGACTCGTTTTTCGGGCTTGTTGACTACTGGGCAAAGCTCACGCCCGGAAAAGCTGGAGGAAGGGCTACGTGCGAGGGCGACTCGGCGGGGCTTTCTGCGCACGGGACAATGTTTGTGTACCGTAATCCAACGCTTGCAGAGCGGGGTGAAATCGACAAGCAATACGGTGATGTCGACTGGAGTCTCTTCGGGCCCGCCGCAGATGAGGAAGGCGCTCCGTCGCTCTTGGAGGAGCACTTCAACACCTACTGTGACGACTCCAGGCAAGGTAGCTTCCACACCAAGTCGGTTCTTGAAGCAACGATTTCGCTCTTCCTCGTGGGGCGACCGTGGTTGGCGGCGAAACGAAAAGCTCGTCTCCAAAGCGACAATGCTACCAACTATAGGGACCCTACGACCGAAATCGATTTGATTTGGATTGGGACGCGCTGCTTTTCAACTTCTGGGATGGGCAAGGGAGAAACCGACGGAAATGGCAAAGGGAACAAGGCGGATTTGATAAGCGCGAACAACGCTCGTCGGGGCTACGAGAGCGCCCATGAAGTTATGGGGATTCTGAACGAGAAGCGCCGGCTCGGGCAGACGCACGTCGAGCTCGCGCTTCAGCGGGCCAACGAGGATGGCGGGAATAAAAAGCGACAGTCGGTCAATCGGCACTTTGGGCTTTGGACTGTTGATGATGAGTACATTCGCTCGTGGGAGTACCTTGACCCTGAGGCGTCGAGAAAAAGCCTGCTGACGACGGGCCGCGCCCGGGGATATGGTTGGGGGGTGGAGACGCCAAAGCGCTCGTTTAACACATCGCAGCGCACTCAAACGAAAACGTCGACTGGAGCATCTTTAATACACGATGATGTTGCCCCAAATCCAAAGCAACGGGGAACAAAAGCTGAAAAGAAGCAGTTAAAAGTCGCTCGCGATGAAGCGTCCGAGGCAAAGCGCGCTGCACGCGAGGAAAAGGCTGCGGCGCTTCGGGAAGAAAAGGACCAGGCAAAGGCGCACGACGTTGAGCAGTGCCCGCGCTGCGGACAGCGGTTTATGACACGCGGTTGGTTCAATCGCCACAGGGATGGATGGTGCGCAGACCGCGAGGACAGGCGACGCGCTTATCTCATGGAAAGGGACGTGAAGACAAAGCTCAAAGCAGCCGACGTCCTTGCAAGACAGGAGTACGCGCGGCGCCTTGACGAGCTCGACAAAGTGAAAGTTGAGCTCTGCGGCCCGAGAAGTGTTGGAGAAGCAAGAGTCGGGATCGAGCTAAAGAAGCGAGAGCGCGATGGCTTGTTCATCGTTGCTGCGGTGTCGGGACTCGCTGAATTGACGGGCCGTATTTCCGAGGGCTTCGTTGCAGTGAGCTATGGAGATGGGGCCTCGTCCAGTCCCGTTGCCAGCGCCAGCGCGTTCCCAGAGGAGCTGCTGCCCGGCGAGACGCTTGTGATTACTTTCGCTCGACCAACGCCCCCTGTTCCGTACCATGGTGCGGCTCGAGCGGGCATCCACATGAAGCCGCGCTTCAAGATGCACGAGGCCCAGCTGGCCTGGCTAGAGAGGTGTGTCTTCAATGGCCGGAAACTGTCAAATGCAGCGCCGGCTTGGGCCGCAATGAAATTGGAATTTGATGGGATCCTTCGAATCGACCCGCCGTCGCCAATGTGGCTCGAGAAAAAGCAAATCGCCACATGGCTCGCTGGCAAGCTGAAAGCCGAAAAGGCCACAAGACGGGCTGCGTCGGCTCAAGCGCGCAAAGTACCAACGCCAGCGGGGCCGAGTGCGAAAGGGAAACGGAAGACCCCAGCAGCGAAGAGGCCCGGGCAAAAATCGGCAAAAAAATCACGGGGCCGCGCGACTGTCGACAGCGATTCCGGTACCTCCGACGAGAAGGAAGAAGAGGAGTCCGAGGCCGAGAGCAGCTCCATCTCGGGCGGCGATGACTCGAGTGCGGACGAAGATGAAAGCGGAGGGAATTGCAGCATTGAGAGCGGGAGCGATGGTGAGTAGTGCGCTCACACAGAAAACAGAAAACCCGAAAACACGAAGAAAGCTCCTGCCTGGGGGCTGGTAGCTTGCCAGTGGCACGGAAATGCGAGAACCACGAAGAACGCCGCTCTGGGTGGGGGCCCGGGTGTATTGGCGCCGAAAATTCCTTGTTTTAGACCCGGCCATTGCCGATTGCCACTCGAATAGGGCGGGTTTTTGAAAGGCCAAAGCACCAGCCCTAGGAGTCTAGGAAACTGCCAGCTATAGCAGGGGCCTGCTGAAGGAGGAGGCACATCGCGCGCCGCGTGCGGTGCAAATAAGGTGCCGTGTGCGGTGCCGTGTGCGGTGCCCG
>Ga0255759_10006223_pt1 | contig 10102 bp, 8 predicted proteins | sample 101ome_20_FD_179959 | JGI IMG/M metagenome (GOLD analysis project Ga0255759, IMG submission 179959) | Coastal salt marsh microbial communities from the Groves Creek Marsh, Skidaway Island, Georgia - 101404AT metaG (version 2) | ecosystem: Environmental > Aquatic > Marine > Intertidal zone > Salt...
GATACAGGAGTGCCGAAATGCTGCCCGAACACTCCGATGAGGATGAAGACAAGTTCGCGCCGTCCGCGGAACGAACGGTTTCTGCCAAAGAGGAACTCGATCGGATCTACGAAATCGTTGACCATATGCCAGTCAAAGTCCGCCGGGCCTTCCTGCTGCATCGTGGCAAGGACATGAGCTATGCCGAGATTGCCTCTGAAATGAACGTCTCCACGAGCATGGTCGAAAAGTACATCATTCAAGCGTTAAAACTGATTCGGGAGAACGTTGCCTGACTGGCCCGCATCTGAGCGACTCATGATGCCCCTGCCGGGTTGCCCTGGGTCTGCAAGGGCTGACTCTTCCCACAAGCAAACCCTGGGATATATAAATTATATTCTTAATTCTCAAAAGATATAATAATCCCCCGATTCTCAATTATTCAGCCTGTTTTTAATTTTTTTTTAATTTTTTGTTCATTTTTATTCAGGGGTTAGGCTTCTCGTTCGTCTTATTAGTTACCGGTGCTGCACGCTACTGTGCTGCACCAGAGCAAGACGGGCCAAAAGCCATGTCTTACTACCAAGACTATCCAACTAGTTGGGGGATTTAACATGTTAAGAAGAAAGCCACTATCTGTAGCCGTTGCTACCGCCATGGGCGTAGCTACTACTGCAGGTATGATGTCTGGCAGTGCCTTCGCTAAAGAATCAGAGATGATCGAAGAGGTCATCGTCACAGGTTCGCGCATTAAGCGTGCTGACCTGGATTCTGCGAGCCCGGTCACTGTCATGACTCGTGAGGACTTCGAATGGAAGGGTGTGACTGACGTCGGTTACCTCCTCCAGCGAATGCCCGGTATGGCCGGTTCACCAATCGGCACAACAACAAATAACGGCGGTAACGGTTCAGTTGAGATCGACCTGCGCGGTCTGGGTTCAATCCGAACGCTGACACTCGTTAACGGCAAGCGGACTGTTGACAACGGTGACTACCAGACAATTCCCGCCACCATGATTGAGCGAGTTGAAATCCTGAAGGATGGTGCCTCCGCTGTTTATGGTGCTGACGCGGTCGCTGGTGTTGTTAACATCATTACACGTACAGACTACGAAGGCGTGTCTCTCGAAGCGTACACCACTGATTTCTTCGATATGGACTCAGGTGCGCAGCAGAGCTACAACTTCATTGCCGGTAAGTCTTTTGACGGCGGCAACGTGATGTTCGGCGCTGAATTCGTCGACCAGGAAGAAGCTTACCAGTCTGACGCACCCTGGGACTTTTTCCAGGATTCCTGGTACATCTATCCGAGCGGCTGTGAAAATCAGGTGACTGCAGCCTGGGACGGCACTGCTACAGGTGGTTGTTACCCGGTTGGCTCCTCGCGCATTCCAGAAAGCCGCATTGGCTTCCTGACCCAGGGTACATTCATGGCACCCGGTGGTGTTCTGACACCTCACGACGGCCGAACCTACAACTACGCACCGGTTAACTACATCCAGACGCCGTATGAGCGAACCAACGTTTTTGCTCACCTGAACTACGAGATCTTCGATGGCGTTCAGCTTGCAGCTGAGATTCGCTGGAATGACCGTTCGTCTGCCCAGGAGCTCGCTCCTCAGCCATACAACTCACCGACTGACCCCGCTTACGACGGCGTGTTCAACGGTACTGCCTATTCCGGTATTTCTGAGCAGAACTACTACCTGCGCCAGTCTATCGACGCTTATAACGCAGCTAACCCGGGCGCACCGCTGGCTTACGAGCCTGTCCGTGACGCGCGTCGCCGTATGGTTGAAACAACTCGTCGTTTCCAGCAGGAAGTTGACCAGACTCAGATCAACATCTCGCTGTCAGGTGATTTCAACGACATCGCCTGGAACGTCTACTTCAACCGTGGCTTCCGCGATCGCACTGACCTCGATTTCGGCCAGTTCTCTGGCCCTCAGCTGTCTAACGCCATGGGTCCATCTGCTGACCTCGACGGCGACGGCATGCCTGAGTGTTATCAGGATGTTGCCGATCCGTCCTCAATTATCTCTGGCTGTGTACCACTGAACTTCTTCGGTGGCGCTGGTGCCGTGACGCAGGACATGATCGACTACGTGGCCATTGATCTGGTTGACACCTTTGAACAGGAACAGTACCAGTACGGTTTCTCTTTCTCAGGTAACGCCTTCGAACTGCCCGGTGGCCCGATGGGTTGGGCTGTTGGTTACGAATACCGCAAGGAAGAGCTGGCCTACTCACCCGACTCAGGCAAGCAGCTTGATGCGGTAACCGGTAACACGGGTGCAGGCACGACGGGTTCTTACAAGTCAGACTCTCTCTACGCAGAAGCCTTCCTGCCACTGTTCGACAATGGCAGCCAGTCTCTCGACATCACCGCCGGTGTACGTTGGGACGACTTCGACACCTTCGGTGATGACACCACTTACCAGCTGGGTATTGAATTCCGCCCACTGGAAACGTTGAAGCTGCGAGCGACGGTTGGCGAAGTCTTCCGAGCACCTAGCATCTACGAGTCATTTGGTGGCCAGGTAGACTCATTCCCGACCTACCTCGACCCTTGTGCTCAAACGCCGCTGCCCGCGGGTTGTGCACAGGCTTCTGTCCAGCTTGATACTCAGGTGCTGGCACGCGTCGGTGGTAACCCCGACCTGGTGCCTGAAGAAGGTGACACGATGACGGTCGGTGTGGTCTGGACGCCAGACTTCGACTTCGGTGATCTGTCGGTCGTTGTTGACTACTGGGAGAACGAGCTCGAAGGTCGTATCAGCTCTCTGGGTGTGAACTACATCCTGAATGACTGCTACGAGAACCAGAACGCTCCTGCGTGTGCGCTGATCCAGCGACGAGCAGACTACAGCATCGCCAGCATCCAGAACGCGCCATTGAACGTGGCGCAGTCTGATGCAGCAGGCGTTGATTTTGAAGTGAAGACAGCTTTCAGCACCGATATCGGTGACTTCGAAGCTGAGCTGCTGTGGGCACGTTTCCTCGATTTCGATCGCAAGGCGTTCCCGGGTGATTCAGCCTCCGACCAGGTTGGTCGATACAACGGCTCTGCCTTTGCAGAAGACAAGATCAACTACACGATCGCATGGCGTCGTGGCGACTGGACTGTCTCCTACCTGGGTGAATATGTCAGCGAGCTTGAAGCAGACGTAAGTTTCCTTCCGGTTACGCAGGATATTGACGACCAGCTCTATCATGACCTGACAGTGATCTACCAGCTTGGCGACACGGGCTTCCGTTTCTCCGGTGGTATCACCAACGTCACAGACGAAGAGCCTCCATACATTGACTTCGGTTTCAACGCTTCAACTGACCCGTCTACTTACAGACTGTTCGGTCGTGGCTACTACTTCCGAGTCACCTGGAGCCAGGAATAAGATTAATAGACGAAAGTCTTAAGTCTTAGAGAAAGGGCCGCAATAGCGGCCCTTTTTTTTGGCTTTTTTATGGATGTCTACTTGAAGGCTTTGCCCGCGGACCTTGAACAGGTCCCATGGGTACCAAACCAAGTAACTCTGAGGGCTCTCGGTTCTTCTTGAGGCTTGGATTCTGGAGGGGGTGTTTATTGCCAAAGGTTGTCGGCTTCGACGAGTTCGTAGAGGTCTTCGGCCTGCTTGATGAGTTCGCCGGCTTTGGCGCGGTAGTGATCGCCGGTGTCAGGATCGTTCTTTGATGCCTCGATAACGCGGTCAGCGCCCATCTGCCATTTCAGACAGAAGTGCCGCAGCGCTTCTCTCGGTGTCGCGGCAACATCTCCCTGGACGTGATCCATTGGCACATTGTTACCTGTCACGACCCAGCGAAAACTAGCCTTATCGATATTCTCCCTAATCTGCCCGATGACAACCGCATTGTTCATCGCCCAGGCAACGCGCGCCTCTATGCGTGCCCCCTGGAAGACTCCTGCGGCGACAATCACATCGACGGCCTTCTTCACTTCTTCCTGTGCCCATTGCTGGGTCATTTCATCGAAGGATGTCATCAAAAGTCCCGGTATTTTTCTAACTGTTCTTTCACTGGAAAGGCGTAGCCATGAACCAGCCGGTGAGCGACAGGCGCGGCTTGCGGGCAAAAGGCGTGACGTACGTTACGGCGTGAATGTGCCTGATATCGAACAACGTCAGCGAATTGAACCTGGGTGCCCAGGCATCCCGCGGCGTTCCATCTTCTTCGTAGAACTGCAGCAGGCCACCCCAGTCAGGATGCCATTCCGGCGTAAAGCTCAGGACGTAAGCGAACCTTCGGTGCTCCTGCTGCACTTCATCTCGATGTCTGGTGAGGAAGTGACCGGGCTGGTAGCGCGTATAGTGCCCGCTGACACGATTGATGGACTTATCACCCGTGACGCCCTGGACAAACTCAATCATTTGCGGAGAGGCAATAAACTCATCGAACAGGCGCGCCATTTTACTGCCGATATTCTGTGGGCGCCCTGCGCCGAGGTGACAACTGCCGTACAAAAAACCCACACCGGCGGCCGCCTGCTCGCGGATTGTCTGATTGATCTTTTTCTTCTGCGTGACGGACATGGCGTCCATCCTGTCCTTACTGGTTGTCTGCATCTTGCCGTCGAGCACGTAGACCAGTTCAAAAGGTGCCTGCTCAATTTCACCGGCCACCTGTTCAATCACCTCAGGCTGCAGCAAGTTATCCACCCGCACCCGATCATCGCGTGAGAAACCCTGGCGCAGGGATTTCACATTCAGGTTCGGGTTCATCATGACTTCAGTGCCCGCAGTGCCCACGCCAGCTGTCGCTCACTCTCATCCATCAGCGGCGTCTGCAACTCTATAGTAAGGCCCTGTGCTGACCAGTCACGGGCCAGGGCCTCGATCTGCTGCGCTGAGAGTGCTGCGTCCATCATGGATTCCATTCTACCCATATAACTGGTCACTTCATGTTTCATCGTCCTGATCCAGCCCATCACCTCTTCTTCAAGGTGGTACTGGAAACGCTGCTGGATTCGAGCGGTTTCCTCGTAAAGCGTACGAATGGTGCCACCGGCAACCTCTTCACCGTACTTATCCATAATGCTGCGGAGACCGTTGAAAGGTTCTATGACGCGACGAGCCATGGCACCCGCTTCTTTTCTACCAATCTGCCCTCGAATCACCTGATAGCCGGACTGAAACATATCTTCAGCGAAAGGCAGAAAATTCAGCGCCTGCAGTTCAGTCAGGGCCTGGTGATTGGCGCGACATTCTTCATAAATCAGGCTGCCTTCAGCGTGACTAACGATGATCAGCCTGCCACCGCTAACGACGAACTCCGGCAGCGAACGCAGTGCTTGCAGCCCGGCATACTCGACCCCGAACTGGCTTACAACAAGGTCCATTGCCGCTGGCACTAACGGCAGCTTAGATGCGTCAGCCACGACAGTCAGTGCTGCAGGGTAATGTCCTTTCAAGGAGGACAGCCCGGCAGCAGAATAATCCGTAGCGATAATCTCTGCCGGCGTCAGCTCGGCAGCCGCCACGTATTCGAGCACTGCACCGCGGCCACTGGCAACATCCAGCAATCGACCGCAGGCCGGCACCTCGGCAAATACCTGTGCCCAGAATGCGGCCAGCAGAGGATGCTGCGCACCTTCGCTGTTGAAGGCGACACCAAACTGACTACCGGACCAGTAATCGTCCCAGCTTTGCGAATCGGACATATGGCAAATTAGAAAAAGGAATGGGCATCAGATTTTATCTGCAAGGATGAATTTTACTCTGCCGCCAAATTTCCTACCATAAGAACTCGATTAACAGAGATCAGCACTTGAACCCCGACCTCATCAAAATCAGCCAACTGTCCCGGCAGGCAGCCCAACGCAAGAACTGGCCCCTGGTCAGCGAAGGTGCGGCACGGTTCATCGCGCTGGCACCAGAGCTGCCTGAAGGCTACTTCCTCAGCGGTATCGCTCTGCGCGCCGGGGGCGATCTGCAGAACGCTGTTGAGAACTTCGAGCAGTCGCTGAATTTAGATTCAGCGAGGTACGACGCGGCAATTGAACTCGCCAGCATCCTGGTCGAACTGCCGGACGCAGACAGAGCCGTTGCCCTGCTTCAACAGTACGCGCCAGCGCTGACGAACAGCCCGAAGTATCTGGACATGGCGGGTACCGCATACGCGGCACTCGATCTGCCAGAGAAGGCATGGCCGCTTTACCTGCAAGCACTTGAGCTGCAACCGGAGATTGATCTGTTTCGGGCCAATCTTGCTTCCTGCGCCGTTTACCTGGGCAAAATCGACGAGGCGGAGGCCCTGTACCGGGAACTACTGGCCAAGCATCCGGATCATCAACGTAATCATTACCACCTGTCCAGGCTCCGCTCGGTGAAGGATGATGCACACATCCGCGACATGCTTGCGACCCTCGATCGAACCCGTCTGCCACCGGAGCGTAACGTGTTCCTCTACTTTGCCCTGGGCAAGGAGTACGAAGACCTGGAGGACTGGCGCCACGCCTTTAGCTTCTTCAAACGAGGTGGCGACGCCATCCGCCGTGTATCGCGCTACAGTGTCGAGGAGGACCTCAGTCTCATCGATACCGTTCTTAGCACCAGCACTCAAGACTGGCTTACCGACAAGGCTGCAGTGACAAGCGATATGACACCCGTCTTCGTCCTCGGCCTGCCGCGCACCGGTTCGACGCTGACCGAACGCATTATCAGCAGCCACTCTCAGGTTCGCAGCATCGGCGAAACACGGGCTATTGAACTGTCGCTGAAGCGGCTCAGCGGAATCAGCAGCCCCGACCGGATGAACCCAGACATGATTAAAGCCGCAGCCCGGCAGGATCCCGCAAAACTTGCTGATGAATACCTGAAAGCGGTCGGTTACCAGCTGCAGCGCGAGCCCTGGTTTCTCGAGAAACTGCCTTACAACTTTTTGTATGCCGGGTTTATCAGCCGGGCCTTCCCCAGCGCCAGATTTGTCTATGTGGACCGACACCCGATGGATGCCTGCTTTGCCATGTTCAAGCAGGTCTTTACCTGGGCTTACCAGTTCAGCTATTCACTGGACGACCTCGCCACCTATTACACCGCTCACCGGCGCCTGCTGGACTACTGGAGGCAGCACCTGTCTGATCAGTGGATCACGGTGAGCTACGAAGCGATGGTGGAGGATCAGGAAAGCGAAACCCGGCGCCTGCTGAATGCACTGGGCCTCGATTTCGAGCCGCAATGCCTGGACATCCAGTCAAACCCGGCGGCGAGCACAACCGCCAGCTCTGTGCAGATCCGGGAGGCCGTGCATACCCGCTCGGTGGGTCGCTGGAGGAACTATGCAGAAGAGCTGGAACCATTGCGGGCAAAACTGGAAGCAGCTGGCGTACTGGTCTCCCAGCCAGCTGCTGATTGAAAAATTTGATCTACGCCTCGTCGGCTTTCTCGGGCTGAGCGGCTTCCCCGTGCTACAATTCGGCGTCGTTTCGTCGGTGAGAAGTCAATGAGAATCTGCGTTGCAGCGATCCTGCTGCTACTAATAAACCCGGTCTTCGCCCAGTTCGAGGCCACATCGGTTGACTACGAAAATCAGATCATCACCATCGCCCTGACCCAGGAACCGCCACAACTGAACGGCATGAAAGCAACCGACCAGGTCAGCATCCTGGTACTTAGCCATGTTATGGAGGGCCTGGTTAGATATGACCGACGCGGCCGCATCATTCCAGGCGTCGCTGAGCGCTGGGAGATGGACGAGAATGGCGCCACCTTCTGGCTGCGGGAAGACGCCCTGTGGAGTGACGGTCAGCCTGTCACCGCACACGACTTTGTCTTTGCCTGGCGCCACACATTGAAACCGGCAACCGCCTCTGAATACGCCTTCATCCTCTACCCCATTAAAAATGCCGAGGCCATCAATACCGGTCAAGTTGCAGCCGACCAGTTGGGTGTCGTCGCTGTTGATGATCGTACGCTGAATGTCACGTTTGAACGGCCCACGGCCTACTTCATCAAGCTCACGGCCTTCGTCACCTACTTCCCGGTGCGGGAAGACTTCCATAGCGCCAAAGGAGAAGCATACGGCTCAGACCCTGATGATCTGCTTTACAACGGTCCCTTCAGGATGACGGAGTGGACCCACAGCGCGTCTCTCAAAATGATGAAGAACCAGAACTACTGGGACCGGGATGCGATCACCCTGAATGCCATTCATGCCGACTACATCACGGCAGACACCCGGGCGCGGCTGAACCTCTTCATCGATGGCAAGATCGTGCATACCCGGCTCGACGGTGAAACCTACAAAGATGCGCTGACCCAGCGGTTCCGCATCCGGCGCTTTAACACCGGTTCTGTATTCTTCCTTGAATACAATCACCGCTCCGAGCGGGCCACCAGCAACCTTAATCTGCGTAAAGCCATCCAGCATGCCTTCGACCCGGACGAGATGGTCAACCGCGTGTTGGCAACCCCGGGTAACCTGCGCGGCGAGAGCCTGTTCCCGGTCTGGCTCAATGGCGTCAATGACAAGTTCCGTCGTGAGTATCCGGCACCCCAGGCTACCTACGACATTGCTCTTGCAAAGGAGTACCTCGCCAAGGCCAAGAGCGAGCTGGGGTCCATCCCGCCCCTTGTTCTGCTCGTCAGTGACTCACCCACCGCTGCAAAGCAGGCCGAATATCTGCAGGGTGTGATGGGCAGCAAACTCGGGCTTGAGATCAAAATCGACATCCAAACCTTCAAGCAGCGCCTGGCGAAAATGACGGCTGGCGATTTCGACATCGTTGGTGCAGGCTGGGGCCCGGACTTTGACGACATCATGACTTTCGGTGACCTGTTCGCCTCCTGGAATCTGAACAACCGGGGTCGTTACGACAACCCCGAGTACGACCGGCTAGTCCGCGTCGCCATGAATAACACAGATCCTAAGATCCGCATGGACGCCATGAGTGAACTGCAGCAGATCCTGTTCGACGATGCGGTGATCCTGCCACAGTATGAGCAGGGCGTGATTTATCTGCTCCATCCGCGAGTCAAGGGTGTGGTCAGACGGGTTGTTGGTGCTGATCCAGACTTTACCTATGCCAGCGTAGCGCCCTGATCGATGCTGATGTACACCATTAAACGGCTGATCGCCGGGGTGATCACTGTCTGGTTTATCGCGACCGCGACCTTTATCGCCATGCATCAGGTGCCCGGCGACCCGCTCATGAACGACAAGGCGGTCACCGCCGAGATCCGTGCTAACCTCGAGAAAAAATACGGCCTCGACAAGCCCGTTACCCACCAGTACTTCATCTTTCTTGGCAACATGCTGAAGGGCGACTTCGGCATCTCTTTCACCCAGCAGAATCGACGAGTTAACGACATTATCCAGGATCATTTTCCCGTCTCAGCCACCCTCGGCATCCTGGCAATCCTGTTTGCCTCAATGGGCGGCATCCTCTGGGGTGCACTGACAGCGATCTACCGCAACCGGATGCCGGACATCATCATCATGTTCCTGGTGATCCTCGGGATCTCGGTACCTTCTTTTGTTTTTGCTGCGCTTGGCCAGCTGCTGCTAGTCAATATCAACAGCATGCTCGGCCAGTCGGTCATACCCGTGGCAGGCTGGGGCACGATCTGGCATATGCTGATGCCGGCACTGGTGCTGGGCCTCGGTACTATGGCATTCCTTACCCGCCTCATGCGCTCGAGCATGCTCGAGGTCGTGAACGAGGACTACATCAAAACGGCCAGAGCGAAAGGCCTTTCGCCGACACGGATCTTTTTCCGGCACCAGCTACGCAATGCAATCCTGCCAGTGGTGACCGTGCTCGGCCCGCAGATTGCTGTTATCACGACCGGCGGGTTTGTGGTTGAACTGGTATTCGCCATCCCTGGCCTCGGCCGCTACTTCGTACAGGCGGTGCAGCAGCTAGACTACACGGTCATTATGGGTACTACCGTGTTCTACGGTGCGTTCCTGGTATTGATGGTGATCATCGTCGACATTCTTTATGGCTTTATTGATCCCAGGGTGCGCCTGGCATGAGCCTGTTTCAGCCTGAACTCAGCGATTTTGAGCGGGCGACCGTCCAATCCGACATTGAGCAGATATCACGGCCTTCCCTGTCCTACTGGCAGGATGCCTGGGTCCGCCTGAAGAAGAATACCAGGGCCCTGGT
>Ga0255759_10006225_pt1 | contig 10101 bp, 9 predicted proteins | sample 101ome_20_FD_179959 | JGI IMG/M metagenome (GOLD analysis project Ga0255759, IMG submission 179959) | Coastal salt marsh microbial communities from the Groves Creek Marsh, Skidaway Island, Georgia - 101404AT metaG (version 2) | ecosystem: Environmental > Aquatic > Marine > Intertidal zone > Salt...
TAGCTCTATTTCTAGCTCTTTCTAACTTTTCAGATTTATTAACCCAATCAGCATCATGAGGACCACCTGTATATCCTTCGCTCTGTGTTTTATTTGATAGTTCTTTTATAGTCTTTTTCTTTTTAGGTGTTACGCCTGGACCATCATCATATCTATTTGGATCTACACCTGGACCATCATCATATCTATTTGGATCTTTTGATTCATTAGCCATTGCTTTTTTAGCATCAGCTTCTGCTTTTTTCTCAGCCGCTTTTCTTTTTGCTTCTTTTTCCATAGCAATTTTTTGAGCTACTGCTCTAATTACGTCAACTCTGTTTTCTGCTGATTCATTTTTTGGTACACAGTTCGGAACTTTCTTACCATTCTTATCTTTCATGCCCACCATTTCATGACTATCCCAACAAGGATCTTCGCCTTTCATTTTCTTAGCTTCTTCAACGTTTGATTCATTTTTCTTTTTATTATCAGGATGTCCTTTACCACCATCTTTACGAGATGCCCATACTGCTTTTTGTTGAGCATATGACTTATAACTTTCATTTTTTTCTGCATCTAGCTTAGCTGCAATAGCCATTTGGCGTTTCTTTTCTTTGGACTTACCTTTAAATTGAGGTGCATCAGAGTCTTGGAAATCATCAATCCACTTACCCATATCATCAGAAGCTTTTAATTTTTCACCTATTTGTTGTGTTACTGCTTGACGGCGGTTATGTAAATATTTGTCAGTATCGTTAACTTTACCGTCATTATTAATATCTTGGTCTTTACGCTCTTTATGTTTCTTTTTAAGAGCCGCTTTATTAACCGGATCCATAGCTTCTTTAAAACTGTTAAATGATTTCATTTTTAACCCTTTGAATATTGTTTTGATATATTTATATTACTTATATCTTGTGTTTCTATTTAAAACCGCATTGAACTCTTTTGGAGTAATGCCTGCTAAATCTGCTGCAGTATTTTTTAAATAATTATCTAACATACCTGGCATTAATCTTGCACCTCTACCCAATCCATGTTTATTAATCCATTTTTCTGGTCCACCAGAACTTCTAACATCTTTTTTCATTTTTCTATATTGAGTAACAGCAAATTTATATTTGTCTTTATTAACCATGCGTTTTAAATCATGGAAACGTTTTTTACCTATTGCAATCTTTGCAATATCTTTGAGCAAGTCTTTTGCAATACCTTCTTGTAATAATTCGTCATTTGTAGAAGGTTTAGTAATTTTTACTTTTTTACCGTTTTCACCTGGAGTATCTGCTTTAAAATTACTTACTAATTCGTCTGTCCCTCTATCACCTGCTCCATGCTCTTCTTTTTTCATTCTTGCTGCAGTAATCCAAGCTTTTGCTTGTGGCATGCGAGGTTCTTTTTTAGCCCAAGCAGAAATCTTTCTATATACTGGTAATGTGGCTTGTCTAATATCTGTTCCTTCATTATTATCAACAATATACATTTGGCCTTTAAATAAGTTTTGGAATTTACCGATGTTCTTTTGCACATCTTTCCACATTTTACTTACCATTGGTTTTCCAAGTGTACGGCCACCAGGTCCTTTACCTCGTTCTATATCTCTATTGATTGCTGTTTCAAGATCAGTATTAACAAAGATCATAGCGCATTCATAACCCATTCTTCTAAATGCTACTACTTGACTTTTAATTTTATTATAATCTTTACCAGTACCATCGATTAAAAGACCAAGACGGCCTTCTAAAGCAAGTTTCTTTTGAGTACCTACAACATTATTTGCAAGTTTACGGATTTGTTGACCTTTATCTGAAAAAACTTCGTTTGGTTTAGAAGTATCTAAACCGGCATCTTTCATCATTTTTTCAAATGCTGGATCAATATTAATTACTTTAAAACCTAATGGAACAAGACCAGCCATATGAGCAGTAAATGACTTACCACTACCTGGACCTCCCGCCGTAAAGACTACTTTAAAAATAGCAGGATCGTTAACACCTTCCTCTAAGGTTTCGCCGTGGTGTTTTTTAAAAGAAATCATTCTTCTGTTTCTGCTTTACCAGATGGATCTTGAGATCTTTGTCTAAAATCTTTTCTAACCTCGATCGGCTGAACTCTTTTAACTATAATTTCTTTAATTTTATCGGATTTGATTAATTTGCGTAGTTCTTTTTTGACATCACCTTGTGATTTACCATCGACATAAAATTTAGGCATGCCCGCAACATCAACACTCCAAGTAGCTTCGTTTACATCTTCTTTTTTCTGCTTTTTATCCATTGCTTGTTTAATAGCCATTTGAGCTAAATGACGAGCTTTAGACATTGGAGTATGTTTAGCACCTGATTTATCTATAGTAGTACCGCTTTTAACCTTTTTATATGGAGGATCAAAAGGTACTTTCGATTCTCTTACGCCACCTCTAATTGCTTTCATAGCAAGCTTATGAGTAGCATTATCGATACCTTTTAGACGCTTTTTAATTCTTTTATGATCACTAGTAATACCCACATCTCTTGCAGCTGCACGACTATATCTTCCTAATGTTGAAGGATTTAATTCATCTAATTGTTCTGTATCTTCTTTCTTAAATCCTTTTTTAAACTTATCCATGAAAGTAGGATTCTTAGCTCTTTTTGCATCTCTTAATTTCTTAAGATCATTTGCTCTCTTTTGTTGAACATCAGCAATATGATCTTGAGTGCCTTTACTTAATGGAGACCATGCTTCATTTTGATGCTGTTCTGGGTTTCTTAATACCTTTGAAACATGTTGAACATTCTTTTTATCACCATGTAATTTAATACTATCACCAGATTGTGGACCTCTCTTAACTACACTATGAGTAACATTGTGTTTTTTCAATAGACGTTTAAAATCTGGATCTGAATGATCTATATCGTGATGTATTGATTCATCAAATTGTGTATCTTCTTTAGTCAATCTTGATGCTGCTTTCTTAATACCCGTATTTCTTTTTGCTATTTTTGAGTTTTCAAATCCATGATCTTTATAACCTTTTTTTGCAAAAGCTTTTCTAGTATCTTTCCAAGCTTTTTTATCATCAGTTGCTTTTCCAATATAACTACCAAGTGTATCTTTTGATAATTCATCAATTTGCTCGACACTTTCCATTGCTTGTGCTTTTCGATATGCATCACCTGATTGTGATGTTCTTCTATCAAATTTTTTGTTTTGTCTACGTCTAATACCTTGGACTGTTAATGGTTTACCAGATTTTGAGGTTTTATTAACTTTATAGATGTTAGAAGTTTTATCACCATGTACTGCTTTCATAAGATCTTTAGAAGCAGCATCAGAGTATTTCATAAGAGTATCTTTTGATAATTCATCAATTTGTTTTTCTTCTTTATTCAATCTTTTAGTTGCTCTACCCATACCAGTTAATCTTTTCCCGTATTTTAATTTTTGCTTAGGATCATTACTTGTTAAACTATCAACTGCTGATTTATCAGCTTTTTTTCGATATGATTTTAATGTATCTTTTGATAATTCGTCGATTTGTTTTTCTTCATTTGCTCTTGCCATACTGACTTTTGCGGCAGCTTGAGCAGGTGAAAGGTTACCGTATGCTTTTTTAACATAAGGTAAATGTTTCTTTGTAGAAGCTGCAGCATCTTTAGGATTTAAACCTTTTTTAACTAAGTGAGCAATAACTTTTGCATCTTCGTTTAAATCATATTCAACTGATTCTCTTGCTACTTTTTTATTATGTTTTGCTACAACTTTATGTCCATCTTTACCGTATGCAGCAAAGTGATCTGCTCTTGAAACTTTATTAGTAGGTGCTTTAAAACCTGCTTGTCTTTTTAAAGAACGAATACCACCAACAGTACGTTTCAATGATTGATGTACACTTTTATATTTCGTTGAACCATCAGGTTGTCTATGTTTTTTCTCTTTAGCATCATCATATCTTTGTAAAAGATCATTTGATAATTCATCAATTTGTGTTTCTTCATTTGCGTGTTTCATCATAGATTTGATCGCATCTATTTTAGCACGATCATTAGGCTTTAATTTTGCTTTTGCAGCTCTTTCTCTATCTAATTCTAGATTTTTTTCGCCACTAGCATTAGATTCATGCCTCCAAGCATTTGAATATTGAGTACCAGTTTTCTTTGATGCTTTCTTTAAACCAGCTTCTCTTTTCTTATACTTATCATGAGCTTTTTTACCAAACTTAAGAGCATTAACTATGGCAGAAGTTCTAGCTTTCTTTTCATATCCCGCTAATTTTTCTTTTGATAACTCATCAATTTGCTCTGGTGATACTGAATTGGCAAAAGCTTCTGTAGATTCCATTAAATCTACTACTTCATCTTCAACTGATTCATTAACTGTTTTTTTCTTATAAATTTTAAAACGTCCATCAAATTTAACAGCTCCTTTTGAATCCATCATCATGTGTGGGCGCTTACGAACTCTAGTATCAGCTTTTGAAGCTTCTTCTAAATGTACTTCTTCATTTTTAGTTTGGCGTGCCATCATAGCTTTACGTCTATCTAATTCTTTTCTCTTAATCTTCGGAAGAAGTTTACGAGCGATTTGGTCTAAACGTTTTTTACTAATCTTTTCTACTCTCTTATCAATGATTTCTTTTTCTCCAGCAGACATTGTATTATAATTTCTACCTTTAGTAAATCTTTTCTTAAAAAATTTAATAGCAGCTTTACGAGCACGTCTTTTAAGTACATCTAAAGAAGCAACTCTCTTTTTCGCTCTTTCTCTACCACGCTTCATTCTAAAACGTGCTCTCCTTGCAGCGATTGAACGTTTACGACGAGCCATTCTACTTAAAGCTTCGTCTAATTCTTGCTCTTCTACTATATTTTCTTCTGACATATTCATACCTTTTCTTACTGCTAATAATACTTGTTTAGCATTGGGTTTTAATCTATTAGGAAGGCCTTTAGTAAATGCAGTAATGTCGTTTTTAGATGCCAATTCTCTCATCTTAGTACCTGACATGCCAGTTACGCCTTCTGCATCTGGATCTCTATCGCCAGATGATACTACTTCTATATTGTCGAATTTAAACTCTTTATTATTATATTTGTTTAATAGAGATTCAAATTCTTTAATTCTGTCAGAACCAACAACCATTACTAGATTACTATATTTACCAGTTAAATATTTAGTAACTTCGATAATTGTTCTTGCTGGAGATTTTACTACAATTTTACCAAATGCTTTTTGAGCAAATTTAATTTTATCATTATATGATAAAGGATTTTTCTTAGCATCTTCTGAATGAGTTAAGAAAATCATAGGAGTTCCTTTTCTCATTCTAGCTTCTGTAGTAACTTTTCCTACTAACTTTTCATGACCAATAGTAATTGGATTCATTCTACCAAAACTAATTACAGCCGTTTTCTTTACAGCTTCATCAAGTGTTGGTTTTACGTCAATAATGTTCTTTGGGTTAAAAGACTTAAAACTCTTTTTACCCTTTTTTGGCTTGTCTGCCATGATAAAATCCTAAAATAATTATTGTTAGTTACTGTTATTTATAATTTTCCTGAAAGGAAGGTATAAAATTATAGTTTCTATATGCTGATCCACCCCAGATTGTTGATTCTCTTAACCAACCAATTGCAGGCGTAGGTGACATTATTCCTAATGGAACTCTAGTACTTCTTTGTCCCATAATAAAATAAGCATTATCAACTGCACTCATAACACCTCTTGCTTCTATTTCGTTTACAAGAAACTGCGCAGTATTTTTAGTCATTGCATATGCATGCGCACCTTCATGACCACGAATAGGAATAATTTCAGTAGGAAGGCCTGCTGCAACATGATCATATCTTTCTATATCTGGCATTTTATAACCAAGAGTTACAATCATATTTTCAGGAATAGGAATAGTTATTGGTTGAAGCATTATTGCATCATGTTCTAATACAATACCAATATCATCTGGACCTTCTGCAATTTTTTTCCATATTGCGGCATGTCCAGCACTACAAGCATTTGCTTTTTGAGCAGCATTTGGATTTTCTATATAACGATAAGCTTCATTAAATTGAGTTTTAATACCTGTTAATCCCCATGCTGCAGCACCGGTCATATTTTGGTATCCATTAAAATATTCCCAGTTTAATCCTACTTTATCACAAGAGTCTGCACATGTTTTAGCATACTCATTTGAAATAGGTGTATCAATTTTAAGAATGTAAGCTTTCATATATTTCAAAGTCTTTAGTAAATGCATTTCTTAAATCACTCATAGACTGATCATCAAATACAATTTCATTATCTCTATTTTTTCTATAACCATTTTTATGATTAGTTAATGGATACTTAACAGGCAAATGTAATTCATTCAAGATTATTTAATTCATCATTTATGTTTTCATATAACCAATAATTACCAATAATTTCTTCGTTTATAGAAAGAATATCTGTTTGTTTAATAGCAGAGTTTGGTTCTCCAATAAATGAACCATTTGAAGTCCAGGCTTTATATTCATCTAATGATGCAGGTGAATGCCTACCTTTCCAGTTTTTATAGAAATAATAAAAGCTTTTTTGTCTATCAACTGGATCTCTTATAACAGCAAATGATTTATATGTTTTTGCTTGTTCTTCTGTTATAATTTCATTATTAACTAAATCTTCTAATGTAAAATGATAATATTTAAAATTAATTTTATACTTATTAATAATATCTGGATTTAACGTTCCAGGAATATTAGAATCTTCTACTGGAGTATAAATCGCGTAATCATCAGGAATATTTTTAATAAAAAATTCTGATAAACTACTACTTGCTGTTTTAGGTGTTCTTAAAAATATTAATTTATATTTGTGTGATATATACATTATATTCCTCTATCATATGATACACTATTTGCATGGCCTGTGGACCCCCATTTGTGGTCTGCATACACTTTATCAGGTCCGTCATAGCGCTTTGCTCCACCAATATAAAATAAAGGGATGAACCAATGTGAAGGCCATATAGTTAATTTATCTTTCCAATTAACAACATGATTTGCAAGAAATGCATTCCCTGTTGACATCCAAGGTTCTTTAAGATCTTGTGGTTTTAATTTATGAAGTGTATCAATTATATGTTTAACAAATTGATTTTCTGGATTAGCAGCCATAATTGGTTGTACAAAGTTTTCTCTACCTTTTTCATTTTCATAACATGTATATGCATGATCGTCAGGTGCTACAAATAATTCTGTAGTGTCATTTAAACATTCCATATCTGCTTCAGGCCAAAATCCACCCCGTTCATACAATAATTCATAACGAATTAAATCGGAAACGCCAGGCCATTTTGCAGTATTATAATAATGTTCTATTAAATGTTGATTATGCCACTTACGAGATTTTAACATTTCATCAGTAAAAATAGAATACTCCCAGCCTGGATGTTTATCTCTCCAAGTATACATCCATTTTAATGGAGCAGGCTTTGGACCAATCCAAATTTGTGAAAGTTTCTTTTCAATCATTATTTTTGAATCCACCAAATGAAATCATCTTCGGTGTTCCAAGAGTTTTCTCCGTAAAATTCTGTAACAGCTTTTTGTACTGTAGGAAAGTGAATATCATGACCAATAACTCTACCGCCTTCACGGACTTTAGGGTGCCAAGCTTTAATATCTCTTAAGCAACCTTCATATCCATGATCAGCATCAATAAATACAAAATCGAAATGGCCGTCTGGATATTGTTCTGCGACATTTGTTGTATAATCTTTAATAATAACAGCGTTATCATGATTATGACAAAAGTTTAATAAATCTGTGTAATAACGTTTATGATCCCAAGCATGTCCATTTTCGCCTGGTGTCCATTTTTCTGGACCATTATTTTCTGGTTGTGATTCATATAAATCAACACCAACTAAATTACATTCAGGACAACGTTTTACCATATTTTTGAAGCTTACACCATCGTGCACTCCAAGTTCAGCGCCTGTTTTATAATTGTTTTCTTTAATGAATCTGATGAGAGTGTCCCATCTCCAAATATTGCCACCATCATTACCACGGTCACGAATTATACCCATAATATTTCTCCATTTACAAAATATATTTTTTATTTATTGAGTTTAGCCAAGTCCATTTTTAATTAAAATTATATCAAATGCTGAAGTAACACGAGAATTATTACCAGCAGCTTTTGCTCTAACATCAATATCAGATTTTTCAGATACTGCTACAGGGACACTGAATGGATAGAAATAAGCTCCACCATCTGAAGTTACTTCAAAACTATGCCCAACACGGAAAGTATCTTGACCAAATTGGCGAATCATCATATCACCTGTTGCTTGCCCGCCACCTTGAACTGAAGAAACCCCTTGTGTAATATATGCCGTACTTCCTGCAGGAACAGTATAAACAGCCATTAGTGTTTGACCTTTACCTGCAGTAATACGAGCAACAATTGTTCCGCCAGCTGCGCCTGCTTCAATATCAATATTGCCAGTATTTGTTTCACCACCTGCAGTACAAAATGCGCGATTTACTCTACGGAATAGTTTAGTACTAAGAGTGTCAGTACCTGAAATTACAATTTCTTCCTCTTGAAAATTATAATCAGAATCCAAGCCTTGAACTGTAACTGTATGACCTTCGTCTGCTATGTTATTTCTTTTAACGTTCACAATAGCAGGAGTATCTAATGCTGCCCAAGGATACAATGTATCATTAATATCCCAAACCGACCCCGTTACATTAATACTTAAAGCAGGAACGGCACCAAACTTGTGGATAAATGAAGTACCTTTAACAAGTCCTCTTGCTATATTTAGATGTAAATCTTCACTTGGATAATATTGAGCCATTTATTTTTGCCAACCTTTAATATATTTGTCTGAGAAATTAGCTCTACTAAATCCAAGACGATCAACAAGTTTAACTGCGTTTTTACCCATGTGATCGATTGCAACAAAACCTTCTTGTTCTGTTACTTCATAACCATTATCTGTTCTTAAGAACGTTCCTATTCTCTTTGCTTTATCTAATTTACTAATAATTATATGTTTAATATCTATAATTAAATTATACAAATCAAACATCATTGTTATCTGAGATGCGGGTGTTTTTTTGAAATACTCCAAAGTTGCATCACGTTTTGCAAACGAACTTGCCTTACCCTTCTCTGTTTTCTTTTTGTCTGCATCTTTTTGATATACATTATTTATATAGTCCTGTAATTGCTTAACAAATATTCTCGTATTTCCAATTCGTTGGCCTTCTCTAATTTTTGTATTAATAAAAGTTTTAACTCTCATTAATGTATCAGGATTATCTGAAATACCATTAAATGTTTCTTTTTTAATTTTTCTAAATAACATACCAGCTTCTGAAAGCTTTTTAGTAACAAAAGCAGTTTCTTTTCCAGTCATTGTAGCATTACCAGAAACATCTTTATAGACAGCATCTACTGACCAGACTCCTTTCGTTTTTTTGAGACCGCTTGCAATCTCTTTTCCAAAAGAAGCAGACAGTTCTTTAATTGAGTTTCCTGTGTATGTTGTGTGCCATACCACTCCGATCTTGGATCCGAGGATTTCTTTCGCGAGGTCACTATCTTTAGGTACCGCGTAAACAATCGTATTAGGATGGAAAGTAATATGCGGGACTCCCATAATGTTAACCGTTTTAATATCTTTTTTATCATATAAAAAATCACCTTGTACAACTCCTTTAATACCGAGTTTAGGTAGCTCGGCTAAAGCAAGTTTTAATTTAGCATTTAAATCACCATCAGTATCTGCATCTATATCAGCATTTGTTTTATATACTTTTGGTACTTTATTAAAAATTGATTTCTTCGCAACAAAGAATTTACCATCTTCAGGATCTGTTCCAGCAAATACTGCAGGAGCACCATCCCATTTAACTGTTACATTTACACCAGATTTAGCATTACCTGCCAACATATCTCTTACACTGCGCAAAAAATTAATTGCAGAGCGTGTACCATCAACACCAAGATTCAGTATAGAATCTTCGAGGTGTTCCATATGTACATTTTTATCTTCTGTTAAATGTTGTTTAAATGTTCTAACCATTAGTTATATTATAACCTATTTTTATTAAAAAGTACAACGTTTTTTAATCTCTTAATTTT
>Ga0255759_10006226_pt1 | contig 10101 bp, 10 predicted proteins | sample 101ome_20_FD_179959 | JGI IMG/M metagenome (GOLD analysis project Ga0255759, IMG submission 179959) | Coastal salt marsh microbial communities from the Groves Creek Marsh, Skidaway Island, Georgia - 101404AT metaG (version 2) | ecosystem: Environmental > Aquatic > Marine > Intertidal zone >...
TACCGCCGAGATCGACTGGAACTCAATGTCACAGACCTCTGCGATCAGTCTTGCCAGCGTTGTCTTGCCAACACCTGGCGGCCCCCAGAGAATCATGGAATGCAGCTGCGACGACTCAATTGCTTCCCGCAGTGGCTTGCCCGACGCCAGAAGGTGCGTTTGGCCTATGTAGGTTTCTAATCCTCGAGGCCGCATGCGGGCCGCCAGGGGCTGGTACCTCTCAGGAGCAGCAAAAAGGGACATCAGTCGCCGGCAGCTGCGTTTAGCCGATCGTCGATCACATCGACGCCGTCTGGTGCTGAAAAATTAAACACGTCCTCGTTGCCGGTATCGGTTGTGCGGTCAACGAATTTGATGACGGTGCGTTCCTGCATGGCATTCTGGAATGACAGGCGCACGGGTAACGGTCCGTCAAAAGCGATGGCAACGCGACTGATATTGGCGTTGGGCGCCGTTGGCATTAGCACAAAATGGTGAAGCTCCTCATCAGCAAAGGCATCGACCTGATAGCTGTCCTTTAACCGGGCTGGATTGCTGGCGAAAAACAGGATTGGAATATTCTCCGCACTATTGCTCAGGTTCGAGATAATGACCTGTTCCAGATCTGCATCAAACGTCCAAAGATTGCTGCCATCAGAAACGATGGTTTGGGACAGCGGTGGGTGGGATTCAACCCGGAACTTGTCGGGCTTTGACAGCCAGAATTCACCGGTCAACCGTTCCGACTGGCCGGTCTGCTCGAAGTGAGCGTGTAGATTCTTTACCTTATTCAGCCTCGCGATCAGGTCATCCGCTGGGTCGATGCTGAATTCACTGGCGGAAAGTAATCCTGACAGCAGCAGACTGCCAAGCAGCAGTGCTGCGCTACTCTGGCGGTGCATTGGCCAGGACCTCACGCGACCCATTCGAATTCATCTCGCTGACAACGCCGGCTCGTTCCATCGCTTCGATCATTCGTGCCGCGCGGTTGTAGCCGATTCTAAGTTTGCGTTGTACGGCTGATATAGAAGCCCGGCGGGAATGTGTCACGAACTCGACGGCTTCGTCATATAGCGGGTCGGACTCGTCGTCAGCGTCATCATCGCCACCGCCTGCCCCAGCGGAACCTGGCAGCATCTCGGTTTCGCTGACGCCATCCAGAATCGACTCGAGGTAGTTGGGCTCAGCCAACTCCTTCCAGCTTTCCACAACGCGGTGCACTTCATCATCGTCTACAAAGGCACCGTGGACCCGCACTGGGAGCGGCGAACCGGCTGGCAGGTAAAGCATGTCGCCATGGCCGAGCAGTTGCTCTGCGCCGCCCTGGTCCAGGATCGTGCGAGAATCAACTTTCGAGGACACCTGGAAAGCGATTCGTGTTGGCACATTGGCCTTGATCAGGCCGGTGATGACATCCACCGAGGGCCGCTGTGTCGCCAGAATTAGGTGAATGCCTGCAGCGCGCGCTTTCTGCGCAATGCGGGCAATGAGCTCTTCCACCTTTTTGCCGACGATCATCATCATGTCGGCGAATTCATCAATGATGACAACAATAAACGGCAGGGTTTCAAGTTCCGGTGCGGACTGGTCCGCTTCATCCAGCAATGGGTCAGGCTGCCAGAGTGGGTCGAGCAGAGGTGCATTTGCCTTCTGGGCGTCGCGCACCTTGCGGTTGAAACCGCCAACATTCCTGACGCCCATGGCTGCCATCAGGCGGTAGCGTCGTTCCATCTCGGCGACACACCAGCGCAGCGCATTCGCAGCATCCTTCATGTCGGTCACCACCGGTGTCAGCAGGTGCGGAATACCCTCATAAACGGCCAGCTCCAGCATCTTGGGGTCGACCATGATGAGACGGACATCTTCAGGTGACGCCTTAAACAGGATCGAAAGGATCATCGCATTCAGGCCGACGGATTTACCCGAGCCTGTGGTGCCGGCTACCAGCAGATGCGGCATCTTCGCCAGATCCTCAACCACGGGCTCGCCGGAGATATCATGCCCCAATGCCATGGAGAGCGGTGACTGGGCGTTGTCGTAAGCCGTTGATTTCAACACTTCGCTCATCTTGACGATTTCGCGATCGACGTTGGGAATCTCGATACCGACCACGGACTTACCGGGAATTACCTCGACGACCCGCACGCTGATCACCGCCAGAGAGCGAGCCAGGTCCTTGGCGAGGCCGGAAATCCGGGACACTTTGACGCCCGCGGCGGGCTGAATTTCGAACCGCGTGATGACCGGTCCAGGGAAAACTGCTACGACTTCAGCCTCGACGCCGTAATCTTTCAGCTTTAATTCAAGCAGTCGAGACATGGCTTCAAGATCGTCGGTGGAATAGCCACGCTTATCGTTGGGGTTCTCGTCATCCAGCAGGTGCAGGGCCGGCAGGCCGCCAACGGCACTGACACGGAACAGGTTACCCTGACGTTCCCGGGCGACCCGCTTGCTCTCTTCTTTCTTTGGCGGTGGTGGCGCTTCGATGACGGGCGCGGCCCGCTGCTGTTTCTGTTCAACATGCTTTTCCAGGGCTTCGCGTCGATGCTCGGCGGATTTACGGATCTCAGCGCGCTCTTTCATCATGGCAGCGATGCGCTGATAGGCACGCGTGCTCAGCCCTGCCAGTTGGATGGCGTAGCGGCCTGTTGTATCCATCACCTGCAGCCAGGAGATATCCAGAAACGCCGTGAGGCCAAACAGGAATGTCGCTAGTAGAAAAAGCGTTGCCCCGACATAAGAAAAAACCGGCACCAGCAGTTCGGTCATCTCAGCGCCAAGAATGCCGCCACTGCCGTACTGATAGGCCTGGCCGAGTTGATAGAAATGCATAGCTGCAATCGCTGTTCCGGCCACGATCGTCAGCAACAAACCTACGCTTTTGAAGATGAACATCGGCCAACTGAACTCACTTTCCTCGGCTCGGTCTCTGAAGATCACCCAGGCCTGGAACGTGAGCATCATCGGGAATAGAAACGCCAGGAAGCCAAAGAAAAACAGGAGGATATCGGCAATCCAAGCACCGCTGGCACCGACGACATTGTTCACTGTTTCATCTGCACCGGTGTAGGTCCAGCCAGGGTCGGTCTTATCGAAAGACACCAGCGCCAGGGTCAGATACAGCGCGATGGCGACAAGGCCGATGAAAGCGCCCTCTTTCAGGCGGGGCGCGAGCTGTTCGATGAGTTCTGAACGCTCAGTTGTCGAAGTCTTGGACTGGGCCACCCTCGCTCCTGGTTCAATGATGGAATATGTTTAAAATCAGCGTGTTACATCTTATACGTAAACTCGGATAAGACAAAGAACCACGCTGAGTCGGAATACTCAAAATGAGGGGCTGAGCACTGGCATGTGGCTCAATCTTATGTAGAATTCTGCGCTTTTAATGATGAGGGCAGTAAATCATGACAGGACCCAGTCAACCACAGGTCACGGATGAAGTCTGGGATGACGATCGTGTGAAAAGTTTCCTCGCTATGGCGCCCGCCGGCAACAACGCGGATTTTCATGTGCTACTGAAAGCCTACCGCGGTATGCGGGTTGAGGATTTCAAACGTTTCCTCGGATTCTTCATCACCGCTGGCCGCGATCTTGACGCTCAAGATGAAAAAGGCCGTACACTTTGGTCTATCATTGCGTCGCACCGTCAGGGAGCCGCCTTCGTCGACGCCCGTGATGAGATTACCGGTCGCTGAAACCCTGCTCATTGAAATAGAAGGAAATTATGGAAGAAGTTCATCACAAGCTGCTGATTCTGGGTTCGGGCCCGGCAGGTCTCTCTGCTGCCATCTACGCGGCACGCGCCAACCTTGATCCGGTCGTGATCACAGGCATCGAAACGGGCGGCCAGTTGACGACAACCACCGATGTCGATAACTGGCCCGCCGGCGAGGAAGGCCTGCAAGGCCCGGACCTGATGGTAAGAATGCAGGAGCACGCAGAGCGTTTTGATACGCAGGTGATTTACGACCACATACACACGGCAGACCTCAGCCAGCGCCCCTTCAAGCTGCATGGTGACCAGGCGATCTACAGCTCTGATGCACTCATCATCGCTACTGGCGCCTCCGCGCAGTACCTTGGACTGCCGTCAGAGGAGGCTTTCAAGGGCAAGGGTGTCAGTGCCTGTGCCACCTGCGACGGATTTTTCTATCGCAAGCAGAAAGTTGCGGTGATCGGTGGCGGTAATACAGCGCTGGAAGAAGCGCTGTATCTCTCAAACATTGCGGAAGAAGTCATCATGGTGCATCGCCGTGATGAATTCCGTGGCGAAAAGATCCTCCGCAAGCGGGTGATCGAGAAGGAGAATATCAACATCCAGTGGAATAACGTGCTTGAAGAAGTTCTCGGCGATGACATGGGGGTCACTGGTATGCGCATTCGAGATGTACGGACCGACGAAACCACCGAGTTTGATCTTCAGGGTGTCTTTATCGCGATTGGCCACACGCCTAATACGGGCATTTTTGAGGGGCAGTTGGACATGGCTAATGGTTATATCCAGATTCACTCAGGCCTCACGGGCAACGTAACAGCGACCAGTGTCCCCGGTGTTTTTGCCGCGGGTGATGTCGCCGACCAGGTCTATCGCCAGGCTGTGACATCTGCCGGCTTTGGCTGCATGTCTGCACTCGATGCCGAGAAATTCCTCGACGAGCTGGAAGCGATCGAGGCGTGATTTGCCGGCCCCATGCAGAGACTGACGCTGCTTGACGACGATAATGATTTATTCCCGGATATCAATGATGCCCTGGTTGAGCCAAATGGCCTGCTCGCCGTCGGGGGTGATCTGTCGAGCAATAGACTGCTGACAGCTTATCGGCGCGGCATCTTTCCCTGGTACGACGAAGCGCAGCCGATCCTCTGGTGGTCGCCTGACCCGCGCTGTGTGATTGAACCACCCAGCTTCAGACCCTCACGAACACTCTCCCGGCGAATCCGGCGCAACGAATTTGAGATCAGGATCGATACCGATTTCGCCGGTGTTATTGAGGCCTGTTGCCACCGCGGTGATGCCGGTGACACCTGGATTACCAGGGACATGATTGATGCCTACCTTCGTCTGCATGACCTAGGCATTGCCCATTCGCTCGAGGCTTATCGCGGCGATACGCTCGCAGGTGGTCTCTACGGTATCGCCATTGGTCCGCTGTTTTTCGGTGAATCGATGTTTCATCGCGAAACCGATGCCTCCAAGGTGGCTTTTGCCGCACTGATAAAGCTGATGTTGGCCGCAGGCAGCCCCATGGTTGATTGTCAGGTCAGCAACCCGCACCTGCTTTCGCTGGGTGCGATCGAGATTCCGCGGCAGCAATTTCAACGTGTCCTGAATGAGCACATTGATAAGCCAGGACTCGACTGGGCTGATCTACGAGGGGTTTTTGATCTCACAAATGGATGAATTTCCCCTCGAGGTCAGTTAACTTTACCCTATGACTTCGGTGTCTGAACTCAGGTTTTTTACCACGCCGGCTCACGACTGTAGCTACCTTGAAGGCAAACAGGCCATTACCCTGTTTGCTGACCCGCTGGCGCGTATTGATAAGGACCTCTACTCGGTCTTGTCATCTGTCGGTTTTCGTCGCAGCGGCGGTCATATCTATCGACCACACTGTCAGACCTGTTCGGCGTGTATTCCAGTGCGTATTCCTGTGCAGCACTTCTCGCTGAAACGCCGCTTCAAGCGAGTCATGAAGAAAAACGAAGATATCGAGGTAACGCAATGCGTCCCGCTGCTGACTGACGAGTACTTCGATCTTTATCGGCGTTACATTACCGAGCGCCACGCTGACGGCGACATGTATCCGCCGACTCGCGATCAGTTCGGGTCGTTTCTGGTAGAAGGCCGGCCTGAGGCCAGCTTCTATGAGTTTCGTGCCTCAGGTGAGTTGTTGGGTATCGCTGTCGTCGATGAACTGAATGATGGCTTGTCTGCGATTTACTCGTTTTTTGATCCTGATTGCGAAGCCAGGGCGCTTGGTGTCAACATCATTCTCTGGCTGGTCAGCGAAGCCCGCAGGCGTGGCCTCGAGAACGTTTATCTTGGCTACTGGATCAAGCAGTGTCAGAAAATGAGCTATAAGATGGACTACAAACCACTCGAAATCTACGTTAACAACCATTGGGTTGGTGTCGACTGAAACCGATGGTTATTCATGGTAGGTGGATGGCCATAAACTGCCCTGAGCGTTACTTGGCAGAACGTTAATGGGACCTGATCAAGGTGCCCTGGGCAACCAAGTCAAGTGGATGGCCATAAACAGCCGTGAGCGTTACTTGGCAGAACGGTAATGGGACCTGATCAAGGTGCCCTGGGCAACCAAGTTAAGTAGACGTCCATAAACAGATAGTGCACAATGCGCCCGATTTCGAAGCCCAGTCCCTGAGGAGTTAATGGCAAAAGAAGAAAACATCACGATGTCAGGCACGGTGATTGATACCCTACCGAACACTATGTTCCGCGTCGAACTTGAAAATGGCCACATGGTCACCGCTCATATCAGCGGTAAGATGCGCAAGAACTACATCAAGATCCTGACTGGTGACACGGTCAAAGTGGAATTAACACCCTACGATCTCAGCAAAGGGCGCATCACCTTCAGGGAATAAACGCGGCATATTTACCCGGCTATTCCCTGCCTGCCTCGCTTAAGTGAGCAGTATCAGGCAGAAACTTTCTCCTCCGGCTCCTCGATCTCCAGCTTCAAGTCATCGTCTTCGACGGTAACATGCACGGTACCACCGCCCTGTGACAGACGACCGAACAGAATATCTTCCGCCAGTTCCTTCTTGATTCGGTTCTGGATCAGGCGCTGCATTGGACGCGCACCCATCTTTTCGTCGTAACCGTTCTCAGCCAGCCACTCACGGGCCTCGTCTTCGACGTCCAGCTGTACTTTCTTGTCGTCCAACTGGACCTGAATCTCAACCAGAAACTTGTCGACCACGGTCTTGATAACGTCCTTGGTCAGTGCGCCAAACTGGATGATGCCGTCCAGACGGTTTCTGAACTCGGGCGTGAACATGCGCTTAATGACTTCCATGCCATCAGTGGAATGATCCTGGTGCTGGAAGCCGATCGAGCTGCGACTCATTTCCTGCGCGCCGGCATTTGTCGTCATGATAATGATGACGTTACGGAAGTCAGCCTTACGGCCGTTGTTGTCAGTGAGTGTACCGTGGTCAAAAACCTGCAGCAGCAGGTTGAACACTTCCGGATGCGCTTTTTCAATTTCATCAAGCAGCAGCACGGAGTGTGGATGCTTGGTGATCGATTCCGTCAGCAGACCGCCCTGGTCATAGCCAACGTAGCCCGGAGGTGCGCCGATCAGTCGTGAAACTGTGTGTCGTTCCATGTACTCCGACATGTCAAAACGAATCAACTCCACTCCTAAGATGCTCGACAGCTGACGACAGACCTCTGTTTTACCGACACCAGTAGGGCCGCTGAAGAGGAAAGAGCCTATTGGCTTGCCCTCTTCCTTCAGTCCTGCGCGCGACAGCTTGATCGCGCTCGACAGATTGTCGATAGCTTCATCCTGTCCGAAGATCACCATCTTCAGATTGGTTTCGAGGTCACGCAGTGCGTCCTTGTCAGACGATGAGACATTTTTTGGTGGGATGCGAGCGATCTTTGCCACCATCTTCTCAACGTCATTCACAGAAATCTGCTTCTTCCGTTTGCTCGGCGGCTGTAACTGCTGGAATGCGCCAACTTCATCAATTACGTCAATGGCTTTGTCAGGCATGAACCGATCATTGATGTACTTATCCGCCAGTTCGGCCGCCACCTTGAGAGAGCGGTCCGTATATTTAAGTTGATGATGTTCCTCAAACCGAGTCTTCAGCCCCTTAAGGATGTTGTAGGTGTCCTCGACACTGGGTTCTTCAACGTCAATCTTCTGGAAGCGGCGAGACAGCGCCCTGTCCTTGTCGAAGATGCCGCGATATTCCTGGTAGGTGGTCGAGCCAATGCAGCGGATTTCACCTGAAGCCAGCAGCGGTTTCAGCAGATTGGACGCATCCATCACGCCGCCAGAAGCTGCGCCCGCGCCGATAATGGTATGGATTTCGTCGATAAACAGGATCTGATTTGGTGTCTCTTTCAGTTCGTTCAAGAGCGCTTTCAGGCGTTTCTCAAAATCGCCGCGATACTTGGTGCCTGCCAGCAATGCACCGAGATCGAGGGCGTGCACAGTGCTGTCTTTAATCACATCAGGCACCTGGCCATCGACGATTAGTTTCGCGAGCCCTTCAGCGATCGCCGTCTTGCCGACCCCGGATTCACCTACCAGCAGTGGGTTGTTTTTGCGGCGGCGGGACAAGATCTGAATGACACGCTCCACTTCCTTGTCACGGCCAACCAGAGGGTCTACCAGACCCTTTTTAGCCTGTTCATTCAGGTTTGTCGCGTAGGCGTCGAGCGGGCTCGACTGTTTCTCACCATCCTCGTCTGTCTCGGTTCCGTCTTCACCTCGTGGTGCCGGCTCTTCACCATTCTTGGAGACACCATGGGCAATATAATTGACAACGTCGATCCGATTCACTTCCTCCTGCTTCAAAAGGAAGACCGCGTGGCTCTCCTGCTCACTGAAGATCGCAACCAGTACGTTGGCGCCGTCAACTTCTTTCTTACCGCTGGACTGAACGTGAAACACGGCGCGTTGCAGGACGCGCTGGAACCCAAGGGTCGGCTGAGTTTCTCGGTCCGTCTCGTTTTGCGGAATCAGTGGCGTGGTGGCCTCGAGGAACTCAGCCAGTTCGGAACGCAGCTTCTCGATATCTGCGCCACAGGCATTCAGAACGGTCACTGCCGAAGTGTTGTCGAGCAGGGCCAGTAGTAAGTGCTCCACCGACATCAGCTCGTGCCGCTTAGTCCTCGCATCTTTAAACGCCAGGTTGAGGGTTACTTCAAGTTCTCTGCTTAGCATAATGTTGTCGGCATTCCTCTAGTCTTCATTCGTCGTCATCGGCGACTTCGATCTCGGACACCAGCGGGTGCTGGTTCTCCTGAGCATACTGGTTGACCTGCGCTGATTTCGTTTCCGCGATATCTCTCGGGAAGATGCCGCAGGTCGCTTTACCCATGGTGTGAACCGCCAGCATGATCTGAGTCGCTTTCTCGCGGTTCATGCCAAAGAACATCTGTAGAACGTCAACAACGAACTCCATGGGCGTATAGTCATCGTTCAGCAGTACCACCTTGTAAAGGGGCGGTTTTTTCAGCTTGGGTTCGGCTGGTGCCTCAAGGACACTGGTACCTCTGCCAGGTTCATGGGAATCTTCATCACCACTGGCTTTTACGCTGTCCTGGGCGTTATCGATTGCTTCCGGCTCTGTGCTTAGTTTTCTCAATGTTCCCATTGTTCCATTGATTGGGGCTTAGTTATTAAACTCAAGGGCAGCATCGATGAATTGATGAACCCACTCATGAAACTATTCTAACGCCTATTAGACGTCTGCATAGCTTGTCCTGGGAAAAATTCATCTGGCGAATAGTTCTTCCCGCAAACCCATACTGGAAATGTGGTTAAGTTGCTGTAAGATCGGATGAGTGACAAAAACTTGAATGGTTAAACCCAATTCCTAAAGTCATCGAGCACTAGGTCGTGAGGTCACTATTATGCCTACCGGACATGTTAAGTGGTTTAACAATGCCAAGGGGTACGGCTTCATACTGCCTGAGGACGAAAGCGAGGACTACTTTGTCCATTTTTCGTCAATCGTTATGGACGGCTACAAGACCCTCAAAGCCGGTCAGGCAGTGTCCTTCGAAATGGTTGAAGGCCCCAAGGGAACCCATGCAGTTACCGTCAGGCCGCTCGCGTCTGACGGTAACGTCGGGCCTGAAACCTGACCCAGCGGCAGCGACAGAACCATTGCTCGATGCGCCACGAACGAGCGATGGTCCATGAAACAGGCCAACCTGCTGCTGTTCAACAAGCCTTACGGTGTCCTCAGCCAGTTTTCGGGCGCTGGCCCCAGGCTGAGTGACCACATTCCCCTGCAGGGTTACTATCCTGCCGGCCGCCTTGACAAGGACTCTGAAGGACTGCTGCTGCTTACCAGTGATGGTTCTCTGCAGGCCAGAATCGCCGATCCAAAATACAAAATGCAAAAGAC
>Ga0255759_10006231_pt1 | contig 10097 bp, 11 predicted proteins | sample 101ome_20_FD_179959 | JGI IMG/M metagenome (GOLD analysis project Ga0255759, IMG submission 179959) | Coastal salt marsh microbial communities from the Groves Creek Marsh, Skidaway Island, Georgia - 101404AT metaG (version 2) | ecosystem: Environmental > Aquatic > Marine > Intertidal zone >...
TCTTCTTTTTGAAGGCGGTTCGATATCCGTAGACGTTTCACTGTCGCTGTCGGTTTCAGTTTCGGTTTCACTGTAGTTTTCCGACTCGTCATCGGATATGATTTCACCTTCCTCGATTTCGGATTCGGATTCACTCTCGTAATCCGAGTAGACACGCTCACTTGGGTAGTAAATCTTGGGCAAATTATCGTAAAGCATTTGCCAGTCCACGTGATCTTCGAGTTCATTATCTTCGATGAATTCGTTGAGTCCGTTTCGGTCCTTGATACCCCAGTTGTTTTCGGCGATTTCAAGCCAATAATCGACATCATGTTCCTTGATAACTTTTGGGTACACGTAGACAATGTTTTCATCCGAGTCATGTTCTTCACGGGAAATCTTTTCACCGTAAATCAAACACATGTGATCAAGGAGTCCAACCTCGTCTTCGTATTCCGTCTCGGGAAGTGGTTCGTGACCAAATTCGATAAAGTGTACGTGACCATAAGACGTCTTCAACTTTTCCGGGGAAATACCCATGAAACACAAATATCCGTCTGTGTTTTCGGGCATAAACTTGTCCGGAAAGTACTTGGAAGACAAGCCCCACACTTCACACGTCTTACCACAGAAACGGCTCGACAACGAATCCATGTGTTGCATTCTTTCCAAAAAGGTCGCATTCTTCACGAGTTCGGTAGAGAGGAACATCTTATTTGGTTATCTGTATCATTTACGTTTCATTTGTTTAAGTGCATTTTATTAAAAATCTATCCTACTCGCGAGACGTTTACCAAACGTCTTCTCCTTAAAAATGCGTTCACGATTTTCAAAATCACGGCATCGCTCGATCGATTCGTGCAATTGAACCTGCACTTCAACAAGTTTATCGTCGCACGTAAACATATCTACCACTGGATTACTGGACTCCCAGGTCGAAAATTTACTGTAAAAACGTTCCTTTTCAAAATTCTTTTTTTCATTTTCAAGAGACATTTTGAGTTCATTCAAATAATACGCATAATCATTTATGTATTTATTCATTTCAATTTCATTCAAAACACTGATTCTTTCCCTGATAGTATTCACTACAGAATCATATTTCTTAGAATAATCGTCGTTGAACATTTGATAAAGACGAACCTCCCGCAATATTACTTTCAGTTCGGAAACATTGAGATCGTAGAAGTTTGCGTCTTTGTTTTTTTGGTGCATCTGGACAGACCTTTTCTTCATAGGAATTGATGATCTCTTCCCATATGCGCATCTGGATGTCGGTGCACAACGGAGATGTTGCTTGGCAAAATGCAACCTTGTATTCATGGGTTGTGAGTGTCGAGATATTTTCATGCTGCATTAATAACGTTTAATATCTTTATCTCTTTTTTCAAATTCAATTATAACGGTTTCCCCTGCTTCGTTTACAGTTGATAACCTGTCGTATTCAAACGGGTTGGTTGAATAAAGATATTTTATCACGATGTCGTAAAAAGACATTACAATTAATCAGATTTTTTCTTGCTTAGGTGATATTCTTCGAGTTTCTTCTTTTCACGCTTAATTTTTGAAACAAACTCTTTAGGTCCTAGAGTCAGTTTAGACAGGGAGAAATCGTCCATGAAATCTTCGAAACACTCTGGTGTGTGCGCCAAGAAGACGGCGACTGACCTGATGTATCTATAAATAGCAGTACTTGCGAATGCGTAACAAAAAGCTCTTGGATAAAGCCACCACATTTTATGTGTTTATATTCTCCTTTTTTTATCTACCTTAAATACAAGATGAATCTTAACGAAGTACCAAAGAAGGTCCAGTACGTCACGATAGATTCTGAATTTGTAAATGGTTCAAACAACACATTTACGATTGATTTCTCACTTGAATCAAATGTACACGTAGAAGACATGTCTCGTGTGATTGGATTTAAGGTCGTGGATTTTTACGTAACACAAATTGGCGAAAACGATGCAGGTAACACAAATGTATCTAAATTTATAGATGTCGTATGCGAAGACATACCAAAACGTGCACAAATATTAGACGAAAGAAATGGTGAAATATTAGCCAGAATACCACTCGAAAGAAGCTTCTCTGGGAGCAGCTCTTTTATACTAAGAGACAAGCAATGGAGGGCATTTCACAGAGAAACTGCGTTATTTAATCCGATATCGATACAAAAAACAAAATTCAAATTGTATGAATCTCAAGGTGATGGTGACTATGAACTTTTAAAACCAACTGTTTCATTCTACATGATTATTGAAATCACTACGATAGACGTGAAGGAAAAACCAAGAGACAGAGAAGTTCAAATATTATTGGCGTTAGACAAGCTCATGGGTAAAATAGATGATCTCAACACAAACGTCAAAAAATTACCTGATGCTGAACAATTGGAGAAAGCTAGAAGGGAAACTAAAAAATACCCATTTAGCTATCTTGTTATAATGATAGTTCTAATATTAGGAGGCGTTTATTATATAATGCCTAAGCAGACAACTTCGTCTCCTCAACCTTCTTTCTAGTGCGTCTGACGACCTTTTTAACCACCTTTGGCTTCTCTTCGGCTGGTTCGGGAGCCTTGACTGGTTCGGGAGCCTTGACTGGTTCGGGAGCCTTGACTGGTTCGGGAGCCTTGACTGGTTCGGGAGCCTTGACTGGTTCGGGAGCCTTGACTGGTGCTGGGGTCTTGTCGATGGCGTCGATCACGCGCAACAAGATACCATACATCTTATCCTTGTCCAAACGCTTAGACTTCATTTCATCTCTAATTTCTTGTCGGAGAGCATCCATTGTATAATATACATAAAGGAAATAATATCTTTAAATTAAATGATCTTCATAGGACCAACTCTTCTTTCTGGGATAGGTCAACATACTAAAAAGTATATGGATCTGTTTCCTGGGAGCAAATACATAGAAATTCACAATGAAATACCCGAATGCGAGCGCGCTTTCATATTCGCATTACCCATCAATAAATGGCTAGAACGCATCCCCGAAATAAAAAAGAAAGTCAAACACTTGCACTGCATGACCGTGTGTGAAACCGAGACCGTGCACGAAGATTACGGAAAGTTATTTGCACACTTTGATCGAGTGGCGGTTCCGAGTGAGTTCTGTAAACGTGTGTTTTCTAGGCAGTTTCCGAATACAGAATTTTATGTTGTTAGAGCACACATTCCAAACAAAGAGCCGTACGTTTTCTATCACATAGGAAACATAATTGATCAACGTAAAAATTTTAAAGATATACTCGAGGCATTTGTCCGGTTAAACAAACCAGATAGCAAATTACTCATTAAAGCTACGTGCTCTAAAGAAATGAAAATTAACCTACCAAATGTAGAAGTAATAAATGGATTAGTATCAGACGAAACGATGGATAAAATACACAGATTAGGTGATTGTTATGTGAGTTTCTCGAGTTCAGAAGGCGTTGGTATGGGTGCAGTAGAAGCTGCAATCAGAAACAAACCTGTTATAATCACGGATTATGGGGGAGCACCGGAGTATGTGAAAACACCGTACACAATTGACTGTGAACTTCAAGAGTTGCAGAATGATGATTTCTTGTTTAAGAAGGGTATGCAATGGGGCAAACCAAATAAAGAACAACTCTTGGAATTCATGGAAGATGCGTATAATAAACGTGTGAGATACATGGATCATTCACATACACATGAACTTGTTGGCGAGAGAGGTGTATCACATCAATTCCTCGTTGATGTAATTGGTAGCGAGAACGATCAAACCAGTGAGAATAGCACCCGAAGTGATTGATCCTCTTTGAGCAATCAACATAGCGATGATCTCATCAATGAACTTTATGTTAGTTGGTTTGTTCATTTTTTCTGGGACAATGTAAGCTATGATTATGTAGAGAGCCATAGCTATGGCGACAGGGCGCAAAGTTTCTTGATCAAACATATTACATTACACAAATATTTAATTTCTAGGCTGATGTTTTTTACAGAAATTCCCACACACTGACTTGAAACCACATGGTTTACCAGTCAGTGTAACAGCTTGACATATATTTTTCTTCTCCACTCGCACCTCCGGGATGTGTTCAATCACGAGCGATGTTCTAGAAGACCTAGCATTTTCATACTGTGCGTATTTATTCTTCATGCGATGCACCGCTCTTGCTAAGTGTTTACACTTATCTGTGGGTGTATCCACTCGGTACATACGCATAGCATCGACGAGGCACTGTTCGTAGGACATCTTCAAAATGTTCTGAAAATAAAAGTATATCGAATCAACTTAGGTTAATTTCTGTGTGCGTGAACAATAATATCGTGAATACCACCAACGATAGATTGCAAAATGAAGAAGTGAAATGCGTTGTGCACCGCCTCAGTGAATGTATTCATTTATACATTTTATTGAAACATTGAGATAACTTAGGTAAAAATCAAAGACCTCTACCTTTGTTTTCAGAAAACAGCTTAAGTGAGAGCCTCGTTTATTAAAAATCAAGTAAAATGAGTGAAAGCATCCAAAAGCTTACCCACGTGGAGCACATCTTGAAGAGACCAGACTCATATGTTGGTCCTGTTGCTCGCGTTGGTGAACAGTATTGGATCAAGGAAGGCGACGGATTCGAAAAGAAAACCGTCATCTACGCACCCGCGCTCCTCAAGATTTTTGACGAAATTCTTGTCAATGCCATCGATCGTAATTCACTCTATCCGAAACAGGTAACGTCCATCTCCGTCAACATAGACCGCGAGAAGGGTGAAATCAGTGTTGAGAACAACGGGCCTCTCGGGGGTATCGCGGTCAAAGAACACGAAAAGGAGAAGATTTGGAATCCAGAACTCACGTTCGGGCATCTTCTCACAAGTACCAACTACGACGATTCGCAACAGCGTGTTGTTGGTGGTAGAAACGGGTACGGTGCGAAGCTCACGAATGTGTATTCGAGCAAATTTTCCATCAAAATCAAGGATTCCGAAAACAAGACGACATACACACAAGAGTGGACGGATAACATGAAGACGTGTGGAAAACCGAAGATGCGTAGCTACTCGGGCGCGACTTCGAGTGTTTGTGTCACGTTCACACCGGACTGGTCTCGGTTTGGTATGAAAGGAATGGATGATCACATCTTCAAAATCTTTGAGAAGCGTGTCTATGATGCAAACATCTGTACCACACCGGGGTGTAAAGTCAAGTTTCAAGGTGAAGCGCTTCCGAAGACTGCTTTTAATGAATACGCCAAGATGCACACAAAATCTGACGAAGTTTGCTTGTTTACGTCGGATAGATGGTCTGTGTGTGTCGCGCCATCTGAAGATGGATTCGAACAAGTGTCCTTCGTCAATGGTATTTGTACCACGAAAGGTGGGAGTCACGTAGACCACGTGGCGGGTATACTCGCATCCAACATCATCGAAGACATGGCCAAGAAGATCAAGCTCAAACCCCAACAAGTGAAGAACGCATTCATGGTATTCGTGAAAGCAACGCTCGTGAATCCAACCTTCAGTAGTCAGGTCAAGTCCGAGTGTACACTCAAACCACAGGAATTTGGGAGCAAATTCGAGCCTACGAAGAAGCTCATCAAAGATATTCTCAAGACGAGCGTTCAATCCGAACTCATGGCGCTCTCCAAATTCAAAGAGATGAAAGAACTTCAAAAGTCCGATGGTGCGCGAAAGTCTAAAATCACCGGTATACCAAAGTTGGATGACGCAAACAAGGCTGGGACGCAACAATCTGGAAAGTGTACGCTCATCATCACGGAGGGGGATTCTGCGAAATCTCTCGCAGTCGCGGGTCTTTCTGTGGTTGGTCGTGACTATTATGGGGTATTTCCGCTTCGCGGGAAGTGTAAGAATGTGAGAGACGCATCCGTCAAACAACTCACAGAGAACAAGGAGTTCAGTGATCTCAAGAAGATTTTGGGTCTTCAACAGGGCAAGGTATATACCTCACTCAGTGAACTCCGCTACGGTCGTCTCATGATCATGACGGATGCGGATACGGATGGGAGTCACATCAAGGGTCTCGTGCTCAACATGATTCACTACTTTTGGCCAAGTTTACTCGACCTAAATTTCGTGGTGAGCATGGTCACACCCATCATTAAGGCGACCAAGGGTTCACAAACCATGTCGTTCTACACCGATTCTATGTTTAGAATGTGGTATGGAAACGGGAGACCTGGATGGAAAATCAAGTACTACAAGGGTCTCGGTACCTCGACGTCAGCCGAAGCTCGTGAGTATTTCAAGAACATCGAAAAGCTCACGGTCAAGTTCGACACGGATGAGAAGACAGATGACTCTATCGTTCTCGCATTCGACAAAACAAAGGCTGATTCTCGTAAGACGTGGCTTCTCGAGAGCACCGAAAAGCAAGGGTCTGATCTAGAGATCGCGTATGGAAACGTGGATAGAATCAACATCACGGAATTCGTACACAAAGATCTCGTGAATTTCAGTCTCGCAGACTTGAAGCGTTCCATCGCACACGTGTCTGATGGTCTCAAGCCTTCACAGAGAAAGGTCATGTATTCGTGTTTCAAGAAGAACTTGACCAGTGAAATGAAGGTGGCGCAGTTGGCCGCATATGTCGCAGAGACGTCTGCGTACCATCATGGTGAGGTGTCTCTCGCGGACACGATCGTAAAATTAGCACATAATTTTACCGGGTCAAACAACATCAATCTTCTCGAGCCGTGTGGTCAATTCGGTACGAGACTCATGGGTGGTAAGGACGCGAGCCAAACGAGGTACATCTTTACGAAGCTCACAAAGGATGCGAGAAAGCTCTTCGACGCAAAAGATGATGCCGTCTTGAAATACCTCGATGACGATGGTAAGCCTATCGAACCGGAGTACTACGTTCCAATTTTACCTACCGTGTTAGTCAACGGCACAGAGGGTATCGGTACGGGATTCAGCTGTTACGTACCACCTTTTAATCCAAAGGATATCTGTGAAAACATAGAACGAGCTATTTCCAAGCAACCGCTCAAGGAAATGAAGCCTTGGTTCAACAACTTCAAAGGTAGGGTGTTTAAAAACACTGATGGGTTTTGGGTCACGGAAGGTCTTTGGTCTACCACGAGCACCGGAAACAAGATCAAGATCACAGAGCTTCCACCAGGTCGTTGGACCCAAGATTACAAAGAGTACCTCGATGGTCTCGTAGACAAGAAGGTCATCGCGAGTTTTGTGAATAACAGTACCACCGAAGACGTGGACTTTACCATCACTGGATACACAGGCAAAGACATCATCAAGGATTTTAAGCTTCAAAAGTCGTTCCACGTGAGTAACATGCACCTGTTCCACCCGACAAAGGGAATCAAAAAGTACGCGAGTCCAGAAGAGATTTTGGTTGACTTCATGGAGATTCGAATGGATACATACAAGAAACGTAAGGAACACCTGTTGGAAGTTCTCAAAGAGAAGACCAAAAAGCTTGAAAACATGGCTCGGTTTGTGGATGCGGTCATTAACGAAAAGATTGTGGTGTTCAAGCGCAAGAAGGTTGAACTCGAAAATGAGATTTCGAAGACGTTTGATAAGGTGGATGATTCGTACGATTATTTGCTCAACATCAAGACGTACCAATACACGAAAGAAGCGGTGCAGGCACTCAATGAAGAGACTCACAAAACAAGGAAGGAACTCGGAGACTTGAATGCGACGAGTCACCTTGACATGTGGAAAACGGATTTAAAAATATATAAGCAATAAGTAGTATGTGCGATAGATCTGGTCCAGATACCGGTGCCGCACTTTGCCTGTCTGCCATAGGACAGCAGGACACATACCTATTGGGTGACGAATCACTCTTTAAGTACGAAGAGAAGAGACACTCCAACTTTAGAAAATTCCATAGAAATTTTAAGGTTAACAAACCGTCAAATGCCGTGAATGGCTGGCCTTTTAATCAATCGATAAAGGTTACACTTAGACCACAAGACATGGGAGACTTGTTATGTAATATGTATATAAAGATCAAATTACCCGGTTTGAGTTCATCGAATTACAATTATGCTGACCGAGTTGGTAGACACCTCTTTAAAAAGATAACTATGCGCGTGGACGAAACTGTTCTAGAAGTATACAGAGATGACATTGGATTCATTTATGATGAAATGTATCTGGATCAATCTGAAAGCGTGAGTAGAATTTATACAGATGGTCGATTCATATATAGAGAAACTGTATTGAGCCCAACATTCAACTTCATAAAAACAGGTGATACATTTGTATACGTACCAATCCCATTCTTCTTTTCCAGAAGCTACGAATCATCGGACTACGAAACAAATGTCCACAACAGGCCTTACTTTCCATTGTGTGCCATAAACAAACAAAAGCTTGAATTTGACATAGAGTTTAGACCACAGACGTTTTTCACGGATGACGTGGCCACACTTACAATTGACGATTTTGATATAGTTACTGAAGAGATCACACTCACACCAGATGAGCGCCTCTATTATACATCAGGTAAATACGAAATCATCACAGATATATTCAAGACCCACCCTAAGGTCGATACCGTACCAGGAAATGATAATCTAAAAATAGAACTCACACCCGAAAACAGGGTAAAGACTCTTCATTTCTTTTTCAGAAACAAATTGTTTGAAGACGAGAGTGTTTCAAGTAATGTGAGTGTTTCTCCACCGAATAGCAGCACATCGGATCAAAAATACCACTATTATCACAACCGTTTTAATCTCACACCTTTCCCGGAATACAAAAGAGCAGTCGATTCTTTGTCGGATGACGTAGCATCCGAGGCTAAGCTTTTCATCAATGGCCAAGAATTACCGTTCATAAACAGGGTAGATTCACATTATTACAGATATCTCACCCCACTCAATCACAAGTTTCATACCACACCCAGAAATATATACACGTATACCTTCTCGATGAATCCAAGAAATGTAGACCCATCGGGAAGTTTGGATTTCACAAACATAAAAAATAATCGAACTCTCATAGATTTCAAGATGAACCCATATTACGGAACGAATGAAACTTTCACGTGTCACATTTACTACACGTGTTACCAAACGCTCACATTTGAAAATGGGTACGTAAGCACTCGAGAACTTCTACCCGTAGAAGGAGAATTACCTACCGAATAAACTGTTTTTGTTTTCTTTTATGTATTCGATGACGCCATTTTTGATACACCATTTGATGAAATTGAGTTGAGCCACAGTCGTGCTTATTTCATCAGATGTACCCGGCACCTTATAGGATATCTTGTCTGAACGACAGAATGGGTCGAACAGCTTTTTGCTATAGCCATCGAGCGTAGACTTATAGGCACAATGCACACTAAAGATTTTGCCGTCGATAGTTTTATACATTAGGTTTGTCTTTTTAGAATAATTGGTTATGAACCATTCGAGGTTACGGAGGGAAATACCACCTGTTTTGGTGAGTATCTGCATAAGCGTCTTACCGTTTTCAGGGGTACCGTAAAACGCATCTATGGAATTTAACAGAATATCTGATTTCCTCATACTACATCATACTTCTTAAATCTCTAAATTGGTTATTGTTAGATGCTTCGCATGCTGGACAATTAGGACTATACATGGGAGGAAATGTGTGGTTGTGTCTCACACTCGAGTTCATATTTATAGGCTCATGGAGTTTGGGTGTATTTGCGTGTGATAAGCAAAACCCGCCATGACTCGCTTTTCTAGTACACGGTTCTCCACCCTTTTTGACACCCATACAATACCCCCTGGGATTTGGCATATCCCGCATTAATAATTTGAGGGGAATGTTATAATTGGTCGATACGTTTTGCACAAATTTTAACACGCGTTCATGACACGCCTTGTCTAAATCTTCTTCATACGCCTTGACCAAATTTTCAGACACTCTCATCTCCTTAATACATTATAGCGTCTAATTTTTAAATGGTAATTCATCGAGAGGTGTCTCTTTCTTCTTCTTTGGTCTTCTCTTTGGTTTAATCTTGGTGAGGAGTTCCCCGAAAATCTCTTCTTTTGGATCCTCGAATAGAGGTTCAAGTAAATCACACACCGGATTGATGAATTTATTCATAAAATAGTATTCGTAATCGATTGGTACATTGTTTTCCAAGACGTACTTTGGATC
>Ga0255759_10006232_pt1 | contig 10097 bp, 6 predicted proteins | sample 101ome_20_FD_179959 | JGI IMG/M metagenome (GOLD analysis project Ga0255759, IMG submission 179959) | Coastal salt marsh microbial communities from the Groves Creek Marsh, Skidaway Island, Georgia - 101404AT metaG (version 2) | ecosystem: Environmental > Aquatic > Marine > Intertidal zone > Salt...
CTTCCCTTTGTTAGTATTTGTACACCAACATTCAATCGACGTCCTTTTATCAATAATATTATTCAGTGTTTCAAAAATCAGACTTATCCTCAACACAAAATGGAATGGATTATTGTAGATGATGGAACAGACAAGGTGAAGGATTTATTTTTAAATTCAGGTATTCAAAATATACGATATTTTGAAGTAGACCACAAGATGCCATTGGGTGAAAAACGTAATTATATGCATAAACACGCAACCGGTGATTTTATTGTATATATGGATGACGATGATTATTATCCCCCAGAGCGGGTATCGCATTCAGTAGAAATGTTACAGCAATCTTCTACCGCATTATGCGCGGGTTCCAGTGAAATTTATATTTATTTCAAAGGTATGGACAAAATGATTCAATGTGGTCCTTATGGTCCTAATCACTCAACAGCAGGAACCTTTGCTTTTAAAAAGGAATTATTAGATATCACACGATATGAAGATGGTGCTGCTATTGCAGAAGAACGGGCATTTTTGAAAGATTATACCATTCCCTTTGTTCAACTCGACCCGATGAAAACGATTCTTGTGTTTTCACACGAACACAATACATTTGACAAGCGTAAAATGTTTGAAATGAATCAGGACCCCAGATTCTTCAAAGAATCAGGTAAAGTAGTGACTAATTTTATCCGCCAGAAGCGTGAAAAGAATATTATGAAGTTTTTCATGGAAGATATTGATGGTTTGTTGGATAATTATGATCCAGGAAAACCGAATATGAAACCTGATGTAATGAAACAGATTAAAGAAATCGAAGCCAAACGAGAACAACAAATGGAAGAGTTAAGAAAGCAACAAGCTGATAATTCGCCCATCATATTAAAACAGAATGGACAGGATATTCAACTAACTAGTCAGCAAATTGTAGATATTATTAAACAGCAACAAGGACAGATTAATGAATTGAATACAAGATTACAGCAACAACCACAGCAACAACTACAGCAACCATCTAACGTAGCGGAATTGGAGAGATTTGTTCAGTTATTACAAGATAAGATTTCTTCTAATATGAAAGAACTACTTTCGTTAAAAAAGGAAAATAAGGAATTGAAAAATACAATAGAAATAATGAAAGGAACTAATACATCTTCTACATTAACACTACCAACACCACCTATTGAATCGAAATCTGTGTCTTTTGCTGAACCAGACCCAACAGTTATTATGTCAAAGACTGAACCTGTTCTCTTAGCATAATTCATTTTGTTTCCAAACTAACGCAATAACAACAATAAATTGTAAACGCGATTACATAGACGACAATGCTTCGAATAACGCAACGCTGAACATCATTATCAAACACATGAATAGAACTAATATAGTATGTCTCTTCATGAATAAACAAGAAATAAGGCATTCCAATTGAATTAATTTCCATTTGTTTTTCTTTACATTCAATATCTAGTGTAGACATACTAGCACGACAAAGGAAACACACTGGATATTCTTGTTTTTCATGACAATTATGTATGTAACACACCAAACAATCCCAGCAACAATGATGATAACAATTGAATGTCACTAAATCTGTTTTTGGTATATTGTCTTTGTAACAAATAGGACATTCGTTATTTTGAAATCTTGATATTATTGGTTTAAATTCAAAGGATAAGTAAAAGGATATATCGTTTTCATTCATTAGGGTTATTATTTAATGAGTTTTTTTTTATTTTCACTCTCAGGATTTTGATACGTTCCAAAATAAATTTCATAGTATGTTTTGTATGAAATTTATAGTTCTTCGTCTATTATATCTTTTTTCTCGTTCTTATCCAAATATCTGTAAATCCGTTTTATTTCTAGTTTATTTATTTCATAATCAATGAACCATTTCTCAATTTGATTCAAAATATCACAATTATTGATAAAATTGCCATTTTTGTATAACCGCAATTCTTCAAACATACATAATAAATCGTTCTTGTCCATATGTAATCGATTGCAAAGATTATGTAAAAAAAGCATATTGTTGTATTCTGTGGAATATTTTGTTAATACTTTTGTGAAACGCACTTCTTCTGGATTATAAGTATTGCTTTTGTCAGGGAAATCGCTGTGATATATATAATTGTTATAAAAAGTCTTTATTAGTGAACTCATTTCATTAAATTGCCATATTTGGTTTTGGAACGTTATTCGATCAATATAATCGGCATAGCATATATTGTCAAGTAATTTTAAATACGTTGGTATGCTACGCTTTTTAGGCAGGTCCTCTATAATATCCACCACGTTTTCGTGCCATAGTAAAGATACAATTGTTCGTTCTGTTTCATTCATGGTAGTAATATGTTCATCAATCGAACATTTCTCATTCAATAAATGTTTTGTTATCTTTTTTGCATCTTCATTGTATGATTTTCTTTCGAATAACCAGTTTATATCTTTAATTTTATCGGGTTTCTTTTTTGAGTATTGAATAATAAAATCTAATTTACGCAAATCACTTTGAATATAATTGATCATGTCGTTCAATAGTGGTTGTTCAATACTTTTATAATTAGGCAACACCACAGACAATAAAGAATTCATTTGTTTATATGTAGGCGTTTTTAGTTCGAATACATTACAAACCTTCATTAACTCTTTTATTTTTTTATCCATAGTATGACTACCTATACAAATAATCGGATTCATTGTTTTACTTTCCAATTTTTGTCGCTTTGTCTTTTTCTGACGAATGAGTTTGATTAATGCAACAATACCTCCTTTATCTCCGCTATTCATACCATCTACTTCGTCCATCAAAATCACTATTTTTTTCTTCTTTCCTTCCATCATCTGTAACACATTTTGTGATGCAATATGGTCACAAGTAATCGTATCAATCAATGATTTATTTCTAACATACCCAGCATCATATTGAATAACATCGTAATTCATTTCCTTTAATACTTGATTTACAAAATGGGTTTTCCCACTTCCTGGGGCACCATATATGTATATACCTTTTTTATAATCTAAGGAATGTTGCTCTTTTTCGAAATCTAATAATAAATGTTTAATAGAATTGGCAATCTCACTACGCCCCAAATAAGGTGAATAGTTTTCCATCACTATTTATTATTAGAACAGTTTATTTTATGTTCTTGTTGAACGAATATTATCTACCAATAGATTCATTTTCCAAAAGAACTGAAATTTGCAGTAATTGGGATAAAATTAGAAGGTTGTTTTGCTGGAAGGGCTCCTTGATGAGAGAAGTCATTGGATACAGGACGTGTGGTTGCCATTTCGTTGTATTGTGTTCGTGTTCCAATAGGAGCTTGTTGTCCTTGTTGTCCTTGTTGTCCTTGTTGTCCTTGTTGTCCTTGTTGTCCTTGTTGTCGAGCATATTGCGCACGCTGCTGAGGAGTTAGTAAGCTTACTAACCCAGATCCAAATTCACGGGCTAATCCCACTGTTCCACCGACAGCATCCTTTGCTAATCCCACTGTTCCACCGACAGCATCCTTTGCTAATCCCACTGTTCCACCAACAGTATCCTTTGCTAATCCCACTGTTCCAGTTGCAGTATCACGTGCAAGACCCGTAGTGGTATCTATGACTTTGTTTGCAACATTTCCCGTAGTATCAACAGTGTTGTTAAGGAAATTACGACCACTCTTCTTATCATCTGCCTTTACTACTGATTTACCATCAGCACCGATGGTTCCAGAACCACCTTGGCCACCACAGTTAGTACATTTTACTTGTTCTGGCATCTTGGGACAAGCGGGGCAAGCAGGGCAAACTGGAGGAACAACCTGTGTTTTTAGTATATAGCGTGGGTCAGTTGCTTTCTTTTCTTCTGCTGTCTTTTCCTTGGCAGGAGTAGTTGTCTTGGCAGGAGTAGTTGTCTTGGCAGGAGTAGTTGTCTTGGCAGGAGTAGTTGTCTTGGCAGGAGTAGTTGTAGGGGCCTTGGTTAATTCGGTTAACTTCTTAGCATAGCTACCTTGTACCCCATTTTCGTTCAAATGGAAAGTATCGCTAATAATGATAGGAGCATTGGAAGAACAAGTTGCGTGAGTTAACATAACCACTACAGTTTCCTTTTCGTGAGGCATATATAATATGAATGTTTGTCCTAATTTATCAACTAACTTGCTTACTGGAAAAGTAGTAATACTAGTAATTTGGGCGGGGTCAGTAATAGACATAGTTTTTACCTTAGTTTTATCTATCTTGGATAAAGAAGAGTTACTGTCTCTAGACCAAATTTCAGCAATAGGGGTCTTTTTATCCTTAGTATGAAGCACGATATCACCTGTTTTGAAGTCATATTTTACAAATTGACTTAGTTGATGAACTTTACGTTTGTCACTATACTGGGTTTCAGATACTAAAGTATTATTATTTGATTTGTCTAGTGTTTTGCGTCCTGTAATTCCAAGAGGAGTTGATTCGTTGTTAAAAATTGCTAAATCAGATGGACCAAATAAGAAGGTATTGTTCAATGTCTTTGTAACATTGTTAATAATTGCAATGCGGGTTTTCTTACCCCACGCAACGTATACTACGCTACGCTTAGGTTCAAAGCTAGTATAGAACATTTTGCTAGTAAAAGAGTCATCCACAGTGGTCTTGCTGACAACAGAACCGAAGGTAGTGTTTTTTGTTAAATCCTCAGTTCCAGTAATAGATACATTTCTGATGTTACCTGTGCGGTCCATAATATGTAATTTGTTAACAGCATAAGTCACAATCTTCTTTTTCTTTTGTGGGTCATTAGGGTCTATTGTCTCTGTTTTCGTTTCTCCTGAAACCTCTACCAAATTCGCATTTTTTGAATCAAAAAATAGATTATCTCCTAATTTGTGAAGTTCTCTATCTTTGACATACTGTGGAATCTTTACTTTTTTCCCAATTTCTGTAGCATTGGCGAATCCTTCACTTATGCGACGGCCTACAAACATAGAAATGACTAAAATTACTAAGAGTAATATGAATAATATTAATGGCGTCATCTTAAATTTCATTATCGTATATCATATTCTTATACATTTTTACATACTAAATGAAAATTGAATATGTAATTTGTCAGTAATATATTGTATAATTTGATATGAAAACAAACCCTCTATTACAGCGTTTCCATTATCCGGATAAACCAAAGTATGAAATTTGTATAGATGAGGCTGGGCGTGGTTGTTTGTATGGTAAAGTATTTATTGCGTGTGTTGTTCTTCCACGAAATGAAAACGATTTTCCAGGAGAAAATATAAAAGACAGTAAAAAATTCTCTTCTAAAAAGAAACTAAAAGATGTAGCTGATACCATTAAGAAACATGCTGATTTCTGGCATATCGTTTCTATGGATGAAAAAGTAATTGACCAAATCAATATTCTAAAAGCAGTAATGCGTGGTATGCACGACTGTATCCGCATTACCATTGAGCATTATCGCACAAAAGACCCCACAATCGCTTATTCTGATTTCTGTCTGCTCATTGACGGTAATTATTTCACTCCATATTGCCATTTCGATAAATACGAGGAGCGTCTTGTTCCCATTGAAGGATATACCTTTGAGAAAGGGGATGGACGATACATGGGCATTGCTTCTGCTGGAATTCTTGCAAAAACCGCACGAGATGAAGATGTGTTAGCAGATTGTTCTAAATATCCTCTATTAGTTACACGCTATAAGTTAGATACTAACTTTGGATACGGAACCAAAGCGCATTTGGAAGGATTACGTGAGAATGGATTATCTCCTTGGCATCGAACAACATATGGACTATGTAAAACATTGGAATTGAACTGGTCAGATAGTGAAGAACAAAAGGTGGTTAACTAAATGTGAATAGTTGATACATAAAAATTTGGTTTCTCTGTCCAACACACTGTATCCTATGTATATGTTATTTGTTTTATTATCATAGAAAAATCCGTTTGAATATTCTACGATGTCTCCATCAAAACTGAATGGACAACTATATTTTTTTATTGTACCCTCTTTATCTAACACTATCCAATAATGATAATATCTGCGTCTAGGTTCAAACACAACACTATGTGCTAAGAACCACAATTCGTCGTTTATAATTACCCCATTAGAAGAACCTCGTAATGATTCAAATAATAAGGGGGTCTCTTGTTTTCTTTTTATAATTAATTTGTTTTGTTCTAATGAACCTTGTTGTAATTTATGCCATGAATAGATATATTGTAGAATTCCTTCGTTTACATAGGAGACCCAATTCTTTTCCACTGGTTTGGATTCTCCTTCTGTTGATAATAATTTGGAAAAGAAAGTGACACCATTTTCGCGAAGCGTGCCTATTTCTACTTGTATGGAATTGGAACCCAGACCACGATTAGAATTATACATTAATTTACCATTGTTTTCTTGTAAACGCATATCTTCTAATCCAACATACAATCCATCATGTTGTTTGTCGTATTTAATTATGTCTTCCAGTATTTTTTTCTTCGTTTGTTGTTCCCATACATACCACCTGTTTTCACTTACGATTTGTTGTCTATTCACATACCCTCCGTGTTCATCTATTTCATAATTCACACATCTTACAATTAAACCTATTTTGTTATCCCAAGACACCAACGTTGGAGTAGAATTAGAAAATCCAGTAAACAATTTCTTTTTCAATTCATTAATTGTTTCATTCCAAATAGTAATCCATTTATCATTGCTTGTTCCCAGTTTCGAAAGAACCGGAGCATAAAACTTATAATTTTCCCATATATTTTGCATGATTTCTTTGGGAACCATGGGATTGTTAAACAAAGACAGTATCTTTGGAATAATGGGTTCCTTATCCAACTCACAATAAAAGTGTATCAAACTGGATTCATAGTCTAATTTATAGTCGTAAATATCTTTTTCCATAAATAAATGTTCTTCTGTTGCATACAACTTTCGGGATGTTTCTGCCATTTTATAAAACCAATACGCTAAGCGATATTTTCCTTGACATCTGTAATGATGCACAATTTGATAAAGATTTTCAATACGATCAGGAAAATAGTTGTATCCCTCCATCCATGAATGAATAGCCATTTCCATATTATTTAATTCACGATAAGCCTTTCCTATGGAATAATAAGAAAACCATACCTCTTGTTTCCAGCCACCTATTTTTATTCGTTTGTTATATGTTTCTATTGCTCCATGATACTGTCCGGAATCCATATAACTATTTGCCAAATAAAAAGTGTATCGGTCATTATTGGGGTGGTCTATTAATCCTTGCTTTAATAATCGTATATCCCTAGTGAATTTATCGTGTTTTGCACCTCCATCCCCAATATCCAATATAAATAACTCGCTTTTCTTTATGGTTTCATACTGGGTGTCAGGTGGACATTGTAAATATTCGTGGGTAACTCCCCAATAACTAATCTCAGGACGGTTCCTTACAATGCGCACATTTTTATATTGGAATTGGTCATTTCCTTGTAGTAAATGGTAAACGTCTTTGTTCAGATTATGTTTCCATTCAGCGATATCTGTAATATGGGTTTGTAGTATCATATCCGCATCCAATAAGATGATGTAATCGACATCTTCACGCTTTTTACACATATCCAGTGCTTTGTTCCGACTATAAGAAAAATCGCGGAATTCGTGTTCTTCAATATACCCATCAATATTCCGTTTCTGAAAAAATTCTTTAATTGTTTTTATGGTATCATCTGTGCTTCCAGTATCGCAAATACAATAAGTATCTATTAAATTTACAACGCTTTCTAATAATCGAGTGATTACACGTTGTTCGTTTTTAACTATCATATTCAAACATAGTTTAGGCATTACTATACAATACAAAGTAATTATATATTTTTTTCGAAAATAAAACTCTTTTTCTCTCTATAATATAACTTATTAATGTCGTTTACAAGATTCCACGATGACCCATATAGAATTCAAAAACAATTAGAAGAATCGACCTATATTGGACGATACCAAATGAATACCCCTGGCGCGGGAAACGACCTTCCCTTTATGGAGGACCCACAAATCCGGCTTCAAAAATGGGGGGCAAATCTACGAACAAATACAGTTGGCATTGAAAGCGATTTATTAGGCCTTAGTCGTAAAATGAACAGAGATTTACTTAATATCAACAGTCATAAACAACACGAACAATCATCAACTGCTATGAACGTTCGTAATGAAAAACCATTTGTAGAAGACTCAAGAGCAAGTCATCCTGCTTGGAGTTACAAAGGTTTAGAACAACCTCGTTGGGAACATCCTTTACTTAATCCCGTACATAATTTAGAACCTTCTTTTTCAACCAATTTACAAACACGTATTTTGGTAAAGGACCACTTTCAACCACAAATACCGGTGATTAACAATCAGCAATACTATTTATCTGGAAATTCTGTTTGTATTGCTGGAAATGAATATGAATGTAAAGGCAGTTCTTATCAACCTACACCAAAACAAGTAGATATCGAATAAATAAGTGTTGTCTTTTATCTTTCTCCTATTAGTAAATATATACGCAAAATATATATTTATTTATTATAAATGGAAATTGTTGTACCACTAGCTGCATTATCAGGATTTTATTTAATCAATAAACAATCAAGACAAAAAAACGAAAAAGAATCGTTCAACAATCAAAACTATTTACCAAATACGAATACTCCTGATGTGAACTACCCTGCTGAGAAACGAGTTAATTTTCCCGAATCAGAAGTGACAGCCGAATTATCCACTTTAAACAAATTCAACAATGAGTCTGGAGTTTACACGGACAAATACTTTAATATGGATAAAAATGCAGAACGCACTAACCAGGAGTCTCAAGGTAAGGAGTTTTATTCATTAACAGGTAATAAAGTTGGTTCCAGTTATTTTCAACACAATAACATGACTCCCTATTTTGGAAGCAAACAACCTTCTTCCAAGACAGATGCGAATAGCTATGAGGGGTTATTAGATGCTTACACTGGGTCCGGATCGCAAGACAAGAACAAAAAAGAGAATGCTCCCTTATTTGAACCCGACACGAATTTACAATGGGCCAATGGAACTCCCAATAAATCTGAATTTATCCAATCTCGCATAAATCCCAGTCTTCGTATGGCGAATGTCAAACCTTTTCAAGACCAACAAGTTGCTCCTGGATTAGGTTTAGGATATACAACCGAAGGTGCTGGTGGATTTAATGCCGGTATGAATGACCGTGATTCTTGGAAGCCTAAGACGGTTGATGAACTACGTGTAGATACGAATCCAAGATCAGGGGGTGTTAGTTTGATCGGACACGAAGGACCTGCTATGGGACGTATTCAGAACATTAGTACAATCGAGCAAATGGGTATTATGGAAAAACACCGTCCTGAACGTTCTTTTGCGTTAGACAACCGTCAATCTGGAGGCGATATAGGAAGATTATTTGTTACTGGTGGCGTTGAAAAGGGAAACACCTTACGTTCCATTCATAATGAAGGTAATTCAGTCCGTCATGAAACCTCAACAGAATATGCAGGTGGTGCTGGATTTCAAAACGCTGCGGCCTATGTTCCTGGAGAATATATGCCTTCCCAAAACCAACAATTAGGTTCCGTTCCTCTTGGCGTAGCAACTGCTATTCGTCATAATAACGCCGGTGAAAATGATTTCAGCGTAAATGCTAAGAAGGCTTATCCTAACAATAGAACTTCCAATACACAATCAGGATACTTCGGTGCGATGGGCAGCAGCATTGGGGCTACTGTTGCTCCTTTGTTAGACATGCTACGTCCATCTCGTAAAGAAAATGCGGTTGGAACAATGCGTCCTTACCAAAACCCTGGTTCTACTGTTCCACAGAGTTATATTTTCAATCCCAATGACCGTCCAGGACATACTATGCGTGAGACTACGGAGAACTCCAAATTTCACATGAACGTTAATGCAAACCAAAATGGTGGTGCTTATCGCGTTACAGACCATCAAGCCACCGATACAATCCGTCAAGAGACTGGTAATTATTTGTATATTGGCGGTGCGGGAGCTGGTCCTAACAATCGTAAAGCAAAGTCATATGAATCAGGTTACAATCAACGAAACAATGATATTAAATCCCAAACTATTGATGGATACATGGTGAAGG
>Ga0255759_10006235_pt1 | contig 10095 bp, 8 predicted proteins | sample 101ome_20_FD_179959 | JGI IMG/M metagenome (GOLD analysis project Ga0255759, IMG submission 179959) | Coastal salt marsh microbial communities from the Groves Creek Marsh, Skidaway Island, Georgia - 101404AT metaG (version 2) | ecosystem: Environmental > Aquatic > Marine > Intertidal zone > Salt...
CCAAAAGTTTCTACCTTCATTTTACTTTGTATTGGTTTAGCTATCTTTGGATTAGGTGAGGGGTTATTATTAGTTTCAACCACTGGAAATTCACCTTGGTCTGTATTGGCAGAAGGAATTACCAAAATTACTGGAATTAGTATTGGAACCTCAACGTTTCTTGTCAGTGTCGGTGTATTATCACTTTGGATTTTTTTAAAACAAAAGCCTGGTATTGGAACGATAATGAATATTATCATTATTGCAGGAGTTATTGATTTAACGTTACTTTACTTTGATCCACCAACATCCATTGTGTCAAAATATATATTAGCAATCGTTTCTGTTTTGTTAGTTGGTCTTGGAAGTGGAATTTATTTAGTTGCAAACCTAGGTCCTGGTCCACGTGATGGTTTAATGACAGGGCTTACTAGAGTTACTAATTTACCCATAGCATTTGTTAGGGCTTCAATTGAAATTACCGTGGTTTTAATCGGTTGGTATCTAGGTGGAACGGTTGGAATTGGAACACTCATCTTTGCATTTGGAATAGGCCCAGCTGTTGCTGCCAGCTTATATTTAGTAAACAAGATCTAGAGTTTAACTTGTTATTTGGTAATCTCATTTAAATGCTTCGTCTTTCCATTGCAGCGGTTTTAACCTTAATTGCTTTTGCATCAAATTCTGTTCTTAACCGAATGGCGGTTGCAGGAGGTCATATTTCAGTTGGTGATTTTGCTATTTGGAGAGTTGCAGCTGGGGCGGTTACTTTAATTGTGATTAGTTTGATCATTAGACGGTTAAAGGTTTTTGAGATTATAAAACAAAACATATCCTTTAGAATTTTAGGAGGGCTTTCTTTAGCCACTTACATGCTCGGGTTTTCACTTGCTTATTTGAAACTCGATGCTGGACTTGGAACCTTGTTACTCTTTGGTTCTGTGCAACTGACCATGTTTACTGCCTCCATGATGATGAAAGAAGTTTTAACGTTAAGACGTATCATTGGTGCAGCTGTAGCTTTATCAGGTTTGATTTGGTTGTTGTTACCTGAAGGAAAAATCTTTTTACCTTTAGGTGCTGTTACCGCAATGGTGATTGCAGGGATTGGTTGGGGTTGTTATTCCTTACTTGGTAGAAAAGCAACAGATCCTATTCCAGAAACCGCTCTTAATTTTTGTGTGGCTTTTATTATTTGTGTCACAGTAATTGTATTGTTTCCAATGCCCGATCCAAAACCCATGGATCAAACCGGATTACTCTTAGCCATTATTTCAGGAGCAATTACCAGCGGATGTGGTTATTCTTTATGGTATACCATCCTTCCTCATCTAGGTGCATCTCGTGCAGGACTAGCTCAGCTGAGTGTTCCACCTCTTGCTATCTTTGGGGGAATAATATTGCTGAACGAAACCTTAACCCTTCACCTCCTCCTCGCCAGCCTTGTTGTCATTGGTGGCGTTGCTTATGGTCTTACAAGTTCGAGAAAATGAATAAATTTTTTTAAATAGCTAGATTTAAGTAAAACTTTAAAATAAATTTAGATTTTCAATTTATGAAATTTAACGAAGACTCGAGAGTAAAAATCCCAGCAATACTTCATTGTATGAGCTTAGGGTATGAGTATATTTCTTTAAGAAATAAAAACATTGAGATAAATCAAGCTACAAATATTTTTACTGAAGTTTTTCTATCAAGTATTAAAAAAATAAATCCTGGACTTAGTGCTAATGACGCAAGACAAGCTCTTGATGAAATTTTATTAGCTCTTGAAAATGAGGATTTAGGTAGAGCTTTTTATAAAAAACTTATTAATAGATCTGGTATACGATTAATAGATTTTGATAATTTTGATCAGAATACTTTTCAAGTTGTTACTGAACTGACTTACAAAAATGGTGATGACGAATTTCGTCCTGATATTACACTTCTTATCAACGGCATGCCTCTCGTATTTATTGAAGTTAAAAAACCTAATAACCGAGACGGAATCATTGCTGAACATAAACGTATTCAAACCCGTTTCAAGAATAAGAAATTTAGAAATTTTGCTAACATAACGCAATTGATGATTTTTTCTAATAACATGGAATATGATGATAGCTCACCACACCCAGTGGAAGGGGCGTTTTATGCATCTTCATCTTATAATAAAATAAAATTTAATTATTTTCGTGAAGAGTTAAAGCTCAATCATGACAATATATTTTTTCCAATTAATGAAAATCATGAGCTTTCGGTTTTAAAAGACAATAATCTAATCAGTATAAAAAATTCACCTGAGTTTGAAAAAAACAAAAACTCAGACACACCTACAAATCGAATTTGTACTTCATTACTATGCCGAGAGAGATTAGCTTTTGTATTGGAGTTTGCTTTTGCTTACGTAGAGGAAGAAGATGGGCTGCAAAAACATATAATGCGTTACCCTCAGCTTTTTGCGAGCAAAGCTATTACAAAGAAATTAGATGACGGGGTAAAAAATGGAATAATATGGCACACGCAAGGTAGCGGAAAAACAGCACTAGCTTTTTATAATGTAAGGTATCTAAGTAACTATTTTCAAAAAAAAGGTCAGGTTGCGAAATTTTATTTCATAGTTGATAGACTTGATCTTTTAAAACAAGCAAGTGGAGAATTTAGGAGTCGAGGTCTAGTCGTTCACAATATTAATTCTCGAGAGGCTTTTGCTGATGATATTAAAAAAAGTGCTGCCCTTCATAACAGTAGTGGTGCTTTAGAAATTACAGTAGTTAATATTCAGAAATTTCAAGATGACCCATCAGTTATGAAAAACAATGATTATAATTTGGATGTTCAACGGGTTTTCTTTTTAGATGAGGTTCATAGAAGTTATAATCCCAAAGGTAGTTTTCTTGCTAATTTAGAGCAAGCAGACCGCGCTTCAATAAAAATTGGCTTAACAGGTACACCTTTATTAGGAAAAGATTACAATTCTAAGTCACTCTTTGGAGATTATATCCATAAGTATTACTATAATGCTTCTATAAAAGATGGATACACTCTCAGATTAATTCGAGAGGAAATACAAACTAATTACAAGCTCACTCTACAAAAAGCTTTAGAAGAGATAAATATTTTGAAAGGTAATGCAGACAGGACATTTGTTTATTCACATTCTAAATTTGTTGAACCAATGTTGGATTACATAATTAAAGATTTAGAAACATCCCGTATTACAACAGGTGATTTTGATATTGGTGGCATGGTCGTTTGTGACTCTGCACAACAAGCAAGAAAAATGCATGAAATTTTTCAAAAAAAATATGCATCTTTAAATGAAGAAACTATCAAGGACAAAAGAAGTATTAAAACTGCTCAGCTCATTCTTTACGATGAGGGTGATAAAGAAACTAGAGAAGACTGGGTCGATGATTTTAAACTTGGAAAAATAGATTTGCTTTTCGTTTATAACATGCTTCTTACTGGTTTTGATGCTGAACGTTTAAAAAAACTATATCTAGGTAGAGTAATTAAAGCCCACAATTTACTGCAGGCATTAACTAGGGTGAATCGACCTTTTAACGAATTTGAATATGGTTACGTTATTGATTTTGCTGATATTCAAAAGGAGTTTGAAAAAACAAATAGAGATTATCTTAAAGAATTAGAAAGTGAGTTAGGAGATGAGATTGAGAGTTACAGTAATTTATTTAAGTCAGAAGAGGAAATAAAACAGGAAATTGAGGATATTAAAGAGGCACTATCTCATTTTGATACTGTTAATGCTGAGGTTTTTTCTCAGCAAATTTCAAGCATTAACGAACGAAAAGAAATCCTAGAGATAACTACTGCACTAAAAAATGCGAAAGATTTATATAATGTAATTCGCTTGTCAGGTAAGTACGAGATGCTCGACAGACTGGATTTTAAAAAACTTACTATTCTATTAAGTGAAGCAAATAACCGTCTGGCTATGATTAATCTTAAAGAAACTCTTGCAAATAAAGTTGACACACAAAATCTGCTTAATATTGCGCTCGAGGACGTTCTATTTGCATTTACTAAAGTTAAAGAAGAAGAGCTACTACTTGCTGATGAGCTTAAAAATATATTACAAAAGACGAGAGAAGGTCTTGGTGGCAATTTTGATCCTCAAGATCCAAAATTTATTTCATTAAAAGAAGAGCTTGAACGACTTTTTAATAAGAAAAAATTAACTGAAGTTAGCAAAGAGGAAATGGAAAATAATATTAAAGAATTGAATGAAATTTATGATAAAGCCAAGGAGTTAGATAGAAAAAACCAACTCTTAAAGGCTAAATATAATAATGATGAAAAGTATGCTCGTCTTCATAAACGATTAATGGAAAAGGATCCTTTAACAGATAAAGAAAGTAAATTATTCGAATTACTTAGTGGTTTAAAAAAGGAGGTTGATCTTAAAATAGAGCAGAACACAAAAATACTCGAAAATGAAAATTATGTTAATCAAATGGTGACACGACTTGTAATTGAAGAGTTTAAAAATAAAAATAACATTTCTTTGACAGTAGATAACGCAAAAAATATTAATACACTATTAGTTAAAGAATATATGAAGGAGTATAGAGGTGAGGCCGCGTAACTAGTCTGAAACGTATATAAAAATACAATGAACGAAATACAAAAATTTTCACAACAAGTCAGGGTATTAATTGATGATCTGAAAAGTGTTTGTGCAAACTATGGACTAGGTAATGATGGTAATGAGTTTAAGATTATTACACAAGTTTTTCTATACAAGTTCCTGCACGACAAGTTTATTTATGAGGTCAAACAAGTTGATGAAAAACTTCAGCAAGCTAGTGACTGGCAGAAACAGTTTGCCACTTATAGTAAAGATGAGTTTGAAATGTTGACTCTAAAGCTTAGTGAAGGCACAGCTGTAATCAAGTCAGAGCAACTTATCCCATCATTATTTGCAAGGCAAAATGAAGGAAATTTTGCAGATATTTTCGATAAGACCCTGCTTGATATTGCAAAAGAAAATAGTGACATTTTTTCTGTGGTTACTGGTGGGGGGGAAAAGGTTGCTCTATTTGAAAACCTAAGCAAGTATGTTTCTGATGATCGTGATGAATTTTGTAAAGCTCTAATAAATAAGCTCGTTGGATTTAGTTTCGAAAATATATTTGATGAAGGTTTTGACTTTTTTTTATCAATATTTGAGTATCTTATTAAAGATTATAATAGTGATAGCGGTGGTAAATATGCTGAATATTTCACTCCTCATTCAGTATCTAAAATTATAGCTAAGTGCTTGGTTTCTGACACTCTAAAAGGAAATATTAAAAATGTTTCTTGTTATGATCCTTCAGCTGGATCGGGTACTTTACTAATGAATCTTGCTCATCAAATTGGCCAGGACAAGTGCACAATATATTCCCAAGATATTTCCCAAAAGTCTTCTAATTTGCTACGCTTAAATCTTATTCTTAATAAGTTGGTACATTCCATTCATAATGTAACTCAAGCAAATACTCTTGTTAAACCAGTCCACAAGGATAGAAGTGGGCGATTAGCTACTTTTGACTATGTAGTTGCAAATCCTCCTTTCAAACTTGACTTCTCAGATTTTAGAGATGAACTTGATAAGAAAGAAAATAGCAACCGCTTTTTTGCTGGAATTCCTCAAGTACCGCCTAAGAAAAAAGAGTCGATGGCAATTTATCTAGTTTTTCTACAACATATTATTTTTTCTTTAAAGCCAGAGGGGAAGGCTGCTGTTGTGGTTCCAACAGGTTTTGTTACTGCACAAAGTGGTATTGAAAAAAAAATTCGTCAAAAATTGATAGATGATAAAATGCTTAGAGGTGTGATTAGTATGCCTCCGAATATATTTGCTACTACTGGTACTAGCGTTAGTATTCTATTTATTGATAAGACTAACAAAGAAAAATTTGTATTAATAGACGCCTCAAGTCTTGGTGAGAAAGTCAAAGAGGGGAAAAATCAAAAAACACTTTTAAGTACAAGTGATCAAATGCAAATTATCAATGCATTTAACGATAAAGAAATAATTGATAACTTTTCTATTGTGGTAAGTTATGAGGATGTTCAGAGCCAAAATTTTAGTTTAAATGCTGGTCAATATTTTGATGTAAAAACTAAATTTACAAAAATTACACATGAGGATTTTCAAGGAAAAATTCAGAATTCTATTAAAAAATTAGATGAACTATTTAAACAATCCCGTAAATCAGAAACTGAGATTAAAGAGAAATTAGGGAAGCTTAATTATGAATAGATTTTCGAATAAATTTAAGCTGTGCGATGTAGCAGATATTATTGTTGGAGGCGATAAGCCAAAAAAATTTAGCATTAATAAAAGTAATTTAAATAATATTCCTGTATTTGCAAATTCAGAAAAAAAAATGGGGTTATGTGGCTATACAAATAAAGCTAGAATAACAAAACCTGCTGTAACAATAGCTGCAAGAGGAACTGTAGGTTTTGTTGCACTCAGAAAAGAGCCATACTTTCCCACAGTCAGATTAGTTTCATTGATTCCAAAAAGTGCAAAATTAGATGTAAATTATCTTTACTATTACCTTAAGTTATATCGTCAAACTGGCATAGGATCTAATCAGCCACAAATCACAATTCCATATATTTCTAGTAGAAAAATTTCACTACCATCTCTTCATTCTCAACAAACAATATCCAATGTTTTGTCATCTCTAGATAAAAAAATAGAAATTAATAATAGGATAAATATTGAGTTAGAAACAGTGGCTAAGTTAATCTATGACTTTTGGTTTGTGCAATATGAATTTCCTAATGAGCATGGAAAGCCCTATAAATCATCTGGTGGAATTATGGTTTATAACCAAGATTTAAAAAAAGAAATTCCCCAAGGCTGGACCAGCAGTTATATTGGAGAACTTTTAGAGAAAGATTTATCAAAAAATAAAATTTTGAAAAAAAATTATCAGAAAAAGGGTATTATTCCAGTTATAGATCAAGGATTAGATTTTATATCTGGGTACACAAATGATAAAAGTGCTCTTATTGCAACTGATGTACCAAGAATAATTTTTGGAGATCACACGCGCGTTCTAAAACTAATAAACTTCGATTTTGCTCGTGGTGCTGATGGAACTAAAAGCCTATTATCTAAAAATAAAAACGTTCCTCAACATTTTTTTTACCATTCTTTACTAAAAATTGATTTATCAAATTATGGATATTCTAGACATTTTAAATTTTTAAAAAAATTCCAAATCGTCGTCCCAGCCCTTGAAATAAGCAGGGAATTTGAGAAGATGACTAATATAATTTACAGTCAAATTAAAAAAAATTTATTTGAAAATATAGAACTGGAAAAACTTCGAGATTGGCTATTACCGATGCTTATGAATGGCCAGATTACAATTAGCGAAGCAAGCTAATTAATTTTATACATGCTAAAAAGAGGACAGCCTAAGATAGAGTTTTTTACAAAGTATACTGTGATTTATAAAGTAGTGCAGTATATGAAGCGCTATAACTATACCCCTTATAAAGCTTGGATGAAGTTAACTAAGCATAGAGCATTTAGAGAGTTAATGATGGAGCATTATAAAAATAGAGTTTCAAAAGATTATTTAGTTGATCGAATTTACAATGAATATGATCGGAAAAAAGATTTTTATAAAAACCATGTTAAAAAATTCCTCAATTCTAAGCTTGGAAAAGCATCTCTTAAAAAAAGAGGTTTAAAGCTATAAAAATAGAGCCTTTTTTCAAATAAATACCCCTTACAATTTTTTCATTTTTTAAAATAAGAAAAACATAATTGCTAACAAAGGATGTAATTATGCAAACAATAAACAATTTAATTCAATCAATCCCAAACTTGGGATCAATGGACAAAAGCTTAAATCAGGATCAGCTTAGTCCTAATTTTATCAAAACTTTAAATGAAGCAAAAACACTAAGGGCTGGATATGAAGATGGTGGATCCGTTGACCCTATTGACCAAGAGATCCTAGAGCTTGAAATGTTCGTAGGTCTAAGGCCACTTAATAGTTACGAAGCCGCAATCATAGAAGATATGAAGGACCGTCTTTCATATCTTTATTCAATTAAAAAAGGCAAGCAATAGGAGAGATGATGGATAAAAGAAAAATCACTAGCAAATTAAATGGTGCTAAAAGTCATGGTCCAATTTCTTTAATTGGAAAACGCTGGTCTTGTAAAAATGCTTTGAAACATGGCTTACGATCTTCATTACCAGGCTTAACGGTTGGTGAAAATCGTGAGGAATTTGAAGCATTCATGAAAAAGGGAATAAGTTATTACAAACCCTTTGATTTTTATTCTCATGAAGTTTTTGAACGCATGATGCATCAACTATGGAAATTGAAACTAATACCTAAAATTGAAAGCGGCGTTTATGCTTATGAAATTTTAACATATGAAGCTGATGATCAAAAAATGAAATGTGCTGATAAAATTAGACACCAAGATTTTTTAGAATCTGATTTAAAAAAAGTTAATTATCAAAATTTACTTTTAGGAATTGCATTTTCTAAAGATTCAACAAGTGGAAATGCTCTTTTAAAACTAGGTACTTACGAAAGTAAATTGCTTAACAAATTTTTTCAATTGGAAAAAATTTACTTAGATTACAAAGGAAAAAAACATGGATCCAAGAAAACTAAGTAGCATTAAGCGAAATAAGAAAAAATGGTTTGGTAAAGAGAGAAAAACTAGGTTTAGACAAACGAACCTAAATAATCGTTATTTTATGAGGCTTATTAAAAAACAGTGTGATGATTATCTTACCGCCAATGGTGAACAGATCAAAAAAGAACAGCCTGAAGTTTACTACTCTATGAAAAATAAACCTCTTCCTAAAAAATATCAAAAACAAGAAAAGTTTGAAAAGGTTCATTGCGAAACTGCTATGATTAGTAGTGTCGATAGAAAAGATGAACTTGATGCTTATCAAAAGAAAAGAGAAGAGGAGAGAAAACTTTTAGTTGAAAAGTTTAGAAGCGAACAAAATACAACAACTAAAATTCATTTTAGTGTAGATAGAAAAGATCCAAATCGTGGCATGCGATTTGTGAATGCTTATGGATCTGTGAATACTGGACGGTTTGGTCACTCACAATCTTGGAAATATAAGAAGGAGAAAAAAAGATCTTACTACTGGTAAGAATCATGTTATATTCTAACCATTAGTTAACATTGTATTGGGAAGCTAATGGTTAGAGTTCTTTAATTATATTTCCTTACATGTGCTGAATTAAAATGATGGAAATTGTACTTTATATTACCTGTGGAGTTGTTGTTGGATTTATCCTGTTTTCGGTTTTGAAGAAAAAAGATGGGGGAGAAGATTCATCTGTTTTAAGTTCCCAGCTTAGTGAACTCTCACGCAGGTTTACCGTTTTAGAGGAAGCGGCAAAGAATATGGGGACCATGCAGTCTTCCATTGATACGACCTTTAAAAGCTTTCAGAATATGCTTGATGATAAGCAAGAACGAGGTGCATTTTCTGAAGTCGAATTAGAGAAATTGTTACGAGATCGTTTGCCTGCTTCATACTTAAAGTTTCAAGAAACATTAAGCAATGGAAAACGAGTGGATTGCTTAATTGATTTTGGCGATGCCAATTCAAGAATTGGAATTGATAGTAAATTTGTTCTAGATAATTTTAAAGTTTTTAAATCATCTGAGTCTGAAGAGGAAATTGGAAAATATAAAAAACTCTTTGAAGAAGATGTGATGAAGAATGTTAAGAAAATTTCAGGTGATTATATTATTCCAGGTGAAACTGCACCACATGCGATTATGTTTGTAAGATCTGAAAGCGTGTATCGTTCAATTCAAGATAGTGAAAATGATTTAATGGGAAAAGCGCGTGAGAAAAATGTTTTAATCGTATCCCCATCTTATTTATGGGGTTTATTGAATACTCTTCGTGTTTTTTTAAAGGATAGTGAAATGAATAAAAAGGCTCAAATGATTATTAAAGAAATTGGATTAATTGGAAAGGATATTGGAAGGTTATCTGAAAGAACAGCGGATATTGAAAAGCGTTTTAATCTGGTTGCTGAGCAATTTAGAAACGTTAAAGTTTCAGCTGATAAAATTCAAAGCAGAGCTGAAAAGATTCAGGAT
>Ga0255759_10006237_pt1 | contig 10093 bp, 9 predicted proteins | sample 101ome_20_FD_179959 | JGI IMG/M metagenome (GOLD analysis project Ga0255759, IMG submission 179959) | Coastal salt marsh microbial communities from the Groves Creek Marsh, Skidaway Island, Georgia - 101404AT metaG (version 2) | ecosystem: Environmental > Aquatic > Marine > Intertidal zone > Salt...
TAATATTTTGGATAAATATCTTTTGTAACATTATTTACATTCACATCTGTGCATTGAGCAGAAAGCAAAACAGAAACAAGCAATGTAAATGTATTTTTATAATTTAAAGGTATTGGTATCTTAGGATAAGTTTTATTCAATATTTTTTGAATTACTTTAGCCTTTTCTTTATTGTTCACTTGAAGTTAAGTAAATCTCTCATTGAATAAAGTCCGGTCTTTTTTTTCATTAACCATTTTGCAGCTGTTAACGCACCTTCAGAATAAAGAGCCCTATCAAAAGATTCATGATTTAATTTAATGATTTCTTTTCCACTAGAAAAACTAACTTCATGTTCCCCTATTACCTCACCTTTTCTAATTGAATTAAAATTAATTTTTTTTGAATATGGAAAATGTTTCTTATTTAAGAATTTTTTCCCAATCATATTAAACAGATTTTTATTTTTTCCATCAGCAATCCCTTTACCAAGCATTAATGCTGTTCCTGATGGATAATCAATTTTATGTTTATGATGAACTTCGTAAACTTTACTTAAAAAATTATTACCTAAAGATTTAGAGGCAATTTCAGTTAAGTACATTAACAAATTCACACCTAAGCTCATATTCCCTGCTTTAAGAATTGGAATTTTTTTTGAAAATTTCTTAATTAAAACTTCTTCTTTTTTTTTAAAACCTGTTGTCCCTATAACTACTCTTTTTTTTAACTTTGCAGCTAATTTTAGAACTTCTAAAGTACATCTTGGAACAGTAAAATCTATTATGACGTCAGCTTTTTTAAACGAACCAATATCATTTTGGCTTATCTTAATTCCTGAAATTTTTTTATTAATAACCCTACTTTCTGTAAGAGAAACTAATTTAAATTCTTTATTCTTGTGAGTAGATTTTATTATTTGTTGGCCCATTTTTCCCATGCAGCCAGTAACTGATAAATTGATTTTTTTCATCCGCTTATTATGTAAATGATTACAATAATAACCAAAGTAATTATAGTCCAAATAGATAAATTCTTTAAAAAATCCTTTATTTTATTATTTGTAGATAAAAAGCTCGGTAAAATTAAAACCAATACTGCAATTAAAAAAATTGCAGACATTATCTGTTCAGTGCTCATTTAATTATGAATTTTTCCAAAATTTCTTTGCTTTCTCAAAAAAGGTTTTAATTACTGGATCTGGTTTATTCCCCTCAATTTCATTGAACTCTTCAAGTATTTCCTTTTGTCTTTTAGAAAGTGAAGTAGGGACTTGTGTATTAATACGAATATAAAGATCACCGAAAACACTTCTTCTTAAAACTGGCATCCCTTTACCTCTGAGTCTAAATTGTTTTCCGTGTTGAGTTCCTGCAGGTATTTTTATTTTTGACCTACCACCATCAATTGATGGAACTTCAACAGAGGTACCTAAAGCCGCATCAGCAAACGATATTGGTAGCTCGTAGTATAAATTTTCTTCTGCTCTTTTAAAAATTTCATGATTATCAATTGAAACAAAAAGATATAAATCACCACTTGCAGCTCCTTTAGAGCCAGCTTCTCCCTTTCCTGATACTCGTATTCTCGTTCCGTCATCAACACCTTTTGGAATTTTTACAGTAACGTTTTCATTAGCTTGAACTTTTCCGTTTCCACTGCATTTATTGCAAGGATCGCCAATCATTTCACCATAACCACTACATTGAGGACATGTTTGTTGAACAGTGAAAAAACCTTGATTAGTTCTTACTTTTCCTCTTCCTGAGCAGTAATCGCATCTAATTGGTTTTGAGCCTTTCGCCGCTCCACTGCCTGAACAAGATGAACATGATTTGTAAGTTGTATACCTAACATTTTTTTCTATCCCTTTGTAAGCTTCCTCTAAGTTAATATTTACATCATATCTTAAGTCGTTACCTCTATTACTAGATCTTCTACGTGATCCTCCAGCACCAAAATCACTGAAAAAGTCTTCAAATATATCTGAAAAAGAAGATGTATCGAAACCACCAAAACCTTGACCGCCTCCACCTCCACTCTCAAAAGCAGCATGACCAAATTGATCGTAGTTTGCTTTTCTCTTTTCATCAGAAAGAATATGGTATGCTTCACTTGCTTCCTTAAATTTTTCCTCTGAAGCTTTGTCACCTTTAGTTTTGTCTGGATGGTATTTTAATGCAAGTTTTCGGTAAGCTTTTTTAATATCGTCTTTAGATGCGGATCTTGGTACACCTAAGACATCATAACAATCTCTTTTAGCCACAGGACGTCTCCTTTAAATTTTCTTAGGCGCTTTTTTCTTTATCTTCTTCTTTTACGTCTTCAAAATCAGCATCAACTACGTTGTCTTTATTTTTAGGATTAGCATCTTTTGGACCATCAGTTTTTCCAGCTTCAGATTTTTGTTGGCTCTTATAAACTGCTTCTCCTAATTTCATTGAAACTTGAATTAAACTTTGTGTTTTTTTCTTAATGTCTTCCGCATCGGTTCCCTCTAAAGATTTTTTGAGATCAGCAATACCATTTTCAATTGCTTTCTTTTCTTCAGCTGAGATTTTATCACCATGTTCTTTTAAACTTTTTTCTGTAGAAAAAACAAGACTATCAGCTTGATTTCTTGCATCGACCGACTCTCTCTTTTTCTTATCAGCTTCTTTATTGGCCTCAGCATCTTTTACCATTTTATTAATCTCTTCCTCAGATAATCCACCTGAAGCTTGAATTTGTATTTTTTGTTCTTTACCTGTGCCTTTATCTTTTGCAGAAACGTTGACTATTCCGTTTGCATCAATATCAAATGTAACTTCAATTTGAGGAGTTCCTCTTGGAGCTGGAGGTATTCCTACTAACTCAAAATTACCTAATATTTTATTATCTGCAGCCATTTCTCTTTCTCCTTGTAACACTCTAATTGATACTGCAGGTTGATTATCTTCAGCAGTAGAGAAAACTTGACTCTTCTTAGTTGGAATAGTTGTATTTTTTTCAATTAATTTTGTAGATACACCACCTAGAGTTTCAATACCTAGAGAAAGTGGTGTTACATCTAACAGCAACACATCTTTTACATCTCCCTGTAAAACACCTCCCTGAATAGCAGCACCCATAGCAACTACTTCGTCAGGGTTTACACTTTTATTAGGTTCTTTTCCAAAAAAGTTTTTTACCGTTTCAATAATTTTCGGCATCCTTGTCATTCCACCTACAAGAACTACTTCGTTAATCTCAGCTGCAGAAAAACCAGAGTCTTTCAAAGCAGTCTTACAAGGCTCTAGTGTTCTATCTACTAAGCTTTGTACAAGAGCCTCTAATTTTGCTCTAGTAAACTTTAAATTTAAATGTTTAGGACCAGTTTTATCTGCTGTAATAAAAGGTAGATTAATTTCAGTTTGCGCTGCAGATGAAAGTTCAATTTTTGCCTTCTCAGCGGCTTCTTTTAATCTTTGAAGAGCAAGTTTATCTGTTTTTAAATCTATACCATTATCTTTTTTAAATTCTAATGCAAGGTATTCCACTATAGCATCATCAAAGTCTTCACCACCTAAGAAAGTATCACCATTAGTTGATTTTACTTCAAATACGCCATCACCTATTTCTAAAATTGAAATATCAAAAGTACCACCACCTAAATCATAAACAGCAATTTTTTTTCCACCTTTTTTATCTAAACCATAAGCTAATGATGCCGCTGTTGGTTCATTAATAATTCTTAAAACTTCTAGACCTGCAATCTTTCCAGCATCTTTAGTTGCTTGTCTTTGTGAGTCATTAAAATATGCAGGAACAGTAATCACAGCTTTTGTAACTGCTTGTCCTAAATATTTTTCAGCTGTCTCTTTCATTTTTTGTAAAACGAAAGCAGAAATTTGAGCTGGGGAATATTTTTTACCTTTACCCTCTACCCACGCGTCACCATTATCTGATTTAACAATTTTGTAAGGAACCTTTGAAATATCTTTTTGAACAGAAGGACCATCAAATTTTCTTCCAATTAATCTTTTTGCGGCAAATATTGTATCACCTGCATTTGTAACTGCTTGTCTTTTTGCCGGTTGCCCAACCAATTTTTCCTCATTTTCAAGAAAAGCTACCACAGAAGGAGTTGTTCTAGCGCCTTCAGCATTTTCTAAAACTTTAGCTTGTGTGCCATCCATTATGGCTACGCATGAATTAGTGGTACCTAAATCTATTCCTATAACTTTACTCATAAATTATTCCTATTCTGAATGCTATATGGGTGTTTTTTTTCCATCTACAAGTCTATTTCTGTTCTTTTTTCCCTTTATTTTCCTCGTCTTTAGTATCTTTTTTCTTTGCTACAATTACTAAAGCAGGTCTTAATAATCTTTCTCCTAACATATAACCTGCTTGAATTTCTTGAATTATTGACCCTGGTTCAGCTTTATCATCTTCGATTTCAGACATTGCTTGATGAAAATTTGGATCAAACTTTTTGTTTTTGGAGTCAATTTTCTTAATTCTATTTTTTTCAAATATAGAAATTAAATCTTTCTCAATTATATCTATATTTTCTAAAAATTTATCTAGATCTTTATTGTCTTTTAGTTTTTCATTATTCTTGATGGCTTCCTTAGCTCTTTGCAGATTATCTAAGGTTGCTAAATTTTCTTTTGCAAAATTAAAAGAACCAAATTCAAAAGCGTCTTTAATCTCTTTTTCAAATCTTCGTCTCTGATTTTCGATTTCAGCTAGTGATCTTAATAGTTTTTCCTCAGCTTCTTTTAATTTTTCTTCAGTTGATTTTTCTTTTTTTGGTGTTTTTGGGCTTTCCTCCTCATTTGAAGCTGCACTTTTATCCGGCCCTGATTTATTATGATTTAAATCTTTTTTATCTTCTTCTTCGCTCATTTGATTTGCTATATAATAAGTAGTTTTAAAATTACTAGGTTAAATATGAAAAAAATATTAGTTGGAACTCATAATAAAGGGAAATTTAAAGAAATTGCTTGTTTATTGCCGAAAAAATACAAGAAAATTTCTCCTTTAAAACTTAAAATTAAAAGCCCAAAAGAAACAGGAAAATCATTCAAATCAAACGCAAAATTAAAAGTAAAATTCTTCTCTAATTTTGTTGATTATGGAGTTATTTCCGATGACTCGGGACTTTGCATTAAAGCATTAAATAATCGTCCCGGAGTCTATTCAGCTAGATTGGCAAAAAAACACGGCAGTTTTTTTAAAGCAATGAAATTTATTTTAAAAAAATTAAAAGATAAAAAAAATAGAAGCGCAACTTTTGTTTGTTGTCTTTCATACAAAAATGAGAAAGGAAAAGTAGTAACAGTCCAAGGAAATTTAAAAGGAACTATTTCAAATAAAATTGTGGGGAAGAAGGGATTTGGTTATGATCCTATTTTTATTCCTAAAGGGCAAAAAATTACGTTTGGCCAAATGTCTAAAATTAAAAAAATGAAGATGGATCATAGATTTTTAGCATATAAGACACTTTTAAAAAAAATTAAAATTTAATAAATTTTTTGTCATCAGTTTTATAAATATCTAATTCTTGGATGACTTTCTGATTTTTAAAACTAAATGTACCTATTTTTCCTTTAATTTTATTTTTAAATGAAAAATCATTTATAGATTTAATCATCCCATTTTTTTTCCAGGCATAATAGATTAAACCCAAAGCATCATAAGTTAAGATAGTAATTTCATTTGGATAAATGTTAAATTTTTTAAAATATTTTTTATTATAATTTTTGAACTCTTTTAAATTAACAGAGGGATAATACAGATCTTTAACAGTGTTTTCATAAAATATACTTTCGTCAAACCATTGATTCACAGTTGTAAATAGTACATTTTTTTGATTTACATCTGTATATACCAAGGAAGTTAAAACACTTTTTAAATTATTTCCAAAATCAATTATTATAACAGAGTCAAAATTTACACCACCCAATGTATAAAGTTGCTCTAATCTCTCCAGCTCTTTTATTGACTCTTCATCCTCTTTGTCTTCAAACATTTTTTTTCTTAATTCTAAATTTCTTTTCCTTTGAGCGTAGTTAGTTAATTCTTCAATTTCACCTGTAAGTACCTCTGGATTTGGACTATAAGTAAAAGTACTAACATTTGTGAGATTTAACTTTTTTAATTCTTTCTCGATCAAATCTAAATATTGATTTTCAGGATACATTATAACTGTTTTATTTTTTTTTTGTTTTTTAATAAAATTTAGTAAAGCTAATAATTGAGATTCTAAGCTAATACCAATACTGATTATATTATTCGAAAATTTTGGATTAATATTTGACGGCGAAATAAATAATAGATCATTATGTTTTTCTGCAATCCCAAATTCTTCGTTAGTAATTGGACCAATTATAACTTTAACATTTTCAGATTTAATTTCGTTAATTGCTTTATTAAGTTTTTCTTTTTCATTAAAACCAGAGTCTCTTGGGACTATTATTACATCTTCATCATTTATTTCCTCAAGTGCAAGCTGCAGTGAGTATAATAAAGAATTACCAAGCTCACTATATGCACCGCTTAAAGGAGCCAACAAACCTATTCTAATAGATTTATTGTTTTCATCAGCATATAAGTTAAAGTTAAATATTAACAAAAAAAGTATAGCTAAAATATTTTTTTTCATGATGAAGGTTACCCCGAAAAACTTATACATTGTTTCAACACCTATTGGAAATCTTGAAGATATTACATTGAGAGCTTTGGAGGTTTTAAAAAAATCAGACATTATTCTTTGTGAAGATACAAGACAATCTATAAAATTATTAAATCATTATAAAATTAAAAAAAAATTGATTTCTTATCATAAGTTTAATGAGAAAAACCAAATATCATCAATAATTAAATATTTTAATGACGGCAAAATTTTGTCTCTAATTTCAGATGCAGGCACACCCCTACTATCAGATCCAGGTAGATTATTGGTAAATGAATGCATTATAAATAGTATAAAAGTAACACCAATACCCGGTGCATCATCAATAACAGCTGCGATGAGCGTGTCTGGTTTTAAAGATCAGTTTTTATTTTATGGTTTTTTGCCAAAAACAATTAATGAGTTAGAAAAAGTTCTTGACTCACTTTCAATTTATAATTTCACGCAAGTCTTTTTTATTCCGTCAAAAAAAATAAATTTTTATCTAAATAGTTTTAAAAAATATTTTTCTGGAAGGAAAATAATAATTGCTAAAGAAATTACAAAAATTCATGAAGAATTTTATAGAGAAGACATTGATAAACTCAAGATGATGAATCACTCTTTTAAAGGCGAACTTACAGTAATAATCTCAAATCAAAGTATTTATTTAAAAGAAATTAATGAAGAAAAAATTGTTAATAAAGCGAAAAAATATTTAAAAAGATATACCTTAAAAGATACTGTTGATTTAATTTTAGAAACAGAAAAAGTTAATAGAAAAAAAGTATATGATTTATGCTTAAAAATTAAAAATGAAAAAAATTAGCTATATTTTATTAATCTCACTATTATTCGGTTGTTCAGGACCAACTCAGTTTGGTGCAGGAGTGAATATAACTTTTGATCCTAGAACTATAGGAATGCAAATAGATGACACAATTATGCAAAAAAATCTTTCGGCAAGATTAGCTCTTGCAGATAAAAAATATTTTTTATCAATACAATCCGAAGTGTTAGATGGCCAAATATTTCTGTCTGGAAAAGTTGATGAACCTGAAGAAAAAATTAAGATCACAAAAATGGCCTGGGAAACTAAAGGAGCTAGGTCAGTAAAAAATGCAATTATAATTAAAGGCCAAACTAATTTTAAAAGTACCGCAAAGGATATATTAATAACAAGTCAATTAAGAACAGCACTAATCTTAAATAAAAAAACTAAAGCTAGAAATTATACTTTAGAAACCGTAAATAAAAATATTTATATATTTGGCATAGCAATGGATGATGAAGAAAAAAAAGAAGTTATTAATGAAGCAAATAAGATTTATGATGTAGAAGAAGTTATTCCATCAATTTATCTAGCAACTGAATTAAGTAGAACTAAGTTTTAATTTGAATAATCAATAACATCAGAAGAATAAGCTGCAATAGAGGCTAAATTTAAAATCTCTGATGTTGAGGCTCTCAGAGGAGCAACTTCAATAGGTTGACCCAAGCCAATTAATAATGGACCTATATTTTTACCTCCACCAAAAACTTTCATTAATTTAGTAGAAATAGCTGCACTGTGTAAAGCTGGCATGACTAAAATATTTGCATTACCTACAATTTTTGAAAATGGATAAATTTCTTGATAAATTGGATTTAAGGCTACATCAGGCTGCATTTCCCCATCAAAATCAAAATCAACTTTTTCTTTTTTTAATTTTTCAATCGCTTCTCTAACGTGTCTAGTGTTTCTAGAAATAGGTTTTCCAAAAGTCGAATGTGATAAGAATGCAACTTTAGGTTCAAAACCAAATAAACGTGCAATTCTTACGCATGATTTTGAAATTTTTACTAATCTTTCGGCTGATGGCAATTCCGTTACGTTTGTGTCTGCTACCAGGATGGTTTTTCCTTTAGAAACAATCATCGTCATACCAAAAATTTCTTCATTTGGTCTTGCGTCAACAACCTTTTTTAATTTTTCAATTGAGGCAGCGTAATGTCTAATATTTCCAGTAACCATTGCATCAGCATCTTTGCATGCAATCATAGAGGATCCCCAGGCAATTCTATCATTTCTTACTAATCGATCCACATCCCTTTCTAACTGACCTTCTCTTTGTAGTTTTTGATAAAGATGTTTAACATATTTTTCTCTTTTTTCCTTATTGGTAGAATTTACTATCTCAATTTTATAATTTTCATCTAAACCAATTTTTTTTAACTGTTCTTTAACCCTGTTTTCAGCACCAATAAGTATTGGTATTCCAAGTTTATTCCTTCCAAATTCAATCGCAGCTTTAAGCATATTTTCATCTTCTCCCTCTGCAAAAATAACTCTTTTTGGATTTTTTCTAATTTTTGCATTTATACCTTGCATAATAGACATTGAAGGATCTAAACGATTAGTTAGCTGATCTTTATATACTTGCAGATCATCAATTTTTTTTCTTGCTGCACCACTTTTCATTGCTGCTTCCGCAACAGCAGCAGGTATCACACTTATTAATCTTGGATCAAAAGTTGATGGGATTATGTAATTTTTCCCATATCTTGGTCTATCACCACCATAGGCCGCTACTACTTCATCCGGCACATTCTCTCTTGCTAATAAAGCTATAGCATTAGCTGCAGCAACTTTCATTTCTTCATTAATTGCTTTAGCCCTAACATCTAAGGCCCCTCTAAAAATATAAGGAAAACCGATTAGGTTGTTTACTTGATTTGGATAATCAGATCTTCCTGTAGCTATGATTGCATCGTCCCTTACTTCTTCAATTAACTCTGGTTTAATTTCTGGATCTGGATTTGCACATGCAAAAATAATTGGATTTTTTGCCATTGATTTTATCATATCCTTAGAAACAACATCTTTTGCAGATAAACCTAGAAAAACATCTGCGTTCTTCATAGCATCACTTAAAGTTCTTAATTTTGTTTCAGCAGCATGAGCAGATTTGAACTGGTCTATATTTTTTCTTCCTTTATAGATCACACCTTTGCTATCACACATGATAATGTTTTTGCTTTTAATACCAGAGCTTTTAAACAGATTTGCACAAGCTTGAGCAGACGCTCCAGCGCCGTTAACAACTACTTTTACATCTGAAATTTTTTTCTTTGAAATATCTAATGCATTTATCAGAGCTGCTGTAGTTATGATCGCAGTTCCATGCTGATCATCATGAAAAACTGGAATATCTAAAGTTTCTTTTAATTTTTGTTCGATAATAAAGCAATCTGGTGCAGCTATGTCCTCAAGATTGATACCACCGAATGTTCCGCTAATATTTTTTATTGTTTCAATAATTGAATTTGTATCTTTATTATCAATCTCAATATCAATTGAGTCTATATCGGCAAAACGTTTGAATAAAACCGACTTACCTTCCATTACTGGCTTGGATGCAAGAGAGCCTAAGTTTCCTAATCCTAAAATTGCACTACCATTACTGATTACTGCTACAAGATTACCTTTACTTG
>Ga0255759_10006238_pt1 | contig 10092 bp, 8 predicted proteins | sample 101ome_20_FD_179959 | JGI IMG/M metagenome (GOLD analysis project Ga0255759, IMG submission 179959) | Coastal salt marsh microbial communities from the Groves Creek Marsh, Skidaway Island, Georgia - 101404AT metaG (version 2) | ecosystem: Environmental > Aquatic > Marine > Intertidal zone > Salt...
TAAAATTTCTACATCATATCCTTTTTTTTTAACATTAATGTACTAGAAATTATTGCATTTGAAGGTCCACCATAACTTGGGTCTAAGGTGGTTATGATTCTTAGTATTTTTTTATTTGCTTTTATATTAACTAATTTTTTTAAAGTCACTAATGTTTACTAAATTTAAAAAGTTAATTTTTCTTCTTATACTTTTCGATCTAATTAAAAAATAAGGTATAAAAATATAGGAATATATCATTGATAGAAATTTATTTATGATTAAAAAAAAAACATTTTTTAATGAAAAAAAACTAAAATTTTTATTTTTTATTTTTATACGAGAATTTTCTATTCTATCATCACTTAAAACTTTGTTATATATTTTAAACAAATTTTTAAAATCAAAAATATATATTAAATCTAAAAATGGTAGCAGCAATAAATTAATTATACCTAAATTCTTAAGTACAAAATATGTTCTATTTTTACCTGAGATATATAAATTATTGAATCTTGTTTTTTTTGAGAAATAATGAACTACTCCACAATTTCCTAGAGAATATAAAGAATATCCAGAATTATTTAATCTTAGAGTGAGGTCTAAATCTTCTAAATAAAAAAAATAAAAATGATCAAATCCACCAATGTCAATAATACAATTTTTTTTTATCATTAAATTACAAGTTGGTAATACCTTTGTTTTGCTATCTTTGTTATTTAAATAAATTTGACCTTTTATCATTCCATTTGGATATAAGATAAGCTTTTTATTTCCAACAATTTCATCTTGATTATTTAATATTGCTTCTCCTCCTAAAGCATCTTTTCCATTAATAATTTTTTTAACCATCTGTTTCATTATATTTTTATCATTTAAGTAAACATCACTATCTAAGAACCATACAATATCTCCTCTAGAAAAAATTAAAGCTGCATTCCTTGTATAACTTGTTCCTAAATTTTTTTTTGTTTTAAAAATTCTTACAAATGGATATTTTTTTCGTAATTCTTCTACAGATCCATCAGAACTATTATTATCAATAACGATTACTTCAAAATAATTATATTTTTGTTTTGTGATAGAATTTATACAATTCACTAATTCTTTTTTTCTATTTAGAGTAACAATTATAATTGATACAAAATTTTTAGACATCAAATATTATTTGGATCTCGTTTTGAAGAAAAAAATTCTTTTAAAAAATTTGTATCATAGGCTAATGAATCTGAAAGATGACATGGGTGAGTACAACTACATTTTCTTGTTTTAGCCCTTGTAACCTCAGCTTCTTTAGATCTTAAAATTGAAACTAAATCATAGTTATAATGTTTTAAATTAGCAAAAGGTTTAGTGGACTCACAGACAGCAACATCTAAGGAGGGATATATCACGCAATCAACATAACCTGCTAAACATTCAAGAGCCTGTTTTTTTGTTGATATAATCTGATGTTCAATTTCTAGACGTCTCATGGTTAAATAGTCATTTTTGAGGAAACCACTGCTTTTCAATTTTTCATTAACTTTTCCAATTTCATCTATATTTAAATTAACTTCATCTTCTCTTGTGTGTTTTAATTTAATTTCATTATTTTTTTTTGGTGGAAGACCAAAATTGCTAATAATATCTTTTGGAACATTAAATACATCACTTTCGATAGTTCTTACATGATCAAAACCAACGTTAGACACGCCTATATTATTTTTCAAATAATTTAATAAATCAAATAATTCAAATGTTTTTTTTTTGTCTTGTTTTGAAACAATTTTTCTAATTAGTGAGGTTGTTGTGCTAAATGTAAAATTTGAATTTAATAAAGATAATTGTTTAAAATCTTTTAAATGTTTTGTTGCAAGATTAAATCCATTTTTAATTTTTCTAAATGCGTCATGTGTTTCTTGAAGTCCATCTAAAGAAATACCAATATGAAGACGTATATTTTTGATATTTTGTAAAATTTTTTTAACTCTATTATCTAAATTTGGTATCATGCCGTGAGATGTTATACTAACTTTTTTGCTAATTTTTTTTTTATCTAAAAAAATAATAAATTCGTCTATGTTTTTGTTTAAAAAGGGCTCTCCTCCAGTAATTCTCAGTGTATTTAATGGTTTTTTCAAAGAGCAAAATATTTTTTTTAAATTTTCTAAATTAAGTTCTTCTATTTTATTATTTAACTCTTTTGAATAAAAACAATGCTCACATCTAGCACTGCAAAAATTAGTGATAAATAAAGTTATCCATTTTGGATGAATATTGTTTTTAACATATTTTTTTCTTAAAGGATTAATTAAATTGATTATAAAGTTCGAAATTATATCTGGAGATCTTCTTAAAATTTTTTCAATAGACTTTCTTTTTTTGTAACTAATTTGCATTTATTTGTTTTGTTAATTAATTTTTTTTTTATTTATATATATTTTATAATCAATTAATAATCGATACCATAAAGCATGATAAAAACAAAAAAGAATTCCGTTTTTTCCATCTAAAAATCCCAATTTAAAAAAATATCTATATATAAAATAAAAAAATGATCTTAGAAATAAAGGCATTTTATAAAAGAAAGTTTTTGATTTTCTTGTTGAGTGTCTAGGATCACTTAATTTATTAAAACGGTTTATTTTATTACTTTTTTTTAAAACCTCTTTAGCTTCAAATTCTGCCCATTTAATATGTTTTTTTTTCCATTGATTTAGATTGAGTCTATCATTCTCATGAATAAACCCCGATAAAATTTTTGATAATTTAAATTTTGTTATAAAATGTTGGTCGTACAGTCTATTTTCACATTTTACAGAAAATGATTGAAAAAGTCTTAAGTGCCACTCATTTAGTCCTGAATATTTAATTTTTTTTCCTAAAAAATAATATTTTCTCCGAATTAAAAAAACTTTTTCTTTTAATTTTTCATTAATTATAATTTTATTGATTGCATTTATACATTGAGTATCTAAAATCTCATCAGCATCTATATGTAATTGCCAGAAATATTTTCTGTTAAGTTTATTAATAATCCAATTTCTCTGGTTGGAATAATTTTCAAACTTTCTTTTAAAAATTTTACATTTAAATTTTTTACATATATCAATTGTTTTATCGTTTGAATAAGAGTCAACTATAAAAATTTCTTTAGAAATCTTAGTTGCGTTAATTAAAGATTTTAATAAAGTTTTTTCTGAATTAAATGTGAGAAAAACTATAGCTATTTTTTTTTTCAACTTTTAAAGCTTTTAATAAATAATAATATCAAAATTTATAAATAAATTATCTTCTTTAACAAGAAACAAATTAATCACCTTTAAATTTTATTAAGGCATAAAATGTTTTAAAAATAATATATATATCAAGCCAAATCGTCCAATTATTTAAATACCATAAATCAAATTCCATACGTCTTTTCATAATTTCTGCTTTCGGAGTCGATCCTCTTAAGCCATTAACCTGTGCCCATCCAGTTAATCCAGGGTTGCACTTATGTCTTTTTAAAAAATTATTAAAAATATTTGAATAATGAATATCATGCTCAACCATGTGAGGTCTTGGACCAACTATCGACATATCACCCTTTAATACATTAAAAAATTGAGGTAGTTCATCTATGCTATATCTCCTTATCAATCTTCCAACTTTTAAAAGTCTTTTATCGCCTTGTTTTACTTGGATTGTCTTGTCAAATTGTATTTTTTTTAATGATCTGAGTTTATAAATCTTAAATCTTCTTCCATCCCACCCAGTTCTATTTTGAGTAAATAGAATTGGAAAACCATCTTCAAAATATATTGCTAATGCAGAAAATATTAACAATGGTATAGCTAATATTAAAAAAATTAAAGAAAAAAATTTGTCAATCAAAATTTTTAAAAATAAATTAACTCCATAAAATCTCGACATCTCATAAAATTCAAAATCATATTTATTAGCTAAAAGTTTTTTACCCTTTAAATTAGGAATATTTTCTAATTTTACATTTAATGTATCTACTGAAAATTTAAAAATTTTTGACAAAACATTTGAATTATTTTTTGTATCCCCATTAAGTATCCAGATTTGACCTAATGAATGGTATTCTAAAATAGATCTAATATCTTCATCTTTATTAAATATAGGAAATTTAATTTCACTTTTTATTATTTTGCGATCTAAATTTTCGATATCAGTAATTATACAACATTTAAAAACAAAAATTTTATCAAATTTTTCTAAAATTATTTTTTTAACTTCTTTATAAGTTCCGACTAACATTATATTTTTTTGTATTATATTTTTATCAATTAATTGCTGGTAAAGATTATTGAAATATAGTTTTACTAAAAATAAAAATACAATATGGAAAATTAATAAATTAATAAAATTTAATTCTAATCTAAAATTAATTCTGAAAATAAAAATTATAGCAAACGTACAAATAACTGAAATACAAATATTATAAAAATCTTCTTTTAAAAATGATAGGAAATTTTTTTTGTATTCTTTTACATTTTTTAAAAAAAATGAAAATATAAAGTAATTTATTGATAATATAATAGAATATAAAAAATAATTAGAATTTTTATATATTTGATAATCAGTTAAGTCATAAATTGAATAATCACTTAATATAACAAATGTATAACTTGTTACTAAAAGTATTAAAGATTTTATAAAATTTGAAAATAAAATATATCCAGCGTCATCGTTTTGAAAAACTTTTTCAAGCCGAAACATCGTTAACTTTTATTGTAATACTCTGGCGAATAACTGTAATAATAACTATAATAACTATCTTTTGATGTATCTAAATCATTAATAACTATACCACTAATTTTAGCGCCAACATTTTGAATTTTTTTGATTGATGACATGAATGAAGCTGTTCTAGTTTCTTCAGACCTAATAACAAATAAATTATAATCTGATGCTTGTGTTAAAATCAATGTATCTGAGACTGGTTGCACTGGTGGAGAGTCCACAATTACATAATCGTATTCCAATTTTAAAACATCCAAGAATTTTTTAATCTGCTCTTTGTTTACGATATCAGACATATCAAATCTTTTTTCACCGGAAGTAATAATATCTAACTCTGTACCTGGAACTTTAAAAATTGCTTCATTAAATTGTGCTGTCCCAGTAATTATCTCACCTAAACCTAGGATTTCTCTATCAAACTGATAAAATCCATTTAATACAGATGGTCTTCTAATGTCTGCTTCAATAAATAACACTTTGTTTGCCTTTTCTAATGAGAGTGCAAGATTAAATGCATATGTTGTTTTTCCCTCAGATGGATTTGATGAGGTAACCATATAACTTCTATTTTTTGAAAATTTTGACTCTATTGTTGCTCTTGAAGACCTTATTGCTTCAGCGAAACTTGAAGCACCATCTTCAACAAACATCTGCAATATATGATATCCTCTTTTTAATTTATCTACTCTAGGAAGTATCCCGATTTGAGGTATATTTAGAGAGTCTATGGCTTCTGGACTTTTTATTACAGAAGAATTCATTTCTCTGAAATACAACAATCCATAAACTCCAATAAAGGAAATTAAAAAAGCTAAAAGAAAATTTTTTATTGGTTGTGGTGAAAAAGGTTTCAAAGGCAAATTTGGTGTCTCTATTACTTTTAATTTAGATACCTGCAAATTTTGTGCTTCATTAGTTTCTTTAACTCTTTGTAAAAATGACTCGTATAGTTTTCTGCTACTTTCAACCTCTCTTGAAAATTTTAGCATGCCAGCCTCTTTTTCTTCTATAATTCTTAGCTCATCAGTCGCTTTTTGAAGCTCCTGATCTGATAATTTTATGAAATTGTCTAAATTACTCAATTCAAAAGCTTTTTGTTGAATATTTTCATCTAAAATATCTTTCAATTGAACTTTGAGATTTTGATTTAAATCATTAGCTTGTATTATTTTTGGGTGTTTGTCTGTATATATTAAAGATAAAGATTGAATGTTACTCTCATTAGCTGTTAAGCTAGCTTTAATATTTGATATTTCTTCTCTTGATCTTAAATCTTTAATTGCTAACAATGCATCTACATCACCATCTGCAACTTTTATGGACAGCAAATCGTTTTGTTGCTCTTGATAATTTTTTTTGGCATCAACTATCCTTGATGATATTGATTGAATTTCTTTTATTTTAAGTTCTTTAACATTTCCTGTATCAACTAAGTTATTTTCTCTTTTGTAATTAGATAATTTTTTTTGAGCTACATCCATTTGTGCAACGAGTTCTTTCAATCTTTCAGTAATTTTTTGATTTGCGTAATTAGTTATTTGAATTTTGCTATCAATTTCATACCTTTGATATGATTCAATTATTGATGCTAAAGCAAGTTGTGAAATTTTTGGATTTGTTGATACAAAGGATAATTCAAGTACATCACTCCTTGGTATATTTCTAACTGAAAAATTTTCAGTAAGAATTAATTTTAAAAAATCCTCATTAACATCTTGCTTTTTGGTGAAAATTCTTTGAAAAAAATTTTGTTTATTTTCGGAATATAAATTTTTAAATTTCATTGAATTTTTTTTGTCTTTAACAATATACTCTTGGACTTCATCACTTTTTAATATTGCCATTTGATTGTTAATCCTATTGCTTTGCGCTTCTATTGAATAAACCTCCTCAATATTTACGATTTTATTATCATCAGGTTCTATAACTATTGTAGCTTTGCTAAGGAATTTTTTTTCTTGATTTGATGAAATTAAAAAAACTAACAGAGAGAATATTAATGATAGAGTTATTAAATTTTTGATATTTTTTTTTGCAACTAAGAAGAAAAATTTTAAGTCTCCTACATCAAAAACATTAATTAAAGAGTTTATTCTATCAATCATAGTCAATATGTTTTTTATTTCTTTTATTAAATAAATTCAATAATTAGGTAAATATTAGGGAAAAATGTCCATAATATAACTCATTTTTGTTATTCAAATTGTTTGAAGGTTTGGTTGTTTATTATATTAATATCAATATGTGGCCGGTTAAAAATTTATTAAAATACTTCATTATTTTATTATTTTTTTTAAACAGCTGTGTATCACTGCCAGGTATTAATAAATCTCCTGATAAAAAAAAACAAAATAAAAAAATAATTGAGAGCGAATACTCAATTAAAGATGTTGGCATCAATGTCGTCAATATCAATTCTTTATCGGAGATGGATATTGATTTTTATAATAAGAGAAAAGTAGAAGAAGTCGATTATAAAGTAAAAAAATTTTCAAAAATTTACGATTATAATTATGAATATATTTTAGGACCAGCAGACTCTATTTCTATAAATTTAACTGATACAGATGATTTAGATAATACATATCTTATTGATCAAGAAGGAATGATAGACCTTCCTTTTGTAGGTAAAGTAAAATTAGATGGTCTAACATTGAATGAAGCTCAAAATATTTTAATTGAAATTGTTAAAGATTTTTACAGAAATCCAGATCTTCAAATAAATATTGAAGAGTTTAATAGTAGCAAAGTTTATATTGTAGGTGCTGTTAGAAATCAAAAAACAATTAAGTTAGATCAAAAACCAATCAAACTTATCGAGGCTGCAATTGAGGCAAATTTTAATCCAAGTGCTCAGGACAAACTTTTCGGAACAAAAGGATTTTTGAGAAGAGATAATGAGGTATATAAAATAAATTTAGCAAATGCTTTTAGAGGAACAGATGAAAAGGAAAATTTTTATTTAAAAAAAGACGATGTAATATTTATTGATAGAAATTCTGATGCGATACACGTATTTGGCGAAGTAAGTAAACCAGGTGTTTATTTTCCAAACATAGGATACTCACTCACAGAATTAATTTCAACTAGCGGTTTAAATCAAATTACTGCAAATGCAAAAAAAGTATATGTTATAAGAGAGAAGTTCAACTCGTTTTTAGAAGTTGATGTTTTTCAATTAGATATAAGAAATCCTGTTAATTTAATTGCTGGAAGAAAATTTATGCTTCAATCTAAAGATATAGTTTTTGTTCCTCCAACAGAAATTGTCAAATGGAATAGGACAATAAGTTTATTGTTGCCTCAAACTGATTTATTTAACTCTTACAACCCTATTATTCAAAGTGGTGTTAAAGGTGGGGCAAATGCAAACTTAACTGACTAATTTTTTATTTAAAATAAAAAACATAACAAATAAAGTTTGTATAATTGGAATGTGTAAAGAGAAATCAAAAGAAAGAATTATTATTAAATAAGTTATTATTAAAATATTAACAAAGCTATAATTTTGTTTATTTAAAAAAAATTTTATAAAACTAAATATTATTAATAAGAAACCAATTAAACCAAACTCTCCAACAAATTCAAATAAATCTGAATGGGAGTGATTTGCAAATTGAATTGAAGTGTCAATAAATTTCAATTTAAACAAATTTTCAAATCCTCCTGCTCCATAACCAAAAAAAATAAAATTACTTATTTCATTAATGCTAAATTTAATTAAATCAAACCTAGAGATGCCACCAATCTCTCCTGGAATTGAATTGAACTCTTCTTTTAAAAAATAAAATCTATTTATTATTTCAGATGTGCCAAAATATATTCCTAAAATTAAAATATCAAAAAGAACTATAAAAAGTAGAATAATTTTAAAAGTATAATTTTTTCTCTTAACATAAAGAATTTCATTTAATAAATAAAACAGCATAGTTATAAAGAGTAAAAAATTTCCTATTCTAGAAAATGAAGTCACAATTCCGATAGATATAAATATTGTAAACAGTCGGATATAAACTTTTGGAAAAAAATAATCTTTTTTTTTACTATTTTTAACTTCCTCATAATTTTTAAGTAATTCTAGGCTAGAAATTAAAGAAAATAATAAAAAAACTGAAAAAACTGTCCTATTAATAAAAAAACCAGTTGAGGCGTTTTTATAATAAGAGTTTTTAAAAATTAGGAAATCTGGATTTCCATTTAAATAAAACAATAATGCAATTACTGATGTTATAAATCCAATTAAAGATAAATAAAAATAAAATCTATACTTGTGTCTTTGAGTATAAAAAACCATTTTAGATATTAAAACAATAATTAATAAAGAGGAAAAGTTCAAAATTTGAAAGAAAGAATTCGAAGGAGATAAACTAATTGAAGAAAATGAAATATTATCAAGTAAATTTATTAATTTTAATTTTTCTGGCGAAAAAAAATTCAAAAAATTTATTGGCAAAGGTATTGTCTGTAGGAATAAGTATATTATAAAAATTATATAAATAAAAATTGATTTTTTATTATTAAGATAAAATTTTTTTAAATGAAGATTATAATTTTTATCCTTTAAACAAAATAAAAAAATAAGCTAAGTAAAATAAAATTTAATTGAATAAACAAATTTGTGTTGCCTCCATTAAAAATAATAAAAATAGATAAAATTGAAAAAAATAAATACTGATATTTTTTATTTTTTGAAAGTTGCATAATTAATTAGGAGATACATTGGTTTCAAAAACATCATCAAAGTCTTCTGTTGTTATAGCTTCATTGTTTTCAATTTTTGTTTTTATTGTTTCTGTTACGGTATTGGTGTTTTGATTTTTTTCTATAATCTCAACAGCCTTTTCAGGATTTTTTTCAACTATTTTAACAATTACTTCTGAAACTTTCTTTTTAGTTATCTCATTATTATTTGCGCTATCTAATACTTTATTAGATAAAGTTCCTTTGCTATTTTCAACTAGGTTTGTTATGATCTCTAAGTCTTCTTCACTTTGTGCGCTCTCAACTGCTTTCTCAACTAATTTTGTAATATTTTGTTCAACAATGGAAGATGTAACGGATAATATTTCAATTTTTTCCTCATAGTTTTCTTGTTTAGTTAGATTATTAACAACACTTAAAGCTAATTTAGATTCTGTGCCTGTGGTTGCCTCATCTAAACTTTCTAAAACTTTTGCTGCAGTGTCATTGTCAGCTTTTGTTACTATTTCTGCAACAGTATTGGATAAATCTTCATCATCACCTGAGGTTCCCTCTTGTTGATTTTTTGCAGCTTCAATTGCTTGGGATATAACTGTTGTTTTAATCTCTTCATTTAAAGTTTCAATTTTATTAGGTTGGGTATCAACTATCGCTTTTAGAACTTTTGCAGATAAAGAT
>Ga0255759_10006240_pt1 | contig 10091 bp, 16 predicted proteins | sample 101ome_20_FD_179959 | JGI IMG/M metagenome (GOLD analysis project Ga0255759, IMG submission 179959) | Coastal salt marsh microbial communities from the Groves Creek Marsh, Skidaway Island, Georgia - 101404AT metaG (version 2) | ecosystem: Environmental > Aquatic > Marine > Intertidal zone >...
CTACCCCTTTTGCTTTTCACGATCGTATGTATTACAAGTCTCGCTTCACGTTAAAGCTCAACTCCGCGCCAGGTTAAGGTAAAGTGTTCTTCCTACTGAACTACTCGGCAAGGGAGTTAAATGGTGCGGTTTCTTCTTCTACCGTCCCAAGTAACCTTTTTGGCATTACCCAAATAAGCTAGTTTAGAAACTCTTTTGTTAAGTTCGTTTCTTTCACCGTTTAATTGAGTGTTACCGTTCTGTTGTTCTAATCCGTTAGGCATATTCCTCTAGTAATTTTGCAACATGAGCTTTTGCTACCTCGTAATCAACCGGTCCAGTCTCGTCCTCATATTGTACAGGATCTTTTCTACCAAGATTAATAAAAGCCTCAATCCTCTCCACACTAGAAGCAGACTTATAATCAGAATTTCCAGAAGGATAAGGTTTATAAGACGTATTCGTTCTTTTATAAACTTCATCAAACTCAATCCCCAACTTATCAACCAATACTTCTCCATCTTTTAAAATTCCTAATTTATCCGTATCTAGGTAAGGAGTAAAATACCCTACTTTTTCTGCCTCCCAGTTACCAATTCTGAAAGCAGCATCGTCCGCATCTCTAAACTCTTGTCTACAGTCTGGATAGATAGCATGATCACCAGCATGAATACCTAATGCTATATCAGTATCTAAACCGTTAGCATTAGCGGCTGATAAAGCTACGGCTTGAGTAATAGAAGCAAATATTTTATTTCTATTAGGTACAACTGTTGCTTTCATGTTATCTTCTTCATAATGACCTTCCGGTACATCTTCTCCACCTTCTACAAGATTAGAGTTGAGTAAGTTAACTAATCCATCAAGTTTTATTACTTGATAATTTACCTGTAGTCCATTTTCTTGCAAATAGTCTACTAATGATTGAGCTCTTTGAAGCTCTACTCTATGCTTTTGACCGTAATCAAAAGATAAAGCTGTTACATTGTCATACTCAGATAAACATCTAAGTAATAAAGTTGAGGAGTCCATCCCTCCTAAAGACTAACTACGACATTTTTCGCCATTTTAATAATAATTAAATTTGCCAGGTATTATTAAGCGTATAGGCAAACGCTATTCAAAAACAGAGGTAAGTGATGTTGCAACTTTCCCCCATTTCTCACTATACTCTTTTAAAGTATATTCTTTTTTAATTTCATCCGGGTTATAATTTAGCAATTCAGTAGCAACTACTTTTAATGCATATTGAAATGTAGAAGGATAGCATACAGTCTTAATATACTCTGTATTATTTTCTCCTTTGACTACGTTTTCAAATACAGTATAACCTCCGGTCTGAGATCTTGTAATGAAAAATGGTTCCATTACTGGATCTTTAATTATAACATCCTTAACAGGAATTGAATCTGGTTTTCGTAACATATTAAAATAAAATTAATTCTTTAAGTTGTATTTCTGATAATACTCCTACTTCTTTTTTTGTAGTTCCGTCTTCTTTAATAACTACTGTTGTAGGTATACTCATTACTTTGTGTTCTGCAGCTAAGCCTGTAGTATCTTTATCAACATTAATATTTTCAAACTCTACATCTTCTACTTCACTAGTCACTTTATCCCATGTCTTTGCATAGCTCTTACATGGACCACACCAATCTGCATAAAACTTAATTGCTTTTATTGCCATATCTTTCTCTTGTTTTTTTATAATGATCTGCTTTAGAAAACTTACTAGCCTTAGCAGATTCTGTAAATGATTTTGAGGCTTTCCTCCATGCTAACCAGTCTTTTAACTGCTCAACATTTTGTTTAGGTGAATTTTTCGACATATAACTATTTTATTATTAATATACGAACTTTTACGCTAAATTCCAACTTTTATCCTAGTTTTGCGTACCATGAAGTGATACCTCCAAAACTTCCGGAAGTGATAGTTACCGGGTTATCAGAAGATAACGCAGAACCAGTAAATGCTGAGTTAGAATACCATGATTGAAACTCATCAGGATAAGTAGGTGTAGATTCTATAGTAAATGTTGGGTAAAGACTAAAATTATGTCTTGTAGTACTGTTGCTAACTGTAGTAGTAGTCGATTCTCCTGTAATCGTTACCGAAGCGTTAGTACCTGGGCTAACAAAGTAGTAGAATACCGCGTTACTATTTTCTGATAGGGAACCTGATCCTACATTTACACATCTGGTTAGATTTTTGACATAAAATTGTTCTATATTATCCTCTACTTGGAACTCTAATCCGTCAAATAAATCTTGTCCTGTAAATACTCCACTTTGAGACACACTACTTGTAAGCAAATTACTACCAGTGATACTGGTGTGGTATATTTGCAGTGTATTCATGTCTGCAGAGTTGACCGTATTCTTTATTCTAACCGTTTTCATATATTATAAATAGTTATCCATCACAACTTAGGCAATCTACTGAAGTTCTACTACCTATATCACCATTAATTACAGAATCTGTTCTTAAGTAATACAGAGTTTTGACTCCTTCTCGCCATGCTGCTTGATGTACCTCATTAATAAATTTAGGACTATCAGTTGGATCAAAAGCAAGATTAAGCGACTGTGTTTGGTCGATATACTGCTGTCTGATGCCGGCTTGTTTAACTAATTCTAATTGATTTATTTCTGCAAACGTTAAAAATATTGGTTTATCTTCTGCAGGCATTATATCATCAGGTAAATTAGCAATACTCCCTCTATCTTTCATTATTTGATCCCATACTTCATCAGTATTAGCTCCTTTTTCTTCTAAATAATTAACTAATGCTTGGTTTTTCCTAATAAATGTTCCTTTTGCGGAATTAAAAGTGTATACGTTAGCAGGTATTGGTTCGATACCAGCTGAAACTCCTCCAGCTATAGTACTATTAGTAACTGTAGGTGCTACTGCTATTAAGTGAGTATTTCTCATACCAGTTCCTCTACACCAAACTGGTTCACCGTATTCGTCTGCAAGTTTTCTAGATGCAGCTTCAGCTTTTGATCTCATATCTGAGAATATTTGATGAGTTAAAGATGTAGCAGCTATAGATGCAAAAGGTATTCTTTTATTCTGTAGTAGTGTATGCCAACCTAAAACTCCTAAACCTATTGCTCTACCTTTTTTAGCGGATCTATGGGCTCTTACAAGAGACTCTCTTCCAGAAGTTTTTGCTAAGAATTCTTCTAACACTCCATCTAAAAAATATATCGCGGTTTCTATTAGGTCTGAGTTTTTCCATTCATCGTATTTTGTAAGGTTAACACTTGATAAACAACAAATAAAACTATGCTCTTCATCTGTATGAAGAGTTATTTCAGAACATATATTGGTCATTGAAACATCTAAATTATTCTTTTTATATGCTGGAGGGTTAGCATTATTAACTGTATCCTTAAACATAATGTAAGGTTCTCCTGTTTCAACTCTAGATTTTAATATTTTTACCCACAACCCCATAGCTTCAGGCTCTCTATGCTCTAATTTTTGCATGAAAGTATCATCTACTACTACACATTGATGTAGGTTAAGACATTGTCTGTTTGGGTCTCCTTTAGGTCTTCTTATTTCAAGGTATTCATGTATATCTGGGTGGTTAATATCTAAATTAACCGATGCTGCTCCTCTTCTTACTGCTCCTTATTTGTTGCAATAATAGTTGAGTCGTATATTTTAGCCCATGGTACTACTCCTTCTGATTGACCGATATCTCCTAAGCCAATTTTAGTACCTCTTGGTCTAATTTTTGATAATCCGATTCCAACTCCACCTCCTAACGATGTTAATCTCATTAACTCAGCGTTTGTAAGCCCGATTCCTCTAATTGAGTCAGGAGTATCTATACCAAAACATGAAATAGGTAAGCCACGGTCTGTACCTGTATTAGATAATACCGGTGAAGCTAGATTTAGCCAACCTTTCCACATATAACGGAAAAATTTAGTTGCTAATTCAGGTTTATCTAACCTCCTAGCTATTCTTTCAGCTACTCTTTTGTATGCGGTTTTTGGAGTTTCGTAAGGTAGTAAATAACCTTTAGAAATAGTTGCTAGAGAAACCTCATTCATCCACTCAGGATAATCCTTGCCTTTTTCCCACTGGGAATAATCTACTTGTAATGTCATAATTTAAATTTAAAACGCTGTTGACCAGTCCATGTGCCCTTTGGCATAGTTTGTAACTCTATTAGCAAAAAAATCTGTTTGTTGCTTACCAGCAATAACTGCATCAAACCATTTCATAGTCTTTAATGCACCTTTATCGATTTCAGACGCTGGGATGATAGGTTCTAACCCAAGATCTCCCATCTTAGTATTGACTCTATGTCTAATGAAGTTTTTTAACTCATTTTTAGACAAATTCTCTAAATCACCCATTTCAAAAACTTTATCAATAAAGTCAAATTCTAACTGGAGAGCTAATTTAGCTGCTTCTTCAATTTCTTTAACTAACTTTTTAGTTTTAAATTTAGGATTCTCTTCCATAAGGGTTCTAAATAACCAACAGCCTGCTTCTGAGTGTAAAGATTCATCTCTTACAGACCATTCTACTATTTGACCTACTCCTTTGAGTAAGTTTCTCATTTTAAAAGATAATAAAACTGCAAAAGAAGAGAATAGATTCACACCCTCCGTAAACGCGGAAAAAATTGCAAGAGACTTTGCTCTTTCATGCCAGTTTGGAGTACCGTCGTGATTATCTCTAACTGCCATCAAAGCTTCAATCTTTGCTGCGGTAGTTTCATCTTCTAAAAATTCAGCAAAATTATCTAAACCTAATTGTTCGTTTAATAAAGAATATGCCTCAGCATGAATAGTTTCAGAAGAACCTAAAGTAGTCCCCATCATAATAACTTCTGGTTTTCTAAACCATTTAGTTACTAATGTTGACCAGTAATCATTAACGATGGTTTCTGTTTGTGCAAATCCTTTCAATATTTGCCCTACTACATTTTTTTCGTGATCTTTTAAATTACCTTTCCAGTCAGAAACATCTTGAGCCATTGGAACTTCTGTATGAAGCCAGTGTGCTTGTTGTTGTTTTAACCAGTAATCAAATGCTTGGGGATATTCAAAGGGTTTGTAAACTATTCTTTCTTTTAATAAACTCATATATCTTTATATATTTGGTGATTGACAAGACAAAAACATCCCCTTGGTCTTACCGTGGGGACGTCCGATATAAATATAATATATATTTACGTTTCGTCCTGATTTTTTTTATATTTTTTCAAAAATTTTGTTGACAGTTTGTCGATCGAAGGTAAAGTTTTGGTCAGAATTATTTTCTAACTCTTCTGCTGTAGCTCTATCTACGAACTCGATATGACCATTATTAGTATCCATTTTAATATTATATGTCATACCATCTTGTCCATATCTATTTTTCATAACATGTATTCTACCAGTACCAAGTACTTTATCTTCTTTCTGACGAGAAAGTGAGAGACAGATATCTGCAACCATCATCTTATCATAACTCCCTGCTGCTTTATCACCTTCAATAACAGAATCCTTAGCCCCCATTCTATTGACCTGAGATGGTGTTAGAATAGGTATTTTCATTTCTTTAGCTAGACCTTTAGTAGCTATAAATACATCATCGATTTCATCTTTACGTTCTGCAAATCTACCTTTAGAAGGAGCACGTAAATAATCTACATAATCTATTATAACTAAATCAGGTTTATGATCCATATCAATACATTTCTGGATATGAGATCTAATAGTACCAACACCTGCTTGTTTCGGAGCATACTCTTTTACTATTAATCTTCCTTTAAGGTTATCAATATAGGTCTGCACTTCTTTTCTATGTTTATTTACTTCATCTATTGAATGACCAGTAAAATAACAATCAAACCTCTTACCTACATAATCTTCACCTAACTCTAATGTATAGTAGTTAACTTTATGACCAAGTGAAACAGCATGAGCAGCAATAGCAACCATAGTCCAAGACTTACCACCACCAGGATTCCCAAAAACGATACCAAGATCACCAGGACCAAAACCACCTTGAATCCCATCATTAAGGATACTCCAGGGAGAAGGAATAGTAGGACGATAATCAACTCTGTAACGAGTTTCAACATCTTTATTATATTCATGTCCTATATTTTTATCCATACCGGCTTTCATAGCCTTTTCTACTAAGTTTCTTATACCATCAAAATCGCTCTGTTTAAGGAGATCTGCAGCATTCAAAATAGCTGCTTTCATTTCCTGGTTTTTACAAAACGTTGTAAATTCTTCTTGTACATATTCTAGATCCTCCTGAGAAGCTTGATATGAATTTCTAAGCTCTTCTTTCAATGCTACTTGAAGTACCTCATTTTCTACTTTCTGAAGTTCTACTTTAAGAACATCCATAGTAATATTAGTATGGTACTTATCGAAGTAGTCAATGATTTGACCTACTATCCATTTATGTGAATCTGCATCAAAGTAGTAATCGTATAAAACATCTCTAACGTTGAGAAGAAATTTCTTGTCGGTAAGTAATGAACCTAGAACTTTTAGTTGGAATCCTTTACCGTATTGCTGTAAACTTTTTAATGTCATTTATATAACCTTATTTAAACTAATATAACTATTTTTTTTGTAATAACCAACTGCTAGATTGTATTTTTTCTCCTAATCCATCAATTAATTCTATATCAAACATTTTACATATTTCTGCTTCAGGTATAGTATCATTATTTTGATCACCTCCATTTGCAAATGCAAGTTTCATACCACCGTAAAACTTATTTACTAACATTTTTAATGTAGCATTTTGAGTTGAATCTTGATCAATTGATATCCATGCCATATCTACTATATTTAATGCTCTTATAATTTTTATTCTTTCTTCTTCATCCTGAAAGAACTGAGAACCTTTTAGCTCTCTTTGTTTATCGTTATTTACTATAACACAAAGTAAGTCTCCAACTTCTTTTGCTTTTTCAAATAACTCTAAATGACCTTTATGTAGGGGATTGAAATATCCGCTAACTATTACTAACTTTTTCATAACTTTTTGCAATTAACTGTTTAAACTTCGTTGTTGACCACCCGTGGTCTCTATTCAAATAATGAATAGGTATTTTTAAATCATCTCCAGTAAACGGTTTACCTTTATAATCATCACCTAAAAATCTAACATCAAATTCTCCTACCTTAAGTAAATCGTATAACTGCTCTTCATAAGTATATCTGATTACATCGTCAATATATTTAATTGACATTAGCATTTCTTTTCTCTCATCTGAGGAGAGTATAGGTTTAAGTTTATGAGGTCTTTCTATTGAAGGATCAGTATGCAAAAGTACTACAAAAGCATCACAATTAGCCTTGCATTCTTTAAACATAGAAATATAACCTGGGTGTATAACATCAAAATTACCGGCAATGACTCCTTTTTTAATATTAACAGTCCCTAAACTATCCATCATTAACATATATCACATTCTGGTCCAAATAATAAAAGTAGCAAAATAATTATTGCTGCTGTAATAGTAACTATAACTCTAACTGGTTTAGATTGTGTGTCTTTCCAAGCTTTGAGTTTTAATCCCCATTTGACTCCTATACCTCCAGCCCAATCTAGAGCTCTTCCTACCCAGTCAAACGGTGGAATTTTTAGTAACGTAATAACAAATATAATCCAAGCTTCTGACTGACCTGTATAGATCAATAAAGAAGAAATTGCTAACAAATACCAACCTATGTACCTTTGTAAGTGTTGTTTCATTTTACTGTTGTTAATCCTCTAAAATTTTCTAACCACCCATCGGTGTTTTTCGTTACACCTTCAATCATATCTTGATCTAATAAGTGTAAAAACGCACCTGTTTGTAAATCAGGGACAGGTTCCTTTAATCTGTCTTCTACATGAAGTATTTCATTTTCATCTAACGATGTATCATGTAAATCCATCATTTGAAAATTCTTTTCTACTCTATCCCAGTTATGTAATATTTTTGCAAATATCTTTTTACCTTCTAACTTTTCTTCTGCTACTTTATATACATAATCTAGATCAGTTTTTTCAGTAAGTAACTTAGGAAATTCAGCTACAATAGTCTTTATACCTAATCCTTTTACACCTGGTAGATTATCTGAGTTATCACCAAGTAGTGATTTAACTATATTAAAGTTTGTAGGTAATACTTTTATTTCTTCTAATATGTTATCTTTTGTAAAAGTTTTTTTCTTTACTGGTGCATAGACTTCTATATTATTATCTATTAACTGTAAAAAATCTTTATCAGAAGAAACTATTGTAACTTTTTTACCTGCATTAGAAGCTCTTTTGGCTAAATATGCCATTATATCATCTGCTTCTAATTTTTCTAAACCTATTTGTTGAACAGGTAAACATTCTAAATAATCCTGTACTCTAAATAACTGTCCTATAAGCGCTTCAGTTTCTTATTCTTTAGTATCATATAGACCCCAATGAGTAATACGTGAAGTTGCTCTATGAGCTTTATAGTTAGGATCAATATTTTGTCGATTACCTGATCCACCTTTTCCGTCCCATATAACTAAGACTCTTGTAGGGTCAAAAATACGAGTAATATACCCCAAAGAGCGAAGGAACCCCACGAGGCCTCCGATATGCGTGCCTGTGGGATTCATCGCCTTGAGCAGTGAAAACGACCTAATCAAAGTGTTCATTCCATCTACGATCAGTATATGGTCGTTTAAAGCTCTAGGTGGGGTCTCTTTTAGATTGTTAAGAATATTTTTGTAGTCCACTAATCAAGAAGGTTAGGAGTGATAACATCTTCTTCTAAATCTCCTTCTTCTATTAGGTCAAAGTCTAAACTACCGACTAATTTCAACCAGTGATCTTTATGCTCATCTTTATATTTATCGATTGCACGTTTATCATCAGGTATAAAACCATGTTGAGTCATAACTACTCTTCCTCTAGATTGAACTCCTCCAATATGATTCTTTTCTATTTGAACGTTTGTTCTTTTAGCGAACTCGACTTGCATGCCTGATTTGATAGCTTTTATTTTAGACGTACCTGGGTTTGTAATATTCCCGAAAGTAACTACTAAAGTAGCATCATACCACATTGACATACCTCCTTTATTCTGTAGCTTTGGCTGTCCCATAGGACTTTCTGGTTTCATAGTCCAGACCTTATTGATAGCTACTAAAGTATTAGTATAAGGAGAGTTCTCTTTTCTAGATAATAGAATTTTTTGATTTAGGTTGTTACCAAACTGAGTAGACATTGCACCAGCATTCCACTCGTTATTATTTTTGTTTGATCTAACCGAAAGATCACAAGGTACTGATCCAATACTATCCCAGAAGAAACACATATCATAAGGTAAATTACCTTTAGCTTGTTCATCCATAAGATCAGCAATATAAACTGCTACATCTTCAATAGTATTTAACGTACCTCTATCTGCATATAAAAAATGACCTTCGTAGTCTAATACGTTACCTTCAGCATCTTTAACTTCATCAAATTTTAATCCCATCTCTCTTGCATGTTCCCAAGACCATTTCATCTCAGTAATAATGAAGACCGGGAGAATGCCCAGTTTTTGAGCATTCACCGCAGCTTCTAAAAGGGCAGTTGTTTTGCCCGTATCACTATGTCCACGCAATAAAGTGATATGTCCGGTAGGAATACCGGGTAAGGATGTGATATCTTGAAAGGCTTTGGATAGTGGAATCCAACCTTGCTCCTTAAATTTAACAGAAGCATTCGAGTAACCTTTCTTCTTTTTAAAGTTGCTAAGGTTAAAAGACTTCTGTACAGCAGCTGTTGCTTTTTCTTGTACTTCTTTTTTCTTAGCCATTATTCGTTAAATAAGTCGTCAAATTGTGAAACTTTATCTTTTTTACCTTCTGTTGCTCCTTCTAAAGTAAAATTAGAAGTTGTTGAAGCAGATGGAGTATCCTTACCGCCAGGTAATGCAGCAGGTGCATCATTTTCTTCTGAGCCTGGAGATAAGTAATTCTGAAGTTGCTTCTTAACAAAGTCATAATCATACTGAGTGAAAGACTCTACAGGGTTAGGTTGTTCCTTTAACCACTTATCAACTAAATCGTTATTATCTGAAAGAGCAGTTTGCTTAGGTTTGATTCTAACA
>Ga0255759_10006241_pt1 | contig 10090 bp, 11 predicted proteins | sample 101ome_20_FD_179959 | JGI IMG/M metagenome (GOLD analysis project Ga0255759, IMG submission 179959) | Coastal salt marsh microbial communities from the Groves Creek Marsh, Skidaway Island, Georgia - 101404AT metaG (version 2) | ecosystem: Environmental > Aquatic > Marine > Intertidal zone >...
CAAATAATTCTCTAAATATTTTACTTCCTTTACCTATAACTTTTAATTCTTTTGATCCATCAGGTAGTTCTTTTGTTAAAGTTTGTGCAAATGTTTTTATATTTGTGGGTGTATCTGCGCCTTGTGTTAAATTATCAAACTCAAACGATGGTAGTTTTGTTTTAGGATTATATTGTCTTGCTTGTGATAAAACACTATTAACCATTTGTTCTGCAGTTTCATCCGTAATGGGGTTTTTATTTTTAGCTGCGTATCTTTTAAATAATTCTTTTGTTTTTTCTATGGCCTCTTCTGCAGGTTTATATCGTTGATAAAAACCAAAATCTTGGTTTTGAAATATTCTATAAGTAGTACCAATAAATTGTTTTACTCTGTCTCCCATCAACTCTCTTAAATTTGTTTGTAATTTTTTACCTGCAGCTCCTTTCATACCTACAGTGCCCTGAGCTGTAATATCTAAAAGAGTGCTAAATCTTTCTCTAACTTTTGTTGCTGCAGTAAGAATATTATTTACGTTTTGTGGTTTTGCACCTTGTTTTTTAGCAGATTTAGCAAAGGCATTTGCAGCTTCAGCTGGTATACCTTTTTTCATATCTCCTTCAAACATAAGGTCATTTATTTCTTTAAAAAACTTACCTCTATTTTCATCATTTGTTTTATTTAAAAAGTTTTTAAGAGTTGGAAACATTTGATTTACTTCTTTATCGATACGTTTTACTTGTTCCATAGCAAAATTTGTATCTGCCATCTGTCTACCTTTTTCAGTTCTTTTAGCTAAAAATACTTCTTGTGGTGCTGCACCTCTTGGTCTAAATGCAGATCCTACTTTATCAAAAAATCTTATTAGTTTGTCATTACTATATATTGCTTGTTTACCACGTTGACCTAATTCTCTTAATCCAACACCCGCACCAAATACTAATCCTGTAAGTGGTATAGACTCAGCACTAAATTTTAGTCTGTTTAATAATTTTCTTGTAGCATCTTTTTGTGGATCTGCTTGCACATCTCTATCTAATTCTGTTGGACCAGCTTCAAATACATCTCCAATAGTTCCAATGTCTTCTACATCACCAACTAAAGTTTCTCCCGCTGCACCACCAAGAGCTACAGCTGCTATATTTTGACCTGTAGTTAATTTTAGTTGTTTTGCTTTTTTTAAACCTTTTTGTAAATTTTTTGCTTTTGGATTTAAATACAATCCTGCTTTTTTAGCACGTAAACCTTTTAACGCTAATTTTCTAGCAGCTGTTGCAGCAGCTGTTGCTGGTACACCGATTTGTACTAATGCCTGTGTAATTTTACCTGCAGCTGTTTTTTCAGCTGTTTCTTCAAATATGTTAATGGTATCAAAAGCTTGTTCTACTTTTGCTGCAGCATCTACTGTCATGCCTGTAAAATCCAAAAGTTCTGCCCCTAAAGAAAATATACCTTCTGGCACTTTAACAATACCAGATGCAATACCTGCCATAGCACCATGTATTTGACTTACTTCATTATCATCTGCTGCTGGTGGTGTAAGTTGTTCAATGTCTTCCTCAAGTGTAAGAGAATATCCTCCAGTTTTTGGTTCTAAAGAATAACCACTTTTTTTCTTTCGATCTTTTTCTTGATCTGGTCTAGTGAGACTATAGCTACTCATCTTACTCCTCTGTTGGAAGCTTCAATGTATCTTGATCTGCTAACTCCAGCTGCCCGTCTTGTACAATGTAAAATAAATTTTGAAAAGGGTGTACATAAACAGTTCCATTTGGTTGTCTAGCTAAACCAAATTTAGCTGATAAATCCGGTTCTCCTGTTTTTGAGTCTACAGGTAAAATTCCTGCAAATCTTACACCAGGGGTTTTTCTTCCTTTAGTTACAAAAGGAGCTAGGTTTACAGCTAATTGTTTAGCTTGTTCTCCTACAACATCTTTACCTAAAATAGCTTGTATATCTTTTGTAATTGACTCAATAGTTCCAGATTCAAATTGTTTTTGTTCTAAAGCTTTTCGTTCAGCGATATCTACTTTTGAACCAAGTTCAAGTCCTTTCATAGCGCCTTGAATATCTAACATTTTATTTGCTTGTCTTTGTTTTAACGCTTGACCTACAGGTGCTTCAAAAGCGGCAGCTAAATTTGCAAGTGTACCACCTTTACCTGCAGTTGACATACCTCTTAACCCACCTTGTATTAAAACGTTAGTTAATAAATCTTGATTTGATGCTCTTCCTAATCCAGCAAGTTGTGACATTGATTGAGCATATTTTTGAGCTTGTGGAGTTAGACCACTAATTGCTTCTGCAAATATTTCTTCCCTAGTTTTACCATCTGCATAATTTTTTCTAGGCTTGATGCCAGTCATGATACCTTCCATAACTTCTCCACCTTTTCTAAACATTGGTCTTTTTAATATTCTACTCATATTATCCTTGTATCAATCTATAAATACCAGCTAACGTTGCACCTGTGCTTAGTCCTGTTTGTAATGCGCTAGGTGATGGGGTTGTCATAGTTTTTTCTGCACCAGGGTATCCTGATATTAAAGGCACAATACCTGCACCTAATCTTTCAGCAGCCTCCAAAGGTTGAAACGCTTGTCTTTGTGCAAGCTGTTGTTCAGCTGCTAACCGTTGTTGTTCTCTTGCTTGTTGTTGACCACCGAGCGTTGTTAAACCTGCAATCTGTTGACCCACTAACGCAGGACTTTGTTGAGCTAATTGAATGTTTCTAGCAAAATCTGCTCCGGCTAATTGTTGAGCTTGACCAAAACCTTGAGCTAATAACTGAGCTTGTAATGCTGCTCGATTCCTGTCACTCGCTGCTTGGTACTCAGCTCTTTGTACACCTTCTCTACCACCGCCAAACGCACCAGCACTGATGGCTTGAGCAGATAATGCAGGTAAACCTTTTTGTGCTTGTACATCAAACTCTGCTAATGTTGTATCAATAACATCTTGTTGATACGGAGACATGTAAGCTTGATAAGCTGTAGGTCCTCTTAATTGTCCTGCTTGTTGTAAAAAAGGTTCATAGCCACCAAGACCAGAAGCGAGTCCTTCTGCTTGTGTTGTTAATGCACCAGGTCCAGCAACAAACTGCTGACCCATAATTTGAGATAAATCTTGTTCCTTAAAACCACCTATTGCTTTTTGTAAATCAGTTAAATACGTTTTGCCGGCTGCTTCTATAAATTCTGCCGGTGCTTGTCTTACTGTTTGAACTTCTGCCATTAAACTCTTCCTCCTGCTTCTAGAGATTTCATCATATCATACATTCTTTGTGCGCCTACATCGACATCACCATCTCCCATGCCTCTTACGGCATCGGCTGTAAATACGAATTCATTGTTTGACAACATCGCTGGGATGTCATCTTCTTTTTCTTTTATACCAACTGGAGGTATAAATCCACCAGTTTCTCTAAGGTCTAATTCTTTAACACCCTTTGGATTTTGTCTTATAGGTAGACCCTCGATACCCGCTGCTTGCATAGCGTTATCGCTGGCACTATCACCCATAGCATATTTTATTCTACCGCCTTCGGCATATCCACCTTGTCCAGATGTATACTCAGAAACGTCTCTATTTACTTGAGCTTCAAGTGCCTCTGCATCCTCAGTGCCGTCTTCTTTTACAAAGCTTTTTAAATTTCTATATCCTTGTCTTAAATAAGTTTTTAAAGCATCAACATTTCGACTTGCTTCAATAGCCTCTTCATCTCCAGCTTCTACTCCAGCTGCTAAAGTTCCTAATAAAGAACCTCCCGCCATAATTTTTAAAGTTTCTCCAACACCAAGTTTTTTAGCTGCTTCTTTTGTTACAGCATCTTTAGTTGCGCCAGCAGTAAATAAATTACCTACACCACCAAGACCAAATACGCCTGGAGCTCCTCCTGCTGGAACCATGAAAGAAGATCTACCAAATATACCACCTATGCTTGTTCCTGGTATACCAAATGCAGCTGCTCCTATTAATGCAGCTTTACCAATGTCAGATGATGCAATTTTCTTTACACTTTTAACAGCTTTTTTACCAAGTTTTTTTAACGAACTTCCTAGTCCAAACTGTTCTCTTGGCATGGCGTTCATAATACCGCCACCCTCACGTAATTGTCTTTTCATCTGTCCTCTTGTTATTGGCATATTTAGTTAAATCCTTGTTGGCAGGTTTTAAATCCTGGAACCTCCTTTTTACTTGGTTTTTCCAAATAAATCAAGGCTAGGCATAATAACTTTGACATCTCTTCTGATGTCTTCTTCTTTTACGCCTTTTTCCTTCCATTCTTGATCATTTACATATACCTCACCTGTCTTTAAATTAGATATAGTTTCTATGATCTTTTCTGGGTGTAATACTTTCATCTTCCTCCTATGTTCTATCAAATTCTAGTATTGATGCTGTGCCCTCTATATCATTTGCGCTGTCAGCTTGTACTCTTAAAATATCATTTTCTTCTAATATTATTGTACCATCTGACATTGACTGTGAGTCACTTGCTGAAATTTGATGTTTTGCAAAAGTAAATTGTTTAGATTCTGAATTATCAAATATATGTGCATGCACTATAACATTACCTGCTCCAACATTTGCCATGTGTATGTTTTGAACTATAGCTCTTGAGTTAGAAGGCACAGTATAAATATCTGTAGCTGTATCTGTAGTTAAATCAAAGTTTGCGTTTTTATATCTATTAGCCATTTCCGTCTCCTCCTGATAAAAACCAAGTATTTCTTTGTGTCTCTTCTCTAAGATCTTGTTGAAAGGTAGAGTTTAGTTTTTCTACAAGTCCGTCAAGATCTCTTATCAAAGCATCAGCTACTCGCTGATCGTAATCTTTACTAGGTCTTGTAAATACTACCGTTATTTTTGCCATTATCTTCTTCCGTCTGGTTGTGTGTCTAATCTAAATCCACCAAGTTTCCAGTTTTGTGATGCACCTGTATTAGCAACTTTTAATGATAAAGCTCTGCCTCTTGCTCTTGTATCTACTTTAGTTGTAGACGATGTAATTGTAAATGGTCCAAGAGGTGAACTTGCTTGTGTATCGTTAGAGTAGTTTCTTAATTGTAGTGTAATCTGTGTGTTACCTGTTTGAGATAAGAAGTCAGGTATAAATCTTCTAACCTTCATTATAAATTCACCATCACCACCTTGACTAATATCAAAATCTCCTGATTCTATGTTTGCTGTAATAGCTGTTGTTGCAGAAGCTTTTACTTGATCTGTGCCAGTTTCATGTTCGTAGTATGTTGTTGCACCATCAGTATTACCAACAACATCATAAGACGTACCCGTTGAGTCATAATCAGTCCCATGTGGTTTACCAAATACAGAAGAATCTTGCCACGTTGTTCTATTCAATGTGCCTGTTGTCCAGATAGGTCTATTAGGTGTTGACTCCATGTAGTTATAAGTTACACATCTATCAATAACTGTTGATCCTCCTGAGCAATAGAACCAAGTAATTTCACCAAACAAATTATTTAGTCCAGCGTTGATAAGTTGTGATGCTGTTGTATTTAAATCATTGAATACAAAATCTTCTACCAAACAAATCATAGTTTCTAGGTTACCAGAGTATTTAAAGAAACCGTTTTCTGAAAACCAATAAGCTGCACCATCAACTTCAATGGCTGCGTTCTGTCCTATCAATCCGCAGTTAGTTCCTATTTGTTGAAAACCAAATGTAAATGGTGGACCAACAAAACGCATCGTAAACAAAGATGTATCTGTCCAAACATATATTGCATCTCTACCTCTTACAGCTCCTACAATTTTAGAACCATCGGCAAGTCTTTGTGTGCCTGCTGTGTTAACCGCTGTAGGTGTGTAAGTATTAATATCTTCTTGGTTTGAGAATCTAATAAACATTTCATCTTGTGTTGTTGGATCACCAATTGTCGTTTCAGTTCCAAAGAATACTAAGTGTCGATCTGGTGTTGATACTAACATATCTCTTGATGCAGTTGGCGCACCAGATATAATAGTTGCTCTATTTGCTACAGCGTTTGCTGCATTTGAATCCCATTCAAAAACTTGTGCATTATGTATAAGTGCAATAATTTTATCTCCAAAGTTATCAATAGACCACATACCTGGATCTATAACTAAATCTCCAGATGCTGCTTCACCCCATGCAACATAATCAGATGAGTTTGTAACTGTTGCTCCGTTTGAGTGTGATGCCGCTGTTGTGTTTCTGACTCCTCTTGTAACACCTGTTAAGGTATTACCACTTTTACCTGTGTAAGATATTTCTTCATTATCTATTTGAATAAAGTTTGTACCTGAACCTGGAAATAAAGAAGCGTCAGATAATACAACTGTAGTTGTTGTATCATTGATAGCGCCATCTAAACTTGTTACAGCTTCTCCTGATACTGTTCCACCCCATTGACCTAAACCATAACCAAAACCTTCAAGTTGTTGAGCTGGACCAACGGGATAATAAGATTGAACTCTAATACCTCCAGAGTTAACAGCACCTGATCCTGTTTCAGCTGATGGCATTGTTATTGTAATAGTTGTTGAGTTGATTACAGAAGTAACCATAAATTTCTTATCATCAAAATCTGCGGCTGTATAATTTGAGTTTGTTGCTGTAGAAAAGTTATCTAATAAAACAATGTCTCCCGCTACAAGATTATGATCACCAGAAAAAGCTATTGATACAACAGCTGAACCATTTGTTGTAGTAAAACAACTTGTTAAAGTATTTGTAGCTCTAATTGGATGTATGTCGTAGAACACACCGCCAGTATAAGCATATAAAATTCTATTCGTACCAATAATTGAAAACTTGTTACCTGATCTGTTTACAATATGATGCATGGCTCTTGCTGCACCAGTGATGTCATTCTCACCTAGTTGTGCCCAGCCACCTATCTTTTCAGGTGTATTATATCTGAATCTTACATTATCACCGCCAACCCATTGGCCTTCGGCTTGAGTCTCAGTTACTTGTTTATTGAATCCAGGTAAAAATTGTACTTTTTGTAACGCCATAGTCTCTAGATTATATTAGGTTTGGCTGATTATCAACCAGTTTTGGGTATGCCCAATAGAGGTCTTTTATCATACAAATTGGTCTTTGCAAACCTTCCATCTGCATGATTATAATGAAGAAACACCTGACCACATAGGTCGCCTTCAAATGGTTTTCTCCAGTGTTCTAGCTCGCAGCCAGAATAAATAAGCATATCACCAGGTTTTAGATTAACCTCTACACCAATATGTGCACCTGGTTTATGTATACTTTTGTATTCATCAATGACATTATTCTCTCCTGTTGGATCAATATAGATTGGCCAAGGATCGCCACCTAGATTCAATGTCGTAGATATTTCACAACTTGGTCTATCTTTATGTCTTCTTAGAATATTGCCTTTTCTGTAAAGTCTTGTGTAAGAATATGTTGGTACTAATTTAAGTCCTGTTTTCTTCTGCATCACATCTATGGTTTTGACTAGCAATGTTTCCATAAATCTATCTGCATATTTAGCATATGAATTAGGAACTTGTGGATCTGCAAAGTTTCCAACTAACGGATTACCTGCATGTGTAGCACCGTTCTGCAACATCCACCAATCAGCTTCTGCTGATACTTGTAGATACCTATATCCCATCTCTGCTACTTCTTTAGATACAGCACCTCTAATGACTTGATATTTATTTTTCTTAAAACTCATATTTGTATAAAATTATAAGACACTGATATTCTCCAGTTCTTCTCACCTTTTTCTGTATTTAGATTTATATCAACACCATGGGGAAGCCAAGATGGAAAAAAGATCATTCTACCTTCTTTTGGTTCATAGGCACATACTCTCCATAATTGTTCAGGTAGATTATCTAATCTTCTAGGCATGTGTGTATTTGGTCCTGGTCTAGGATCTTCTAAAAATAGTTTGCCTGAGTTCTTAGGTACTTTAATATAATAAACACCTGACCACATTGAGTTAGGATGTGTATGTGTTTTGTTATAGCTATATGTTGGATTGATATTAGCCCACATATTACCAAGTCCTAATTTAGGTTGAATACCATAATCGATATTACATTCTTCTGCCATTTTAAATAGTTCTTGAATTAGAGGTTGATACTCTTTTCTCTTATCCATATCAGTTTTACTATGCCAGCCAAAGCCAGAGTTTGTTTTCTTCTCTCCTTCAGGATCTGCTTTACGCCACTTCTTTATTTCTTTGAATAGATATTTGTTTAGTTCTTTTGCGTTAGGTAAATCTTTGAAATAAACAGGAGTTGGAAATAATATCTTTCTTTGTAATTTCATTTAAACGGTGGTCCTCCAAACCACATTACTAAAGATCTTCTTGTACCTTTTTTAACTGGTGCAACTTTGTGTCTTAGAAACGATCCAAAGAATATAGCTTGTCCCTGTTTCAAGGGCAGTGGTTTGTTATTACCCATCTCTGAAAACATAAGATCTCCACCTGTAAATTCTTTAGGATCAGATAATAAACATGTCATAGATATTTTTCTAATTGGATTCTGACCTTCTTGACCGAATGCATTTAGATCCATGTGCCAATCATAAAAACCACCTTTTGGATATTCTGTAAACTGTGCAGGCTCTGTAAGTCTAACACCATCAAACATAAAGTGATTTAGATTTACAATAGATAATTGATTCTCGATAACTTTGTACATCTCTGGCATTTTAGCAAAAGGTATCCATGATATTGTTGTCACTCGCTTCTTCGTATCATACTGGCCTTTCTCGCCTCCACCAACTTTAGCTTTCTCCGGTGCTTCTTGGTGACCAGCATTTATAATCATCTGACATTGTTCAGGTGTAAAGATAGGTTGTGTAGTTGTGGCAACATACGATTGCCATCTAGGCATTCTTGGTATCATTCGTTTTGCCCCGATCCTGTTCTTGAAGATACTGGATTGTAGTCAACATCAACATTACAAACTAAAGTTCTTCTTGTTTCTTTAGTAGAATTAAATGGATAAACACAGTGTCTCATATCATAAGGAAAAACATAAAAGTCACCAATCTTCATGTTAGGTGAGTAATCTGTTTTAGAGAATTGACCATTAGCTGAACCAATGATTTGTAGTCTACCATTCATAGGTTTTGATTCTGCTGAATATTCTATACCTGTATCCTTTGGTAATTTTAAAACCATCACAGAAGATAAACCTGTATACAGTTTACCTTGGTGAATATGCACAGGATTATATTCGTTAGCTTTCATTTCATTAACCCAAATAGAATTGATTGATTTTTGTGTTGGACCAATTTTATTCCAATCTGTGTAATGATCAAAAACTGTATGAAACCATTTAAGTATATCTTGTGGCAAGAAACAATGCTGATGCATTTTATCGTTGTTAGGACCTGAGTAAAATAAAGATACTTCATCTTGTATTTTACCTACCAACTGTTTGTTTGCTTTTGGTAATTGTTTCTTTTGTTTTTCATAGATCTCATTAAGACCTACAAATATTTCTAAAGGGACCTGGTATTTTAAAACCGTCTGACCTAGATAAACGAAATCAAATTTCATTTTACTTCTTTAGTTTCTTTTTCTCTTTCGGTGGTGCTAGCTCTTTATCTCTTATGACTCTTTCCAAAGTATCTAGCTGACCCATAACATTAAATACTTCTGGCTGTGAAGTACCTGGTGTTATTGTATTCTTTTGATGTTGCAATCTTAACATATAAGAATGTGCTTGGTGTGTATTCACATCTTGCTTATCAAACTGACCATCATCAAATTCTTTTTTAAGTTTTGACCATGTAGCCACTTCTCTCATTCTATGTTTTGCAACAAGTTCCATTTGTGCTTTAGCATATAGTTTCTCTTCTAATTCTATTTGCTTCATCTTTTTATCTAATGGATCTTTCTCTTTTGCTATATCTCTTTGTAGTTTCTCTATCTCAACTTCATTTTTTCTAGCATCAAATGATAAGTGCACTAAATTTTCAAAGTGTGTATTTTGCTCTCTTACAGATTGCCAATACTTTGCAGCTTTCGTTGGATATTTATTGTCAGATAAAACAGAAAATCTCATCTCTGTTTCTGTTCTAAACATTTGTTTTTTGTGCCACGTATCTTGTAGCTCAGGTATTAATTTCTTA
>Ga0255759_10006249_pt1 | contig 10083 bp, 13 predicted proteins | sample 101ome_20_FD_179959 | JGI IMG/M metagenome (GOLD analysis project Ga0255759, IMG submission 179959) | Coastal salt marsh microbial communities from the Groves Creek Marsh, Skidaway Island, Georgia - 101404AT metaG (version 2) | ecosystem: Environmental > Aquatic > Marine > Intertidal zone >...
TATCAAGGACCTGCTCTGCGGTCCAAGGATTGATTTCATCTGGCTTAACATCTCGAATTGCAATCCAAACATTCTTACCTTCATTCAATCTTTGATCAATCAACCAACGATGACCGGCGTGCCAGGGTTGCCAACGTCCAAAGAATACTGAATATTTCTTTTCCGAACTTGATGTTTCTTTATCTGCCTTTGCTTTAAAGTCTGCCATAATTTACCTCTTATACTGTCAAATACCATACTTTGTTATTATAAAAATTTACTTTATCTCCAAATATTTCATCAACTGCTTGCTTTACACCACATGGATTAAAATAATCATGTCCTGATATCATACCACCTTTTCTAATTTTTGGTAGCCAAGCATTTATATCTTTCACAACTGAATCATATTCATGGTCAGCATCGATAAAAACAAAATCTATGCTACTGTCTTCAAAATCATTAGCCGCTTCCCAAGATATCTTTTTTATATTTGTTATTTTGTTTGTTAAATTATTTAATTCTAAATTTTTAAGATAGATATCATATAGAAAAGGAACAATATTTTTTTTATCTGTATTTTCATATCTGTATGTTTTATCCCATAAATCAACAGCATATATTGAGACTTCTTTATCTTTAAGTAAATTGCCCAAAAAACATATAGAATGTCCTTTCCACACACCAACTTCAACAAAACTTTTAAAATTTTTCTGTGATACAAAAGTATAAAAATCTTGGAAATTAAACCAATTATGTGTATCTAAATGTTTATTAATATCTACCATAATTAAAATCTCTCATAATTTTGCTCCAAAATATCTACAATTTCTCTTACCGAATCTTCTGGTGATTTAATTGTAGTATCAATTAAATAAAAATTCTTTTCAGGTGGTTCATAGTTCTCAACATGAAAATGATCACGTTCTCTTGGTTCATTTGCAAAGATGTAAAATTCAACGATGTGATGTTTCATTCTTTCTTTAAACTCTTCACGAAGCCAACGATATGGTGAAACCAATGATACAATTACATTCATATCTTTGTTATGACAAAACTCGGCAATCATCTGAGCATTACGAATATTATTAATTCTACCTTGTTCAGAATAATCTTTGTTAACAGTAAGTTCTCTTAGATCATCTCCATCTACCTGAACAGTTGGTTTAGTATTTTTTAACCATAAAGTATCTTTGAATAAATTTGATAAAACAGTTTTACCATGTCCTGGTTGTCCAGTCATCCAATAAATCATACATATCCTTTCTTTATAATTGATCCATAATTTTAGTTGCTAACGTTTCTGGTAAATATTTTTCAGGAAACTTTTCAAATATCGGAAGAGTACACATTTCAATAAGTTTTTCTGTATCATCTAATAGATTTAGCATTTCATTTTCGACTTCTTCAAATGGTCGGTCATATGCATTAATAAATGTATTTGGATTAAATTCTTTGATTGATTCTTGACCGCCCCAATATACTGGTACACTTGAAGCTAATAATGGATCTAAAATCTTTTCAGTTGTATAATATTCTTGATATGAATTTTCAAAAGCAATTGTGAATACAAACTTACGAAGATAGTTAACTTTACTATCATGCCAGCTATGAACATTTGTTTCAATTTGATCATCAGTGTTTTTCGCAAATCTTCCAGCCGAATGTACAAATCTTTTTGATGTTAAGTGCTTAAAGAAATCATATCTTGGTGAAAACCCGTTAGCTGCATTACTATAAACAAAATTACAAAATGCAGTTTTATGATGAAACTCTCTTTTGTTCTCAGTATTTTTATAATAATAAAAACTATTTGGATCACGATAATTTAGCATTGTCAACCAAAATGGACACTGAATGTTTATATCACTTTCAGGATAAAATGTTACCGAAAAATCACAAGGATAATCTTTCAATTCAATTACCTTCCAAGGATTTACATGTGTTATGATATTTTCAGTAAGAAAGAACGCCTTCTTACATTTATATTTTTCATGCACACGTTTTGGATCTCCAAAGATCTGATAAACAACTAAATCAGGATCATTTGGAGTTATCTCAACATCAGTAATTGTACCAAGAATTTCAGAAAAGAAATCATGTTTTTTTGGATCAAAGCCTGGATAAAAGTTTTCATACCATATTTTCATAATTTTTCTCGGTTTGCGTATTGAACACCTACACCATCCTTTGCACCTTCAGGTATTGGATATCCATAATGTTGATAATGAAAGTTAAAGTTTGTTCGATAATTCACTGTTGGTGTTTGATAATAACCAAAAGGTACTTTATTTTCACGAATATGTGCATATAAAACTTTATCGTCAAATATATGTAAGTCTGGTCTCATTGTCCACAAGACAGTACAGATATGTTTTGCAGATTTATGAATCACATAACAGTTCATGTCAATGAATTTATAAGGATCTGTTTCAATACATAAACCCATTACTTCACCTTCTAAGGTACAAATATTTCTTTGACAAGTTTGAATTGGTTGTTTTTCACATAAGTCTTTTGTCATCACTTCAGTATGATTTGGATCAATCCAATTGTCATCATCAATCCAAAAAATAGCATCGGCTCCACGAGAAAAAGCAGAAACAGTCCCCATATATCTCGGAGTATCTCCGTAATCTCGATGAGAGATAGGAAGTTCAAGAATTTCAATTCCTTCTAAATCAACACCATGCTCCTTAACTTTAGCAAGACCTTGTGGTCCATCAAAGACAAGCATATGTTTGACCGGAACAGTTTGATTACGAATTGATTCAATATTTTGTTTTAGATATTCAATGTTTGGATCATACACAGGAGTAATACAATATACATTCATATTTGTTTTTATATTATAGATTTTTTTAAAGTCATCATAGCTTTCACGTTTCATTACTTTTTCGCCTAATTGAATATACTCACCTATTCTCCAATATTCAGGATCATGAAGCATATGTTCCATCAATTTTTTTTGACGGTCATACCATGTTGTTTGAGTAACAGCATCAATTTCTCGAGAGTTTTTCTTTTCGTTTGGATGTGGATTATAAAAGGTGTAATCATCAATCACATAAAACGGGAGCATGTTATTATTATGAGCAACATTTGACATGATTAGATCAATACCATCCGAATATTCAAGGTCTAATTCAAACCATTTATCAATCAGTAACTTGAGTAGGTCTTGACGAACAATTGTGAATCCCATCTCAAAATAGTTACATGTTCGTATACCACTACCAGTAGTTTGAAAAAACTTAGCAAAGAAACCATAATCATTACCATCTCGGCTAAATGTACAAGCACTCCATTGATTACGATTTGCTCTTTCAAAAGCTTCTTCAATCTCACTTGGCTTAACAGTCAAATCACTATCAACTAATAGAACATATTCATAGTCTTTGAAATGCTCATAATGATTTGCAAAGTTTGTAAAGATTGTTCCCTTACCTTTAGCAGTAAATAATAAATTCAAACTTTGAATCTTTTCATATACTTGTTCGTCATCACCATAAAAATTCATGGCTCGATCATATATAGGTGATTCATTTTCAGCCCAGGATAACCACTGGTCTTCATGGTCACCAGCACCACTATAAATCAAATATTTTTTCATTCTTATCTTTCTAAATGTTGGTAAGTACAAAATTTATTTTCAATATCACTATAACCTGTCAGTTGTACACCTAATCTTTCAGTAAGATACCATCTTGGATTATTTTGAAATTGTTTCCAAACAATATCAATGGCATTACTATGATGTTCTTGATTCGCCATTAAATTGTCTGCGGCTTGTTTTACAGCCGGTATCATTGTAGAAAGAAATTCTGGTTTTGCTGTATAACAAGATGTAGTTTGTATATCAGTGCAACGATAGATATATTTTAAATTTGTTTTGATCTTTGGTTTACCACGTGTCACATAACCTAAGTTACACATATCATAAACTATCTTATCAAGTAACTCAAAAATAATTTTAAGTTCTTCTGAATTGCGAATTAATTGAAAGTCATCCTCAACAACTAAAATTTTATTGTAGCCCTTCTCAATGGATTCATTCCAAATTGCTAGATGAGAATAAGAACATCCAGCCGCTCTTTGTCCAAGCGTAGGATATTTAGTGTGGTCGTAAGCAGAGAATCTTTGAATTTCTTTTACATATGGTTGAAATTGAGGTAGAACATTTTTTTCAATATGCTCTCTACGGTCCGTTCTCGAATCTAAATTTATATAATATAAGCAATCAATCATAATAATATTTAATATTGTGTTAGTAGTTTTCCAGCACCGTATCTGAAATTAAAATATTTTATATCATTTTCATATAAATCATATACTTGTTGTTTTGTTTCTTCTGTAAAATAATTCTCATAAGATATAGTTGGCTTTCGAAAGAAGTTACCTATATCTGCCTTTAAATTATTCTTCTTGAGTATATAGTTTATATCTTCTGTAAGAGTATCAAAAGTACAAATATAATCAAGTTCTTCATCTAAGACGTTAAGATAAACTTGATTCTCTCTATGTATTTCTTTATTATATAATTGAGTACGGTCAGAAAAACGAAAGTCATTTTCAATAATTATGTTTGTATCTTGAAGTCTATGTCTGTCCACCCATTTATTCAAGTTAACCTTTCCTTGATCTGATTTATCTAATCCTAAATATTCTGAAAATTCAAGCATTGAAATAGTTCTTGCCCATGGATCACGAACAATAGCAAATTTGAAATAATCATTCCAATAATCTTTATATATTTTCTTTGCTTGAGATGCAAGAAGATGTTTGGTTTCTTTTTGAATATTCCACTGATCATGTCTTACGAAAAGTCTTTCAACTGCTGTTCCGCCAGTTCTCTGCATGTGAATGAAAATTAATTTATATTCATGATTAATCATTTTATTTTATAACCTTTAAATAATTGTTTGTGTCATTAGTAATATTGTTCCATAGTAGGACATCTTCATGAAAAACTCGTTCAACCCATTTTGAAACTGCTTCACGATCATAGTCTTCATTTTTATTTGCAGTAACATTAATTTTTTGTACAACTTCAAGCTTTGGTAACTTGAGAAATTTAAGTAACTCTGAAAACTGCATATCAATATTATCTGAATATTTTAAAATAATAGTCCGATCATTTGCAGAATCAATAAGCCATTTCTTTTGAGGTGCAAAATGAAAAAAAGGTTTAGTGATTTCTGTATCTAATTGATTCATGAATTCAACATCACCTTTATCCCAATAGTACATAAATTCATCAAGCGTTTTTGCTTTTCTTGCAAATTGTTTTTTAAATGACCACTCCGAATTTTTAGCACCATTTCTCCAATAGAAATATGCACTAAGAAAACGATCAACTGGCTCACGAACAATTGCAAACGAATGAGGATAATCGATATTTTTTTCTCGATGACCAAATGAAGGATGTAAAAACCATTTAGCATATCGCCTTCTTATTAATTTTTCAATCGTATTTCCACCAGATTTAGGAATGTGTACAAACCCTAATTTCATAATTAAAGCTCAAAAATTTTGTTCAATGATTTCTTTTACATAAATCCACCAATTGTATTTGTTTAAGACCAAAAGTCTAGCTTCTTCAATTGCGGTCATTTCATCTTTACTCACGGGTTCATTTATTATTTCAATAGTTTCTTTATCCAAAGGTTTTTCAATATCAATATACCGATATGAATTCTTAGGATAAATTTCAGTTATATTTGAACATCCCCAATAAAGAGGTAGTGTCCACATCAATAGGTCTTCTGTAACACGGGTAATAAAACCTTTTGTTTTTCCATTTTCAAAAGAAAAACTTTTATGATATTGACCTATAATACTTTTATCTTGTGTTATGTTTGCGCCTTCTTGTTTATTACCATACCTTTCTGGAAGTCCTTTGTAGTTTTTAAATAAGTCTTTGAGCTTTGGTTTACCATAAAAATCTATATTGAAATCATTTTGATGTTTTAGTAACCAATCATATCTTGTTTTTTGTCCATGAGTTTTATGTTTATTTGTAGTTACACAAACATATTCTTTATCTTTTGTCAAATCACTATATTTTAAATTTATTAATTCATCATAATTATAATTTAACCACCATCGAACATAAGCATTATATTCTTTATATGTAACACTTTTATGAGCAACGGAAGATAACCCATAATTTGTCATATTTAAATAATCAGGTTCTCTCTGAAGAAATAAAATTTTTGTATTTGGATTACGTTTATGAAATTTATTTGCATACATTCCAGTAATATTATCTGTGATGCAAATAATATCTGCTTCATTTATATTTGAAGTCAAGTCGAAAAAATTAAAATCATTTGGTTTTTGAAGTTGTAACCTTGAATTATAACTTTCTATATTTTCACCCCAAGAAATAAAATTATATATTTTTAGCATTTTATATTTTAATTTGAGTTAATAATAATTCTAAGATATCATGCGCATTTTGAATTACATGAAAAGAAAGATTCCAATCAAATTCAACATTTGTTGTTATATTTTTTTCTTTATGTGAGCCGAACACAATCATCTTCTTTGATTTATCAAACAAATTTTTTCTTGTTGAGCAAAAACAAAATTGTCCTGAATTTTTCCCAGCTATGATATCACACTTAGAAGAGATGTAAGAAAGTTCATTTAAATTATGATTATTCAAATCATGACCAATAATATCATCACAAAAATTTATATTCTTGAGTTGAGTATTAAATTTTGTAGCACAAAGAAAAAGAACATTTGAAAACTCAGTTGCCAATGTTTCAACTATTGGCTTCATGTCACCATTATAACCACTGCATTGACCTGACAATGCAGTACCATTACAAATTAAAACCTTTCGATCATATTGTGTATTTTCAAAAAATTGATCAATTTGTTGTGTTTGATAAAAACTATAATCAATATCATGAAAATAATATTCTAAATCTTTAATACTTAAATTTGTATTATGTATTTGATTTACTTGTTGATAGATTAAAGTAAACATTTGATGAAATGAAGTCAATGTTGTTCCAAAAACTGAACGATCTGGAAATACATCAAAATAGGCTCCGACATGACAATTAATATAATTATTGTTATTATATGAAACAACTTTTTGTCCACGAATTTGTTTACGGGTAAATGGTGCCTGTTCACTTTTGAAATTTTTATCGAGCAATAATCTTGGTGATTGTTGATGACAATACACAACATCATGCTGAGATGCAATATCATTTATATATGGCATATTGAAAAACACATCACCATTTCCAAATAGATTAAAAAGGTATATACTCATTTATTCAAATTATCCACAAATAGTTTTAATTCATTTAAAAATGTACCTAAGTTTCGATGATAACTTGGACCTACAATATTTAAAAAAGGATGCCGTATATGACTGATATATCCAATATTTGAATTTGAGATTGCAGTTGACATCACCATATTTCCACCATACCCAAACATTATATTCAATTTTGAATTATGTAATATTGATAAGTCTCGAGTAAACATATCCCAATTTGGTTTTGCTATTAAGTTCTTATCACTAGTAAGGTCTATGATTTTATTCTTTTTTGAAAGAACATCCATGTAATGTTCATAAAAAGAATACTGTTCCCATTTGTTGTCGGCTAGTTTACCATTTAAGTCTTTCTCACCTAGTAATATAATTGAACAGTCAACAGAAAAATCTCGAAATAAATCAACTATAACAGAAAGATCATTTTTTATAAATTTTTCATGAGCCCCATCAAATCTTGCTTTTGTACTCAGTGTGATGTAGTCAAAATCATAAACACTACGAAGGTCTTGCTTAAAATCCTCAACTAGTGAAAAGTTTGTGACTTTATTTTGAAAATTAGAAGAATGTATGTTAAGAGCGGGTTCACTTTGATTTGCAAATAATATATTCTCAAGTTTTTCAACAAATGCATAATAATCTGCACTATCAGATCTGTTTTTTCGAATTAAATTTTTATTAATAACTACTTTATTCTTTAAGTTCAATGATTGAAGAATCATTTTAGCTATTAAAATATCACCTATACCAGCATTACATAACATATAATATCCTCAATATGTTTTATGTTTTCTTTGTATAAATTTACCATCATCAAGTTCTTCACCCAACATAGCAGATTTCATAATTTCTAAAATTTTTTCATCAACTTCATCAATCAATTGATTGCGCTGAACGTTTAGGTCACAACACTTTTGCAAACATTTCCATAGATTTTCGGCACCTTCTTCACTTGAAAAATACTTTTCTTTATATTCATCAAAAGTCATTCGACGAATCTCATAAAGAATTTCTTGATTATTCCACATCTTCAAATTGACTGTGGTTAACTTATCAACTAAACCACCAAGAGTATCAGACATAGCACATCCTTTCACAATAATATATTGAATCTGTTTGTTGAGTTATACGAAATCCATTTGACAAATACAAATTCACAGCAGCAAAATTTTCTTTGTCAACTGTCAAATGTATTTTTGAATATTTTGTTTGTATGTTTAAGAGGTTATTCAGGATCACTTTACCATAACCTTTTGATTGGTGAGAGTCAAAGACACACATACCTAACCATAATTTATTTAGTTCAGCATCTAAATGACCATAACCAACATAAGATGATTCATCTTTCAATAATACATGGTATACATGTGAATTAAAAATATTTTCATTACGACTTTCAAAATAACGAAAATGTTTTTGTTTGCCTATTAATTCAACTACTTGGTCGTAATCAAAATTTGTTTCATATTGAATCATTGCATATTGTTTCGAATAAATTCGTCAAAAAATTTATGTTTATCATAATAATGTGTAAAGCCCATTTTGTCTGCTAAAGATAATTCCAAAAATCCCTCATTGTTTAAGAATTTGTCATAAACATTAAAAGATAAAAAATTATTTTTTTGACAAAATTCATTTAATTTTTCATTGAAATACAAATAATATGCTTTACGTTCTTCATCTGTCCCAATACATGGCCAATTCTGTTTATTTGATGCTACTATTGTTGCCTTTTGTGGAGGCGGTATATTAAGAACGGCAATTTTTGAAGTTTTAAATATATTCTTATATTCATTTATTTTTTTAAAATAACCAACAACTATATTATCAATTATATCTTTATATGTATTAGTTGGTGTAATATGTTTATGTACATGGGCTCTACAATCTATTTCACCAAAACTGTAAACAATCCAATCATTTGCAGTAATACCCTTAGGTACTTTTGTTAAACCTCTTTGTGCAAACGAATAACAAAGCATCGGACCTTGATGAGTTGTTATAATGTTAAAACTTTTTATTTCCCACCATGGAAGATTCGCATGGCTATCACCTATTGTAAATATTTTCATATAGTTATTAAAATTTATAGTTTAAAATAGTTTCGATTATATATGTTAATTCGTTTTCTGTCAAATCTGGATAGCTTGGTATGTTAAATCCTCTGCGACTGATATTCTCAGCAACAGGATGATTTTCATATTTCTTTGAATACATTGGCATTGTATGTACAGGATAAAATAAAGGTCTTGTATCAACACCATTTTCTTTTAAATGTTCTCTAAAATAATCTCTTTGTTTTTCTGTACAATCAAAATAAACACTATTCATCCAAAAACTATGTGTTGAATTTGGTTGCTCAGAATGAAAGAATACATGTGTGCCATTAAATGCCTTTTCATAAGTATGAGCAATTTCTCTTTTTCTTTCTAACAATTCTTTTGATCTTTCTAATTGAGCTTTACCAATTGCACATGCAATGTTTGTCATACGAAAGTTATTACCGATAATATCATGCCAATATTGTCGATGTTTCGCTAAACCCTGTCCTTTGATGTGCAATGCTCTTTGATATAGTGTTTCATTATTAAATGAAAGCATACCTCCTTCACCAGTTGTAATCGTTTTATTTCCGAAAAAACTGAATGTACCAATATCACCAAACGTTCCAACATGCTGATGTTTATAGTAAGAACCAAATGCTTCTGCACAATCTTCAACAACAAACAAATCATGTTCTTGTGCTATCTTATTGATCTCTGTCATCTCACAAGGTTGTCCATATAGATGAACAACTATGATTG
>Ga0255759_10006251_pt1 | contig 10082 bp, 12 predicted proteins | sample 101ome_20_FD_179959 | JGI IMG/M metagenome (GOLD analysis project Ga0255759, IMG submission 179959) | Coastal salt marsh microbial communities from the Groves Creek Marsh, Skidaway Island, Georgia - 101404AT metaG (version 2) | ecosystem: Environmental > Aquatic > Marine > Intertidal zone >...
CCACGAAGACGATGCTCGACCATGCGGCAAAGCTCGCCGCGCTTCCTGGCGCGCGCGTCGCCTTTGGAGGTCGCGAGTTGAACGGCGGCGATCACTCCATACCTCCGCAATACGGCGCCATCGAGCCGACGGCTGTTTACGTTCCACTTAAAACCATCATGGCGAGCGAGGAAAACTTTAAACTCGTCACCACGGAAATATTTGGCCCGCTCCAAGTGTTGACTTCTTACGGGGACGACGATTTGCATCTCGTGTTGGAAGCGTGCGAGAAGATGGATGCGCACCTCACCGCCGCCGTGGTATCCAGCGACGAGCTCTTCGTGCAAAAAGTTCTCGGATCGACCGTCAACGGGACCACGTACGCGGGACGCCGCGCACGAACGACCGGGGCGCCTCAAAACCACTGGTTTGGACCGGCGGGCACGCCCATGGCGGGCGGAATCGGCACCATCGAGGCGATTCGTTTGGTTTGGTCGTGTCATCGAGAAGTCATTTACGACAAGGGACCGGTGGAACCAAACTGGGTGACACCGCCGCGAGCCTAGTAGGCTTTTCGTGTTTGAATTTACGTTGCTTTACTCTTTGTTTGTTGTTGAATCCTTTGTTATTGTCGTATTCGTTGCTTCTTCTACACAGTACTAGTTCTCTGTTGTGATGTTACACGCTATCAAACGCTCAACGCGCTCGCATCGGCACCTGAAAGTATCGATGCTTCGCGACGCCGTCTCGCGAGGAAATCGGTTTCGGCGGCGCGTTTCAATCTAAATGGAACGGCGCAACAGCGGGCGTACACCGAGCTACCGTGCCGCGCCGAAGCGCGCCTGACGTCCGCAATCGAGCTCCCGGGAGCGCGCCTCGCGTATGATTTCGTCGTAAAATCCAAGAGAAACATGACCCAATGCGTCCACGCGAAGCCGATAATGGTGACGACGTGGGCACCGGATAGCGCACACGCGAGCAAGACGTACGCGTACTCGCGGCGCCACTCTCCAGTCGGCATTTTCGCGAGCGCGTACGCCGAAACGACGAACACCAGCGCACCCATGAGCGCCGAAGACGTCAGTAAAGCTAAAAAGAATCTATGGTTGTGCTCGCCGACACAATTACCCAAAACGCCGCAGTGATGGTCGAACCGACGGACGCAATACCCACATGTCGAGCAGTGCGATGACATCGGGGGTCGCCACAGCTTGCACGACGAGCAAAACTTTATCGTTGTTGTCAAACTGACATCGTCGTCCTCAATTTTTTTGGTCCACGTTCCGCCGTAGTCTCGATCCATTCGCAGCGCGCTCGCCTCGGCGTCTTCGCGCACCGCATCTTCGATGCACGCCCTGAGATGGTCGGCATACGAACGCCGTGGCGCTGACTCGTCATCGGCGCTGCAAGACTTCTCCGTCCAGTTGTCCAACTTTTTCTGAACTGCGGCGTCGAGGCGCGCAATCGCCATCGCCCCTCGATCGTCCGCGTCGTCTGGGATCACCACTCCCGGATCGCCGTACGCCGTGAGCCAAAGCGCGACGAGGGCGACGAAAGCGAACCCGCAAATCAATCCTTGGACCACACCGACGGCGCCGAGGTCGTCGTACCTCCTGAATTCTTCTCTAAATAACAAGATGGATGCTGAAGACGACGCGGTCGACGCCCCGACGATGCACCACGCCGTCGTGCGACATGTCGCTCGCTCGCGGTGCGCGATCATCTCCCCTCGTCGCTGTTCGAGCGTCGTCATCCCACGTCGTCTTCACAAGACGCGTGCGCGCGTGCGTGCGCGAGTGAGGAACAGCCAGTCAGGGACAGACGATTTCAAACAGCACCGACACAACTCGACGGCAATGACGACGGAGAGGGAACCGTCGACGTCGAGCGTGCGAGACGCTCGGTTGGACTTTTATTCGCCAGAGTTTGATCCCGTTCTCGCGCTGGCGCCAGACTCGGGCGCGATTCCACCGCGACCGAGGGCGAGGGCGCTTGATACAGTTCGACAGTGCAGGCGACTGCTTCCGTCGTCGTCCGCGACGACGACGACGGCGGGAACCGCGACGACGACCGCGAGGGGATTGAATTCGTTCGCGGCGCAGGCGAGAGCGAAAGAGCGCGCGAGGAAATTTAACGAACAGGGTGAAGCGTTTAGACGACGGGAGAGCGTGTTTGACGCGCTGGCAAACTCGAAGCAGGCGACGGAAGGGCCGCTGCGAGTTTTGCGGGACGCGAGGTCGCAGAGACTGCGCGTGCGCATAGTGACGCGACACGCGTCTGGAGTGAGGGGGACGTGCGATGCCTACGTGGTGGCGTTCGACAAGTTTGCAAACATGGTGCTGACGGATGTCGAGGAGCGATACACGGTGAAGACAAAGCGCGTCGTGGAGAAGACGAGAGTGAATGCCGAGTCCGGTGAGGAGAAGACCACGGTCAGAGTCGCTCCAAAGTTGGACCATCGCACCCGACGCATCAATCAAGTCTTCATGCGTGGAGAACAGGTGGTCTCTGTCTCGATCACACCCACGTGAGTAGTTAGTACGTAGAGAGTAGGCGAGGTAGAATTTTATTAAGCGTTGGACGTTTACATTACAAGCTGCGTGCGTGCGTGCGAGATTCAATTCATCAGATCATTTTCCGTTCGACAAACATGTCGTGCATGGCTTGACCCATCTTTGCCGGCGATTTAACGACGCGAACGCCCGCCGATTCGAGCGCCGCGATTTTGTCGCCGGCGCCTCCCTTACCACCAGAAATAATGGCTCCGGCGTGTCCCATCCTTCGGCCCGGCGGCGCGGTGAGACCAGCGATGAAGGACACGATGGGTTTATCCGTCCCACTCGCTCGGATGAACTCAGCCGCCTCTTCCTCGGCCGAGCCTCCGATTTCTCCAATCATGATGATGCCTTCGGTTTGCGGATCCTTGACGAAACGCTCGAGACAGTCAACAAAGTTTGTGCCGTTGAAAGGATCACCGCCGATCCCAACGCACGTGGACTGTCCGAGCCCAGTCACCGTGGTTTGATACACAGCCTCGTACGTGAGAGTTCCAGAACGTGAGACGACGCCGATTCTTCCCGGTTTGTGAATGTATCCCGGCATGATGCCTATTTTGCATTCGCCCGGCTTGATGATTCCTGGACAGTTTGGGCCAATCAACCGCGTCTTGCTCTGCGTCATCAACGCCTGCTTCACGCGCACCATGTCGTGCTGCGGAATCCCCTCGGTGATGCACACCACGAGTTCCATTTCCGCCTCGATCGCCTCCATGATGGCTCTCGCCGCAAACGGAGGAGGCACGTAAATCGCCGTGGCGTTCGCGTCCGTCGCCTTCTTCGCCTCCGCCACCGTGTCAAAGACGGGCAAGCCCAGGTGTTCGGTCCCACCTTTCCTCGGTGTCACCCCACCCACCATTTTCGTCCCGTACGCAATCGCTTGTTCGCTGTGAAAGGTTCCATTCTTCCCGGTAAATCCTTGGCAGATCACTCTCGTGGATCCGTCGACGAACACGGCGGGCGCCGTCGTGGACGACGCGGACGCGGACGACGACGACCGGGCGCACGAACCCGCCGCGGCGGCTAAGAACCGACTCGCCGAACTTCTCACCCCGCGCATCTTCGTCAGAGAGGCACAGAGACGCGCCGCTGTGACGCGCGTCGACGTAATCAGCGGGAACTTCAACCAGATCGATCGATCTCAAACCGTCGGGTCGGGTTCGTTTTCCAACCGTTCCAACGGTCCGACCAGAAGAGAGAAAGGATTATGAGACTCGAGTCCGCGTCGCTCGGTCGGTCTGGTGACCTTGTCGATCGCGCGCGATGCGAGCGGGAACGACGCCCGCGACGGCGGTGACGACGGATGACGACGTGAGAAACGCCATCGCGCGTCATCAGCTCGACGGAGGAACGCAAACGTCGTCGGCGTCGTCGAGGGCGAACAAGCGACGGGCGATATTTACTCGATTGGGTGAACACTTTGACTCGAGCAAGAGGAAAGGGGCGCTGACGAACGGTGAGCTGTATGATTTGGTGCGCCTGACGACGGCGTTTGGGTTGGAAGAGGTTGACGCGGCGTCGGCGCGACAAAAGGCGACGAGCTCGGCGGACGACGCGGCGCGGTACGTGCTGGGGGTGAGCGGGAGGAACGGATTGGGCGACTCTCTGACGCCGAGCGCGACTGACGCGGACGTCAGCGTGCGGATGCGTGATGCGACGACGCATCACGCGAACGGGACGACGCATCACGCGTCGGGGGCGAGAAGGAACAGTGAGACGTGGAGATCTGGGGCGGAGCGACAAGAGATGCCGGCGGCGAGAGTGAACAGACACGGCAGAAAGGCGAGCGTAGCCGAGTCTGAGAGGAGCGTCTTATCGAAAAAGAAGAGTAAGCCGCGCCGAAGAACGGATGGGGAGATGGTGGAAGATCGCCTCATACGCGAATGGATCCTCAGACAAGCGAGAGAGGCTGCGCGATTGGAGGAGATGAAAAAATCTGAACTCGAAGCGCGAAACCGCGTGCACCTCAAGCCGCACGAAATCCAACAGCGACTCGAAGCCATGCAGGCGAAAGAGTCGCAGCGGGCGCGGCAGCTGGAAGAGAGTAGGAGAGCCGCGGAAGATGCCGTTCGTAAGCTCGCGAATGAGAGCGTGTCTGGGAACATTTCAAAGAAAACGCGGTCGTTGTCGTCGAAAATGCCTGATTTCAAGGCGAGACAGCAACAATACGCCGCCAATCGAAGCGAACACGCCGAGCGGCTGCGACGCGAGGTGGAAGACGAGCGACGCGCCAAGGAGATGCTTGATTACAGCAAAGAAAGAGTGCCCATCACCAAACGCGCTGCTGCCACCCACCGCACTCTGGAAGATTTAGAAAAGTGGAATGAACGCCGTGAAGAAAAAATCCGCGCCGCTAAGGCAAAGGAGGCTGACAAGGAAATCGCCGGCGCCACTTTCAAACCAGAGCTGGATAAACACTCGCTTAGACTTGCGCTGAAGAAGCGCATGGCGAAGAGAGGTTCGGATGACGCGCTCGCGCACGCAGTCGCCAACGGAAGCTCGTCTCGTTCCTTTACGAACGAGTCGACAGATTCAGAGCAATTCGCGTACACGCCTCGCATCAACAAACGCTCTACGGCGCTCGCTTCTCAGCTCCATTCGGCCAAGGAGCCGGTGTACGAACGTTTATACAGCGCAGCGAAACGTTCACACCGCAAATCAGCAAACATTCGTGACGCATCGACGACGAGCGAGGCTTGGGGTGGATATGGCGTCGACGAACCGGAAGAAAACGCGGACGACCCCGACGGATCTTCTTCCTTTGGTTTCGTTTCCATGGCTGAGCTCAACCGAGAGTGAGTTGAATTTTCTCTTCATTTCGTTTCGTGTGCTCGCGTCTTCTTTCTTCTGTACGCGTATTTATGTAATTTGAATCCAGCAGCCAACGCGCGCAACTCCTACGCGCTCTTCTGCCTCTTCACAGTCGCTTGTTTTTTGTGGATAGAGTGTGGATACCGATGGACGAGCGCGCCCCACACACCGACGCACGTTCGGTCGTCTTCCTCCCAGGTGGACACACTCAAAGGGAAAACACTCGTTCCAAGTCGACCGACCACCCTCGTCGTCATGCACGCCGCCTCCGTCGCTTCCCGAGTCTGTTCCGCGTCATCCACCTCGCGCGGTGGGTGGTTGTCCACGTCGTCCTCCTCCACTCGGACGACGACGCATCGCTCTCGTGGTGTCGTCGTCGTGCGCGCGGCGGAAACTGCGTCGGGCGATTTCGAAGCGCCAAACCAGTACGGTTACTTTCCGAGCGCCATCGAGGCTGCGAGACAGAAGCGCGCGTCGCAGACCGGATTCGATAACGACGTCAAGTTGAGTAAGGAGGCTCAAAAGGAACGCTTCTCGAGTCTGTGCTCTAAGCATCCAGAATTACAAAAGTGCAGTGACGATTACGTGTCTCCGTTGCGAGTCAAGCCGTCGACGCAGAGTGTCATTAACGGCTCCGTCGTGCGCAGCGATGGAATCATCCTCGTTCCCGGGAATAAGGAGGATCTTATCACGTGGGCGCTCGACCCAGCCATGTCAGGCGATACGCTCGGCTTGTTGTTGCCGACGCTCTTCATCATCATCGGCGCGCAGCTCAAGCAAGTGGCTGGAGTTCCGGAATACGTCTCTGGTGCTGTCGGGGTGACGACCAAGCTCATCGCCACGGGTCTCGTCGCCCTCTACTGGGTTCCGAGCTTTGTCGGTAACTAACGAAGCGCGTTGTACTTTGTCGAAATCGTTGAAGTCTTAACTTTCACTTTTACATCTGAATTCATATCAACAAGTCTAAACGATTCCCGCCGCCTCAGCCATGGCTTGCTTCTCACGTCCTAACCGACGTCGACGAACCCAAGGCATCTCTTCCTCGTCAATCTGCACGCGTCGCTTCACGTCGTCCCGTTCCTCCAAGTGAATAGTCACGTGGCTCCGCGGTCTGTGCATGACCCCGGCGCGTCCGCGACCGTGAATGCTCACGCGACGGAGATACTTGCCTTTACCTACGGTTGCCTCGGCGACGACTAATCGATCCCTATCGAGTCCTTGGTTGTTCACGGCGTTTCCTACGGCGCTCAAAATCACCTTGCCCACCGTCTTGGCTACACGCTTTGGGCTCAAGTCGCACTGAATGAGCGCGTCCTCCACGCTCAAACCTCTGATGACGCGCAGAAACGCCCCAAACTTTTTAGGCGACCCTTTCGCCTCGCGTAAAATTGCCCGCGCCTGCTCGGACGTCCCTTCGTCCGTCAAAGCCCCGGGAATAAACGCGCCGCGCAACGCGCTGGTCGGGGCCGGGGAACGCGACAGCGGGCTCATCCCCGGAACTCCCGCGCCGACGTCTTCTTCTCGCGTCGTGTTCTCGTCTTCGCCCTTACCCGTCGTCGCCGCGGTTCCAGTCCACGCAGAGTGCCCGACGCCTCGCGTCCACCCGACGCTCGTCAGCTTTGTCGGCGTCGAAAAGGTTTCTTCCGCTCGACGAGGAAAAGGAAAACCCAACGCACAGGGTGCGGCTCCACCAAAAACTCCCCGGTGCGTCGCACGCGTCGCCACCCATCTCATCGCCGATGCGGACGTCGAAGTCGACGCCGACGCGCTCGACGCGATTCTTCGCGCGCACTGTCTCAACACCATCGCGCGTGCGTTCGTGCGTGCGTTCGTTCGTTCGAGCGAGCGACGCGCGTCGTGGACTGTCGTCCTCACTCGGACGTGACTTTGTGTGATTTTTGACCCTCTCGGTAAATGTCGAATCACGAACGGTCAATGGCGCACGCGCACGTCAGAGTGACGAATTTGGATTTTGTTTCGACTCGTTTCGAGCGACCGCGCGCCACTGACGCGCACGCGACGCGCCTTCTCGTCGTCACCATGTCGGACTCACCCGGTGAGTGGTACGCTAAACTGCCCCCAGTGTCAAAGTTTTGGTTGACCTCGTGCGCGCTCACGACCGCGGGTTGGCACGCCGGGGTGACTGATCCGCGAATGTTGGCGCTCTCGTGGAAACTGGTGCGAGGCAAGTTTCAACCGTGGAGATTGGTGACAAACTTTGTGTTTTTGGGCAAGCTCTCGCTTGGGTTCGCGATGCGAATGTACATGATTGCGCAGTACGCCGTGTCGCTGGAGCGCAGCGCGTTTACCGGGGCGAATGGGACGGCAGATTTCATGACGTTTCTGTTAACCGGAGCCGCGGTGTTGACGCCGCTCGAGCTCGTCGCCCCCACGTTTGCGCAGGCGTTTTACGCCGATAGCTTAATCTTCATGTGTCTGTACTTGTGGAGCCGCGAGAACCCAAGGGCGAGGGTGTCGCTCATGGGCGTCGTTCGCGTCGGAGCGTTTTACTTTCCGTGGGCCATGTTAGGCATGACTGTCATCATGGGCGGAGATCCGGTTCCCGATCTCTTGGGCATTCTCGCGGGACATTTTTACCACTTCTTTGTCAACATTTATCCGCGACGCAGCGGACGGAGATCATTCATTCAAACGCCGAGATTTCTCATCGCACTCGCGGATTACGTGAACAGCGGTACCGGGACGCTCAACGCCGCGTCCAACGCCGTGAGACCGCCGGCGACGAGATACTTTCAAGGCACGGGGAGACGTCTGGACGACTGACGAGACGAGACACTAATAATGCTACCTGTTCTTTTGTCTTTGACTACTGGACTACTGGACAACCGGACTACCAGACTACTTTTGTTGTTGTAACTAGAAACTACTAGACGCGCGAGAGTCGCGCAGAATGAGCAAACCCGTCTCCACGAGTAATCCCAGCGCGGCACCGAGAGCCGCGAGAAGCCCGCGAGCCGAGACCGTCCCGAGCCTTTGATCGACGGCACCTCCCGCGGCGTAACCGGCGCATACGAACGCGAACATGACGCTCAAGACGTGCGCGGCGAGCCCGTACGCTCGCGCGTCTGACTCCTTTGACAGTCCAGACTCGTCGCCGCGAATGTGACGACGATTCGACGCAGTAACGGCGACGTCTCGCGTCATTGCATCGTACTCTCTCTCCTCGAGCTCTCTGCGCACGCGTCGCATGAGCGCTTCGTGCTCGCGCTTCTCCCTCGCCTCCGACTCGCTTAAACTTCTTCTCTCTTGTACGACGTCAAAGTCGACTTCCGACCCCGAGACGCTCTTCGACACGTACGCGTCTGGAGAGAGGCCTTTTTTTCGCAGCGCTTCGCACACGTCGAATGCCAACGCGTAATCCACTCGAACGTCTTCGTCTCGGTTAATCAGCGCTCTTCGAACGCCCTCGAGCAGTTGAGTGCTGGTTGTGCCGATGGTGGATTCGTTTTCGAGTGCCGCTTTGAAGTGTCGACGGAGCTTCGGCGTGAGAGCGACGGTGATGGAGACACTCCGACGATTCGTCGCGCACGTCGACGACTTCATGACGCCGTCGCCGTCGTCGACGCGGTGTGCGGACGCGGTGTACACCGCACATTTGGTTGGTTGACTTTTATTATTACATCCCACCGGTACCGGTAGCGAAAGCGCCGCCTACGCTCGAGGCGGAAGAAAATCATCGACGCGAAGACGCGCGCGCTCGAAGAGCAGTCTCGCGGTTTCAACGTTTTTCGCCCTCTGCGCGCGCTCGATCGGGGACAATTTTTCAGCGTCGACGCGCGCTCGACGTTCGAGCCGCGCGCGACGCTCGGCGTCCCTCTTTCGCTTTTCATCGAGTTCGAGTTGGCGCTCTAAAGCGCGTTCCGTCCGTCTCTTTTCGATATCCTCTAAAGCTCGTTCCATCTTTTCGTTCAGCTCTCTCAGCAGCGTCGCTTTCCTCTCGGCTAAATATTTCGGCGTCGATCCAAAACTCTTCCGCCCGCGCTCGCGGACGTCGCCGCGTACTCTCCGTTCGACGGCGGCGACGCGTTGCGCCCCTCGCTTTGCCGCGTCTTCTAAATCCGCGCGCACGCGGCTCTCACGCGGCGACGACGACGGCGTCGTCATCGACCGCGTCTTCAATTCTCCGCGCCCGCGTCGCGGTTTCGATGCTCGCGCCTCTTCCTCTTCCGCCAGTCGCGCGCGAGCGTTGCGTTCGCTCTGCGCTCTAATCTTTCGCGCGTTATCCTTGACGTGGTCCTTCACCTCGTACCCTCTTCGTCGCATCACCTCTCGCGCCGATAAGTGTGGGTTCAACACGTCGTACACCGCGCACCCTCTCGCCGCCGCCGTCGTCGTCGTCGTGGGCCTTCTCCTTTCATTCGCGTCGTCGTCGTCCACGCGGGTGGTCGTTGACGCCCTCGTCGCCATGAATGAATGCGCGCGTCGGACACTTCACTCGCGAATCCGGGCGAGAGAGGCGAGAGAGAGGGACGATCGATGGGCGCCGCGCCGCGCCGCGCCGCGACGATCGTTCGATCCGTCGTCGTCGTGTGAGGGAGGGAGTGACGCGCGCGCGTTTGTTCGTTTGTTGACTGAATGCATGAATGAATGACGCGCGCGTCATTTTAGGATGCGCGACGTCGACGACGACGAAGACGACGACGAAGACGGCGAAGACGGCCGCGAAGACGCGGCTGAAGTCGGTGCGAGACGCCGCGCGCGCGTCGGAAGCGTCGG
>Ga0255759_10006254_pt1 | contig 10081 bp, 12 predicted proteins | sample 101ome_20_FD_179959 | JGI IMG/M metagenome (GOLD analysis project Ga0255759, IMG submission 179959) | Coastal salt marsh microbial communities from the Groves Creek Marsh, Skidaway Island, Georgia - 101404AT metaG (version 2) | ecosystem: Environmental > Aquatic > Marine > Intertidal zone >...
ATTCAGTGGATCGCTGTCATCAACAAATTTAATACTATTGTCACTTACATATAAGTCACGGATTTTATATTCAGCACTACCAATATCATATGTGTCATTAGTATCTGGAATAATATGAGTGTCTAGGTTGCCATTTAAGTATGTAGCAACATTACTATCGCCATAACTGCCGCCTACGCCGCCTGGGCTCGCATCAACCCATTGACTGCTACTACCGTCATTGTAGTAAACTTTAAGTTTGCCTGCGTCACTTTCCCACCATAGATCACCTTGATCTGGATTGCTTGGAGGAGCATCGCTAGTTGTAACGTTTGCACTCGCGGCAGGTGGAGTATATGTAAATACACCTGTTGTATTATTGTAGCCGAGTGCGCCATTGCCGCTTGCTGTTGCTGTTGTAACGCTTAGATCAGAAAGTGTAATACCACTGCCGCCGCTGGCTTGTAGGTCTGTGCCTGGTTGCCATTCGCCTGCGCTATTATTCCATTTTAAAACTTGACCATCGCTGGGTGCAGAACTTGAAACGTTTGATAATGCACCAATGTTAATAGCACTTAGGTCGCCGGCACTAACAGATGTTAAGTAGCTCTGTAGATCTGAAATCTGAGATTCTGTAATGCTCAATGCCGCTTGATGTTGTGTTACGCTACTTTGTGTAATATTTGCATCAGGAACGTTTGCCCATGTAACTGCGGTTGACAAATCGTTCGTTTCTGTATAACTTGTTAGGAAGCCGCTTAGATCTGGTGGAGTATATGTGAACACACCTGTTGTATTATTATAAGTTAATACACCTGCACCTGCCGCCGAATTTTGTGTAACGCTTATATCGGAAAGTGCAATACCGCTAGCTGGTAATGTAGCTGGTGCCCATTGTCCTGCGTTGTTGTTCCATGTTAGCACCTGACCTTGGCTTGGAGGTGTTGAAGTTGTATCAACATCGTTGAGTGTGTTAATACTCTGGTTGTTAATTGCACCACTTGGTAGTGTTAGGTTTTGGAATGTAACACCTGCAAAGTTTAGTGTTCCGCCATTAAAGTTTGTGGTAGTTCCTAGTGTGGTTGTACCTGTTGCTGTTAGTGTTCCTGTGTTAACTGTGGTGGCACTTGCTGTTGCTAGTGTGGTTGAACCTGTAACTGATAGATCTCCCCCAACTGTCCAGTTACCACCAATACTGCCGTTGCCAGTAAAAGTTGGTGCCGCTAATGGAGCGTATCCTGTTAGATCTGGTGGAGTGTATGTGAACACGCCTGTTGTATTATCGTATGCTAAAGATGCACTACCAGCTGATGCTGTTGTTATACTTAGATCTGTGAGATCGATAAAATCTAAACCCTGTAGTGTAGCACCAGTAAAGTTTACTGTACCGCTAAATGCACTAGTTCCAGAACTAGTAACATTACCTGCAACATCTCCTGTGTATAGCGCCGCTTGACCATTTGAGCCGTTGTCTAATATTGTAGCCAAACCGTCATCTGATAATATGTTTCCTGTAACATTGCCTGTTAAGTTACCAACTACGTTGCCTGTTAAGTTACCTGTAACATTGCCTGTAACATTGCCTGTTAGTGCGCCGGTTATACCTTGATTAGCTACAAGTACGCCTTGTGCATCAACAACAACATCGCCGCCGTCTGTGCTTAGTACGATGGTATTTGTTGCATCATTTGAAGCATCGAAAGTAAAGTTGTTGTCAGCATCGTCAATACTCATTCCATTAGTGAATGTAACTGTACCAAATGTAGCATTGTCTCCGTTTTCTAGTAAACTTGATAAATCTGGTGGAGTGTATGTGAACACGCCATTGGCATCGTTATAAGTTAGTGTGCCAGTACCAGTAGCGGCTGCCTGTGTAACGCTAAATGCATCCAATGTTGAAGCAGTTGGAGGAGTAAATGTAAACACACCAGTTGAGTTGTCGTATACTAAACTACCTGATCCGCTAGCACCAGCAGTAATTACGCTGATATCAGTGAGTGCAATACCACTGCCTGCTCCACCACTTGCTGTACCCCAACTTAGTGTACCAGCGCCATTTGTGCGTAGGAACTGTCCTGCGGCACCATCTGATGGAGGTAATTCCCAAACGGTGTTTACACTGTCTACGTTAACAGGTGCTTTGAATCCTATATAGTTGGAACTGTCGCCATCATAAAAACGTAGTTCGCCTGGATGGCTAATCTTAACATCGTCACTAAACTCTACTGTTCTGTCGTCAGCAATATGAATAATTGCGGTGCTTGAATTAGTAGCATCTCTGTCAAGAGTGATCCATGGAGTACTTCTACTTGTATTAAAAATACCAAAGTACGAATGAATTGGAGTACCTGGATTGTTGCCGTCGGAGCCGCCGTCTGACCAATCCCAAGTCATTAATGCTTCGCCACCTAATGTTACTGAGCTACGTGTTTGAGTAACATCACCGTAAGCAATAGCAATAGATCCTGTTTCTTCTAAATCGCTTTGATTACCAACATGTAACCAAACGCCTGGGTTAGTATTATTAATACCTGTAAAGTCACTGAGTACAATTTCACCTGTGCCGTTTGCGTTGATAGTAATACCACCATCTTGATCACTTACACCAAGAGTATTGTCAGCAAATGTAAAGTTTCCAACAGTACCACTTCCTGAACTATTGTCTACTGCTCTCCATTCTGAATCAGTAGCACTCCAAGCTAGTACTTGTCCGTCTGTTACGGTTGTGGTATTAACATCTGCAAGTACACCTATTGTTGCAAGAGCAATACGTGCATCAGCTCTTGCATCTGTAAAATATTGATTGTTGCCTTCAGCAATTTCGTCTGTATTGATTGATGTTAGACTAAATGTGAATTCACCAGTTGCTGGATCATAATCCATAGCATCTGTGTTGTCTGATGTTAGAGTTAATGCATTACGAACACGAGTTTCTGTAAAGTATAAGTTCGTTGAACCTTCAACAATTTCGTCAGTTGTTAAACCGGTTGAGTCAAATGTAAGTACACCAGTTGCAGAATCATAACTTAATACACCAGTATCGTTTGAAGTTAAAGAAACAGCGGTTCTAGCACGAGCGTTTGTAAAGTATAAATTTGTACCTTCTGCAAGGTTCGTAGTTGTATGGTTGCTAATGTCGCTTACTTGACCAGTTACGTTACCTGTTACATTGCCAGTTACGTTACCTGTAACGGCTCCAGTTAGGTTTCCAGTTACATTACCTGTAACATCTCCAGTTAGATCACCTGTAACATCTCCAGTTAGATCACCTGTAACGGCTCCAGTTAGGTTTCCAGTTACGTTACCAGTTACGTTACCAACTACTGCACCTGTATGTGTTCCTGTTGTATCGCCTGTAACGTTTCCAGTTATGTTACCAGTTACATTACCTGTAACATCTCCAGTTAGATCACCTGTAACGTTTCCGGTTACATTACCGACTACTGCACCTGTATGTGTTCCTGTTGTATCGCCTGTAACGTTTCCAGTTACATTACCAACTACTGCACCTGTATGTGTTCCTGTTGTATCACCTGTCACATCTCCAGTTACGTCACCTGTTAGATCACCAGTTACATTACCGGTAACATTGCCAGTTACATCGCCTACTAGGTTGCCAGTAAACACACCAACAGTGTATACGCCTTTGTTAAATTCCCAACGATCTGTTCCGCTTGCATACGATATTTGTGCATCTGCACCTGCAACATGTAGACCTGAGCCGTTTGCGCTGGCAGAATCTTGAGCACCATTTGCCACAGTAATCATCTTGTCTGTTACAGCAAGTGTTGCACTGTTTACAGTGGTTGTTGTTCCGTTAACTGTTAGATTGCCACTGATAGTTAAGTTGTTAAATGTTCCGTCTGCACTTGTGTCTAGCCCAATAACACCCGATGTACTGTTGTAGGTTACACCTGTACCTGCGCTAAGTGCTGATCTTGCTCTCGCATCTGTATAGTATAAGTTCGAACCTTCAGTCAGGTTAGCTGTTGTTTTGGTTGCTAAACGTGTGTCGAAATCTGTATTAGATCTTGTTGTAGTATAGTATAAATTTGTACCTTCTGCAAGGTCTGTGGTTGTTTTGTTTGCTAGGCTTAGGTTTGTGCCTGTAGCGGCAGCAACTCTAGCATCAGCTCTTGCATCTGTATAATATAAGTTAGAACCTTCTGTAACATCTGTTGTAGATTTTGTTGCTAGACGTACATCAAAGTCTGTGTTAGCTCTTGTTGTAGTATAATATAAGTTACTATTTTCAGCGATATCACTGGTGTCTAAAACAACTACACCTGTAGCACCATTAACACTTGTTACGGCTGTGCCCGCTGTAAAACTAATAATGCCTGTGTTTGCATCATATGATAAATCTCCGCCTGCACTGATTGCGGCTCTTGCTCTAGCATCTGTGTAGTATTTGTTTGTGCCTTCAGCAAGATCATCTGTATCGTGATTGCTAATATCGCTTACTGTACCAGTTACGTTACCAACTACTGCGCCTGTATGTGTACCTGTTGTATCGCCTGTAACATTACCTATTACATTGCCAGTTACGTTACCAAACACTGGACCTGTGTGCGTACCAGCAGTATCGCCTGTAATATCTCCAGTTACGTTACCTATTAGATCACCAGTTACAGTACCAATTACTACACCAGTGTGAGTGCCAGTTGTATTGCCAGTTACGTTACCTGTCAGATTACCGACTACATTACCTGTAACATTACCAGTTAGATCACCAGCAAACCCTACGTTTGCTGTAATCGTATTACCTGTAATATCACTAACTTGACTAATACCAGCATTTATGTTAGAGATTTGTGTTTGTAGGTTAGCAAACTCGAGATCATGTTTTGTTTCTAGTGCAGAAATCTGACCAATAATTGTGCCAGAGAAGTTAGCATCGTCTTGAATTGCTGCCGCTATTTCGTTCAGAGTGTCGAGTGCCGCAGGAGCACCGTCTAATAGTGCGTTTATTGCATCCTGGACTTTCTGATCTACTTCGGGTTCAGTAACAGCATTAACGCCTGCTATTAGTCCGTCTACATATCCTTTGCTTGCCGCTCCAAATATGTCATTAACAGTGAGTGAAATACTACCTGTACGCCCTGCTACATCTGTAATAGGAGCATCTGCATTGATAACAAATTCACCGTTTTGTATCTGTAAGAAGTTAGCATTGATTTTTTCAAATGCTACTTTTAGTGAGTCGCCACTTCCGGCTGTTGTGCTAACTGATTCAAAAGGCATCGCTGGTTCATTCCTAAATTGGTATTGTTATACACTATTTAGCAAGTTTGGAATGAACTTAACCGCAGGAAAAGCTAGATCCGCAACTACAACTGCTATTAGCGTTAGGATTGTCAATGCTAAAGCTGTAACCGCCAAATTCCTCTACAAAATTAATGGTGCTGCCAAATAGGTATAGTTGGCTCATACGATCTACAACGATTTCAACACCGTTGCTTTCGAATATATCGTCGTCATCGTTTTGTTCTTCGTCAAGGGTGAGCCCGTATTGAAATCCTTGACAACCGCCACCGTTGATAAACACACGGAGACGTGCATTTGGTTGTGCTTGTTCGAGCTTCATTTCTGATACTCGTTCAGCACCCAGTTCGTTTATGTTAATCAAGTTTAGATCCTTGCGTTGATTACAGTCCAATCCAAAATCTTCCATAGATTTTGCACGTACTGTTTTTTGTTTGATCCATAGTCTCGTTGCCAAGCATGTTCCCACATGTCAACAATCAATATAATACCATCTGGTGGTATACGGTGGTTGCGTATTTGTTTGATTTTAAAGTTACGGTTTACATAAACCCAACCACTGCCGTAAACACCTTGACATTCTTCTACCAAAGCATCACGGAATTCTTTCATACTTCCAAAGTGCTTATTAACCATGTCTAGTATTTTACCCGTAGGACGATTCACCATCCTGCGTGGTCTGAATTGCTCAAACCATTTTTCGTGTAGGTAAGCACCAGCCTTATTAACTCCCACGTTAATGCCTTTGTTGTATTTGTCAACATAGCCTTTATAGAGTTTGTTGTAGTGTAGGTCCAGTGTGGTGCTTGATGTAATAGGCGCCAAGCCATAAGGAACTTTATAACGAGTTGGTTTCCACAAACTCATTTCAGGTCTGCCTGCGGCTTCTACTAGGTTAATTAGTTTTCTTACATCTTCGGACATACCGTATTTATGTCACTTGGAACGGTATACGATTCTACCTCGAGTTAGGTCATAAGGACTTACTTCTACGTCTACTGTGTCGCCTTCGAGGACTTTGATATTGTGTTGTCTAAGTTTACCGCCTAGGTAACCTAGAATAGTGTGGTCAACGGCCGTGCCGTCATCATTTTCTGTTAGGTGTACTTTGAACATTGTGTTGGGTAATGATTCTGTTACTACCCCACGAAACATCATCTTTTCATCTTGTTTAGCCATTGGTTGGTTGGTTTTCTCCTTTGTTGCTGGCATATTCTCCTCTACCGTAGAGTTCGTCAGAGGATATTGTCTGCACTATGGTGCCATTTTCATCTACTATCAAAATATCTAAGGTACATCCAGCTTGTGTTTTAGCGTTCAGTCTTCCTCTGTTGCTGAGCGGAGGTCTATTTGCCCATTCAAATGCAAAACTTCTTGCTTTATGAAGATTATCGAAATTTTTAATTTTGACAATCCTTTCCCAAAGTTGAGTAGTTTCATTAAATGAAACTTCGCCTGGTCCTTCAGGAAATTTCTTTTTAGATATGTAAAAGGCTTTATATACGTCATTCATTAACTGTCGATATCTAGGATTTACGTTTTCAGACATTATTAGAAATCCGTCTTCTTTGACGTTTGTGTTAACTATATGCAAGTCATATGTCATAATTTTACTAACTCGTTGGTAATATTTTCATCAGTGTCAGCAGAGATAACAAACTCGCTACTCTGAGTTCGTTGTACTATACGATCTACCATTTCAGTTAATGTGCCACCTTGAGCTAAGAAAAGTTTATTAGAATATTGGTATGCATAATACACACCTGCTCGTTTCTCAACGTAGATAACAAATTCAGTTTGTTCTGGAACCTTCGTAGTTTTAACGAACCAAATACCTTTGACTAGTGACCAAACCACGTAGCCTACAAATAACCAAACCAGAGATTCCACTATAGACATTTTTCTATCTTCATCTTCTATTTAGTTTAAATATATACACGATTTCAAATTATGTCAAGGAAAATCATTGTCAAAAAAACTTATAAAGTTAACATATACTAGACCCGATACAGATACGCTTTGGTGGTGGGAAGCTGTAGAAACTGCTGATCCTGTGATCAAAGAAACGTACATTGAAACTATGAAAATAGAAAATCAGCACCCTAGAATTATAGATATAGAAAACAGCAAAGGGTTAACAGTATTTGTGTATTGGGATTTGCCTATCCCTGAAGAAGAACCCAAATACTTGTTTGACTGGTTTGTACTTCAACTTGTAAGACCTGAAGTTGATGATGTAAAGTCATACCTAACGTACAGCAAGTGGCTAAATAACTACAAGCACATGAACAACATACTCGTTAGTAATATCGAAATTGTTGACAGTGACCAAGTTGCTATTTGGCAACACCATGCATAAATACACTTGATATATCAAACTTGTTTATAAACAGGAGCCTATTAAATGCCAAAGATGATAAAAGTAACTTACAGCCGTCCTAGTGAGGATATTGCATGGCCTTATCCACTCACTAATTATGCAGACTTAGCCGAAGACATTAAAACATCTCATGCCACTTTTAAAGCTGGTATTAATTATGCTAGCGCACCAGCAGACGCTTCGATAAAAATCCAAACTGTTACAAACTCTCCAAACAATTTATCTATGGAAAGATACATGTGGTTTAGTGATTATCCAGAAACAACTCCAACACAATTGGAAACTTGGATGATATCAAAAATTCGAGGATACGAAGCAACTGTTGCAGATGCAAATATTACTGGTACTAATCCAGATGGCGGTGCTAGTATAACAGTTTCATACAACAAAGGAAATAGATGGGTAAGAGATTACCAAAGACTTAACAATATTAGTATTTCTAGTGTTGAAGAAGTTGATCACGAATTCCCAAGTGAATAAGGACTAGGATAAACTAAAAATGTCCAAGCAATATGTTTGCTCACTGAGCGGTCGCATCGTTGGCAACGAATTTGCTACACTGGGAGATGGTTTCTTTGTAGATCCAGATTTCCTACCAATCTGTGACTGCGATGGCAAATGCCAGATAAGAAAAGAGGAGTCCAAAGACTCCTCTTTTCAGTTAACAACTGCTCTAGCAGGTTAGTTCGAACGAACACCCTGTGCCGCAAGAGCACGATAGCCAGCCGCGATAACTGCACGGGAAGCATTGCCAATGCGATACTTGAGTGTGGTACGACCTTTGGTGTCGGTATGCTCATTGAGGTAAATTGGATAGCCCTTCATACGAAGTGCTGATACCGTTGAGCGCGGGTTGCCTACGCCAAAGCGAGCCTTGATCTGCTTACCAGTGAGCTGTTCACCTTTACGCAGAGCCGCAAGAACCTTGTCCTGCTTTGTGAGAGTTACTTCTGACATACAAATGTCTCCTTCTTTCATAGTGGTTGCTCCAGAACATTCCGAAGCAATATACACATTATACACGATTTAGACTAGTTGTCAACTACTTTTTTTCACACAAATGAACCCTAGTTTGTCCAAATCTTCCATTATGGTTGGGTCCAATTTACCTTCTTCACCATTACAATAAAAGTCCATGTAGTCAAAATGCTCTTCTCCAGCACTGAGTCTAGCTACCAAATCTCCTGCATAACGCCAGCTACAACTCCATGTTTCTGCTTTGAGCAAAGGGATAGGATGCTTTGCTGACCAAGAGGTGTTGCACAATGCCCCATAGAGCTTGTTACGATAGTCGTGATCCAACTGACATTTTGAACGTATGCTTTCGCTCATCAACAGATGATATTCTAGGTCATTGGTTGTGTCAAACAACATAGCTGTTGTCGTTATTTTCTCAACTCTACACCGCCGTCTTTGATGTCAAAGTTAAGAGTATCACCAAACTTGAGTTCCATTTGTGCAGAAACTTCGTGCGGGATAGTTAAAACTGTTTCACCATCTGTGTCCTCAATGAGATCAACAATGTACGCACCGTCTGCAGTTTTGGTCACGTTTTCCTGTACGTAGGGTTCTACATTGGTCACATTTGCAATCTTAAAGCTACGCCAGGCTTGCGACTCTAGTGAATAAACACTTAGGTTTTCCATCTGCTTGGGAGACAGTGTTTTGGTTCCTTTTGGCTTTTCAGATTCTGGAATATAGCTTTCTACCAGTGTGCAGGGCATTACACGCTCTTCGCCGTTGACTTTGGTAAAAGTAACAGTGTGCGGGCCAGAGCGCAAAAGGTCTTGAAGTTGTTCGCGAGTGTAGTTCATTGTGTGTCTCCTTTTTCTAAAATCCATTCAATCTGTTCATCTATTGCGTATCTAGCGCCTTCTATATAATCTTTGTCTTCTTCAGACAAAACTGACCAGAATTTGCTGACTTGAGCAATCATATCCCGAACTTCGTCAGGATGTCTTAGATGGTAGTTACCTTCCATCCAATGTTGCACAATATTCATGCGATTATTAATAATCTGCCGAATACTCATGTTAACAGCCATTATATCTTTTCTCCTAGTTCAAAACCACGGAAACGCAGGAATCTTGGAAAACGCAACGAGTATGTTCCGTCTTGATTCTGTGTTACCGCATCTGCTCGACACTCCACCAGGTGACCAACAACATCATTGCGAGCATCCCAAAAAGTGGATCTCTGATCATCTGTAAAGCCACTGCCAACGTTGACCCTAATATCCTTCCCGTCATCCTGCCCAGCGCATACAAGAGCCCCGAGTCTACCTTCGTTTCTTCCAGTTCCTGCTTCGACATCTTGTACCTCCAATGTCACCTCAATAAAGGGCTTTTGTTTGAGCCAAGCATGACTACGTTTGGTTTCGTATACTGCGTTTGGATCCTTTATCATAATACCCTCATAACCTTCATTGATTGCACGAGTATTAATAGCTCGGAAACG
>Ga0255759_10006257_pt1 | contig 10080 bp, 7 predicted proteins | sample 101ome_20_FD_179959 | JGI IMG/M metagenome (GOLD analysis project Ga0255759, IMG submission 179959) | Coastal salt marsh microbial communities from the Groves Creek Marsh, Skidaway Island, Georgia - 101404AT metaG (version 2) | ecosystem: Environmental > Aquatic > Marine > Intertidal zone > Salt...
AAAAATAAATAAAAAAAATATGCAAAAATAAAGGAATGTTCATACAAAAAAAAAACAAAAAATTCTAAAACTGTGATTTTTAATTTTACCAGCTTTTTCAACAAGCAAGATGATCGATTTTTAAATTTTTTAAAACATCAAGCTAAAAAAGAATTCATAATCAGTCTTTTTATTGATTTTAGTTTTATTGCGTCAGCAAATATTTTTTTAATTTCAATAATAAGTTTTGTTACTACCTATTCAATAAGCGACTTAGCAAAAGTATTTTTTCCAATTTTTGCTATTTCGATGATTTTCACATTTTTTAATAAAAAAATAAAATTTGAAGACATTGCTAAAAATATTGATGAAAAAAAATCACTCAAAAATATCCTTTCCACTGGTTTGTGGCTTCAAAATAGTAATTCCAAAAAAAATAAATACTTTACTAAGATTCTTTTAGAAGAAATTCAAATAATAATTGCTGATTTAAAAAGTAAAAAAATAGAGGATGTTTTGCCAAGAGTTTTCATGCCTACCTTTTTCTTAATCTTTGTTTTATTGATATTTTTTTCGATTACGAATAATTTTTTAAAATTTCAATTTGATTCTGTAAAAGCAAACAGTATAAAAATTAATGAAATAAAAGCTGATTTTAAAGACGTTATAAACTCTACAATTGATAATGAAATGAAGATAAAAATTGCAAATGATTTAAAACAAAAACTTTCGAATCAGAAATATGAAAATAGCAATCTAATTAGTGATAATTTAAAAATGGTTGAAAAAATCAAGGATCATGAAATTTATAGTGAAGTCAAAAAGTTATTAACTGATAACAACTATGATGAAGCAATCTCCAAATTAAAAGAAAGCATTACTGGAATCGATAACCAGAATAAAAACAAACTTAAAAAAAGAGACCCTCTCAACTCCGAAAATAAATCATTGGTGGTTGAAAATAAAAATGATACTTCATTTAGCCCATCCCTAAATAAAGAAGCATTGGAAGATGTTATTGATGCCCTTGAGGAAAATAAAGATGCCTTAGATAATGAATTTGAAGCTAATCAGATAGGTGAAAGGATAAATGAATGGGTTACCACAGCATCCCAAACTGATGAATTAACAGCTTCTAGATTTGGTGCATCAATTGACACTGAAAATGTAATGCCAGAATCTGGTGAAGGTAGTTCTAGAATTGAGGGAGGAACAATGTTTAGACAAGCTGCTGTTGCGCAAGATGCCGACCAATCTATGAATGGATTTGAAGGCGGCTCATCTTCAGGGGATGCAGATGCTGATGCACTTGAAGGAAAAATAATAAGCCGAGCCTATACCAAGGTAAAAAGAAAGAATTTCACAATATCAAACTTTTCTGATAATTTTGATATTTCAGACGAATGGGTATACAAGCCAACCACTGAGAGGATTCTTAATGATGAAGATATCAAAGCTTCTTATTCTAATATTCAAAACCAAAATTCCATTGGTTTGCATGAGAATAAAATAAATCAAAGTGATAGTTTTAAAATTAAAAATTATTTTTTATCAATTAATAGCGAATAACACTTATGAAGCAGAATAAAGATTTTAATTTAGACGAATTTTTAGGTTTTTACGATTCATATACCAAGGAGGTCTCAAAAGTAATAGTAGGTAATATTGATGTTGTTAAAGGTATTCTTATATGTTTGCTTTCAAAAGGTCACGTATTGCTTGAAGGTATTCCAGGAATTGGAAAAACAAAACTTGTGCAAACTTTAGCTGATGTTATGAGTTTAAAGTTTTCTAGAATACAATTTACTCCTGACTTAATGCCTAGTGATATCATCGGCACAACAATTTTAGAAGATCGTGACTCTGGAGAAAAAAAATTTAAATTTAATTATGGACCAATTTTCTCTAATATAGTTCTGGCAGATGAAATAAATCGCGCAACACCTAAAACTCAATCTTCATTACTTGAAGCGATGCAGGAAAATTCTGTTTCGTTTGCCTCTCAGACATACAACTTAGATCAGCCTTTTATCGTTTTAGCAACTCAAAATCCTATTGAAATGGAGGGTACATATTCATTGCCAGAAGCACAAATGGATAGATTTTTATTTAAACTTATTATGCATTCTCCAAATGAAGAGGAATTAAAAAAAATCATAAATATAACAACAGAAAAAAATAATTTTTCTCTACAAAAAATAATCGATAAGGAAAAATTGTTAGTTTATCGTGATATGGTTTTAGATGTCTTGGTGTCAGATGAAATAATGAATTTTGCTATTAAACTTATTGTTTCAACTCATCCAGATAATAAAAATGCACCAGATCTTGTAAAAGAGTATGTGCGCATAGGTTCCAGTCCAAGAGGTCTTCAGTCATTAATCCTTTCTGCGAAATCAAATGCATTAATTAATGGAAGGGTACATGTCTCAAAAGAGGATATTTTAGAAATTTTTAAACCTGCATTAAGGCATAGAGTTTTATTGAATTTTGCCGCAGAGGCTGAAAATATCTCAGCTGAAATGATTCTTGATAAAGTTATTACATGATTTTATGAACTCTTTGCTTGAACATAAATTGATAAAGAATTTAGGTGCTTTAACATTAAACACAAAATTTAGATCCTTTTCCTTAAAACGAGGAATGCATTATTCTAATCAAATCGGACAGGGTATTGTTTTCTCAGATAGAAGAACATATATCCAAGGAGATGATAGTAAGAATATTGATTGGAAGTATTATGGAAAAACCGGAAAACTTTTCATAAACTTATTTGAAGAAGATTCAGATTTACCAATTTATATCTTTTTGGACGCTAGTAATTCTATGATGTTAGGAAACCCAAACAAAATCACAGTGGCTAAAAAATTATGTTTTGCATTATCTTACATAGCTATGAGAAACCAAGATAGGATTTTTTTAAATATTTGCAGTTCGAAAATTAATAAAGTATTAGATTTAAATTATGGAAAAAACCATTTCAATAAAATTTCAAGATTACTTGATGATTTAAAAGCAAATGGCAGAACAAACCTAAAACATAAAATAGATAATTTTTTTAAAAACCATCGTCCAAGAGGTTTAGTAATCGTAATTTCTGATTTTTTTGATAGGAATATCAATAATTATGGGCTTCAAAGATTATCGAGAACAAAGCATGAGGTCGCTTTCCTTCACGTTGACTGTAACGAAGACCAAGGCAATTTTTCTAATCAGCTTGCAACATTAATTGATTCCGAAACTAATGAAGAATTTTATATTGGTGGTGAAAAACCTAATTTTTTTAAAGAAAAAAGAGATATTTATTTTTCAAAAATAATTAACTTATGTCATAAATATTCATGGAATTATATTAATCTTCCAAATCATGAAACCATAGATAATTTAATCTTTAATTATTTGCGAAGAAAAAAATTGTTAATGTGAGATGTTTGGCTCCATATTTCCTAATTTAATTATTTTTCTGACTCTAGCATCTGCTTTAATTTTCATTTTTTATATGAAAAAAAGCAAAAAGAAATTACAAGTCTCTTCAATTGACTTTTTGATGTTACAAGAAAAAAAAATTAGATTAAAAAAAAATAATCTAAGCTTTATTATTTCTTTAATTCTTGCTTTGATTCTATTGTTTTTTATTTGTTTTGTTAATTTTCAATTTTCATGAATTAATAATTTTTTTGACAAAAGTACAACAACTATTATTATTGATAACAAATTCACAATGTCCGCATTTATGGACCCCAATAAAAAAATAACAAGACTTGATTTTGCTAAGAATAAAGCAAAGGAAATAATTAGCCAAAAAAAAATAGGGCACACATTTTTTCTCTCAACAACAAGTTATATTGATAATAAACCTAAAAAATTTAATTCCAATAAAGCTGCTCTTGAATTTGTTGACAAGATCAATGTGAATAATAGTTTTTACGAATTTGATGCATATAGAATTCCTAAGAATATCGACTCCTCACAAGTAATATTTATTAGTGACGGACTTTTGCATGATATAAATTTGAAAAATTATCTTTTTATTGATGTCCCATTGAATACAAAAAATATTTCAATAATTGATTTAGATCAAGAAGAAAAAAAATTGTTTATACGCACAAATAACAATTTGGATGAAAACTCTACAGCAAAATTATCTTTGTCAAATTTAAATGGTGATATCTTAAGCTCCAAGGAGGTTGCAATTAATGCGAATAGTCTTCAAACACATACTCTTGAAATTAAAGACATTAATAACCAACCACTAATTATTGAAATTGACTCGTTAAATGATTTTTTCAAAAATGATAATTTTTTTTATTTAGCTGGAGAAAATTTGATAAATATTCTCTACAATGAAAATTTAAATTTTATTAAAAGGGCACTTGAGGATAAAAATTATAATTTTGTTTATGAAAACAATTCATACAATCAAGAACTCTTAACTATTGATTTTTTGACTAACCATGACCTAAAAAAATCATATTCAAATCCAACAATTATTTTTGAAAATAACGATAATAATTTTATCATTGACAAAAAAATTAAATTAATTGTCTCTAGAGAGTTTGGTACATTCTTTCAACTAAATGATTTGTTTGTTGTTGGAAAAGAAACTCAAAAATGTCCACCTGACACTATCCCTATATTTATTGATGCCAAAAATAATTGTTACGGATATTTTGATAAATCTAACAATTATATTTATTTTAATTTCGATTTTGAAAATTCAAATATCCATTTGAAAAATAGTTTTCCAAATTTTATAGAAAAATTAATTGACTTATTTTTGAATATTAATAGTTTAGGTGTATCAAATGAAATTCAATCACTTACTGAAGGAAAATTTTCAAAGAAAAAAGATTATTTTTACTTTGAGCCAGGAATATATAAAAATATCAATAACAATTATTTTTTTTCAGTAAATTTAGATTACACAGATATTAACTATTCAAATTATCAAATTCAACCTGAAAAAAATAAATTTCCGATTCAAGTTTTAAATTCGAATTACTTGATGATATTTGCTGCAATAATCTTTTTGCTCATATATTTGATTGATTGGTCTATTTACTTGAAAAAAAGTGGGCAGTCATGAAGTTTACTTTTTTACAACCATATTTCCTTTTTTTATTAGTACTCCCAGCTATATTTATATATTTAAAAATTTATTTATATAAAAAAAACAATTTTGATATGACAAACCATATTTTTAGAATAGTTGTTTGTTTATTCTTAATTGTCGGAATTAGTATGCCTAATATTGTTCTTAAAAAAAATGATCCTATTTTGGCATTTGGTATTGATGTTTCTAATAGTATTGATGCAGCACAGATTGTTGAATCAGTGAGATGGATTAATAATTTGGATATTGATAGTGATAAAAAAAGATTTTTTTTCTTTGCTGATAAAGTTTCCCAGATAGAAAAAGTTAATAAAGACAGTTTAAGTAGGGTTCTTGCTGATCTTGATTTTGATTACAATGAGACTAATTTTCAAGAAGTTTTAACCCAAATGCTTAATTATCTTAAATATCACGATGGCGATAAAAGAGCATACATTTTCAGCGATGGAAACCAAACATTAGGTGATTATAAAAGAATTATTTATAAATATAATGAACTTGGTATTCCTGTTTATACTTATCCTATGAGTATGGCAAAAAAAGATCAATTAATTATCGAAAGTATTAATATCCCGAAAACAATTCATCAAAAGCAAAAAATTATTCCTAAAATTAATTTATATTCTCCGGATGATGGGGAAATATTTGTGGAAATAAAAACTAAATATTTCGCAAAATCTAATAATTTCAATATAAAAAAAGGAAAAAACAACATTAGTATAGGTATTGATGATTTAACTGAAGAAGATAAAGAAATTAATTTCAAATTTGAATTTGATAACGAAGATCAATCATTTTCAAAAGAAAAAAAAATGCCTGTTAAAATTTTACCCGCGAAAAAAGTATTGGTTTTTCAAAAAGAAAATAAAAATATTATGAGTTTTTTAAATGATAATTTTGAATATAAATTCGATTATGTTGATAATTTTGATTCAATGGATAACTCGAAATTAGATTTATATAGTTTTATTATTTTTAATAATCCTCCTTACGAAAAATTAAATATTAATTTAATCCAATTGAAAGAGTACGTTTCGAATGGTGGAGGCCTTCTATTCATCTCTGGGGACAAGGTATTTGGTGAGGGTGGATATAGTCAGTCTGAATTTGAAGAAATTCTACCTATTCAATTTGAAATGAGAGAAAGAAAGAAAAACCTGGCGTTGGTTATTGCAATAGATAGATCTTATAGCATGAAGGGTGAGAAAATTGAATATGCAAAGGAGGCAGCGAGGTCTGCTCTAGGGCTCTTGGAGGAACAGCACTTGATGGGTGTTGTGGCTTTTGATTCAAGACCTTATATTTCTGTTCCGTTAAAAATGGTTAGGTCAAAAAAAAGAGCGGAAGATAAAATAAGTAGAATACAAGCTAGTGGTCAGACAAATATTTACCCTGCATTGGGAATTGTTCATAGAATGCTTAAAGACTTAAAGGATACATCTAAACATGTAATTCTATTATCAGATGGTGATACCCATAGTGCTGATTTTAAAATGATGGTTGATAGAATGCGTTCTTCCGGAGTCACCTTGTCAACAGTAACTATTGGGGAAGATGGAGACCCAGATTTAATGATTGATTTATCAGTTTGGGGTGGTGGCAGGAACTATAAGGCTTCGAGTGCAGAGGCCATACCAGAAATTTTTATTGAAGAAACTAATAAGGCCTTAAATTTGAAAGATGATTTGATAAATGAGTTTCAAATCTCTGAAAATTTAAAATTTGATGCAATTGATAGTTTTAATTTTGATGAATTTCCAAAGCTATCAAATTACTCTATTGCAAAAAGAAAAAAAAATTCAGAAGTTTTATTATACGTTAATGAAAGCTACCCCTTTTTATCTCGATGGAATTATGGGTTGGGAAATGTAAATTATCTTGGTGTTGATATAGAGGGAAAGTGGTCCAAGGATTTAATAGATTCTGGTTTTTTTTCTGATTTTTTAAATAAATTATTTTCCTTGAGTGAGAGCCAAATTAACGATGATAGGTTTAATTTAAGTGTTAACAGATATAAAAAAAATGAATCTGAAATTATTTTTAGAATATTTAATCCTACTCCAGAGAGATTAATGCAAAATGAAATTAACTTTAATTTAATTGATTCAAACAATAACCAAATTCAATACTCAGCTATTAGGTCTTTTGGTAATTTATATAAAGCTAATCTTTCAAGAGGAGATGATGATAATTTGATTGAATTAAATTCAAAACAGGTTTTTGATGGCTATGATTCAACTTTTCTCTTTACGATGGCAAAAAATAAAGTTCAAGAAATGTCATTTTATAAAGTAAACGAAGAGGTTTTGCAACAAATTGCGTCGATATCTTCGGGTGATTTTATGAAAAAAAAATCAGAATTTAACGGTGACAATTTTTTTTGGTTTAAACAAATCAACTTGGCCCCATTTTTTTTGATTTTGGCCTTGTTTGTATTCTTTTTAGAAATAATTTTTAGAAAAAAAATATACTAGTCATATGGAAGTTTTATTTGGAAAAAAAAAATTATCTATAGATTTGTCTTCTTTTAAGGGTGAAGTTTCTAATATTAGAAAAACAAAAACACTTCCATACAGAAACCCTGAAAAAGAGATAAGCGAAGCATTAAATAACTCTGATGATGAATCTTTTGATATCCATTTAAAAAATAGCAAGTCAGTTTGTATTGTAATTTGTGACATTACTAGGCCTGTTCCAAATAAAAGTATATTGCCGATTTTAATAAAAAAAATTTGTGGTTATGGATTGAGTGAAAAAAATATTAGCATTTTGATTGCTACTGGTTTACATAGACCTGCTACTGAAGATGAAATTATAGAATTAGTCGGTAAAGAAATTAAATCTAAAATCAGTGTGATTAGTCATGATGCTAGATCCTATGATCAAAACCTATTTATAGGAAAATCCTTAGGCGGTATTGACGTTTATGTCAATAAAGTTTTTCTAAAAAGTGATTTAAAAATTATAATTGGATTAGTTGAGCCACATTTTATGGCAGGTTATTCCGGAGGGAGAAAATTAATTTCTCCGGGAATTTCTAGTGAAAAAACGATTAGAAGTCTTCACTCCTATAAATTGATGAGTAACGAAAATACTTTAAGTTGTAATGTAGATAGTAATCCACTTAATGATGAGCAACAGTCAATTATTAAACTATTGCCAAAAGTGTTTGCTATTAACACCATTATTGATGAGAACAAAAAATTATGTTTTGTTAATTTTGGTGATATAAAAACTAGTCACAATTTATGTGTTTCGGAGGCACAAAAATCAAGTTTGGTATTTGTTGATAAACATTATGACCTGATTATTACAAGTAGCGCTGGATATCCTTTAGATAAAACATATTATCAAACGATTAAAGGAATTATCACCCCATTAGAAATTCTTAAAAAGCAAGGAAAACTTTTGATTTTTTCAGAATGTTCAGAAGGTTTTGGATCCGAGGAGTTTCTCATATCTCAAAAAAAATTATTTAATTTAGGTTTGGATAATTTTACTAGTCATGTCAGTAATGGGTTAATTGCTAACGTGGATGAATGGCAAACTGTAATGTTGTTAAGGGCTTTAAGAAATTATTCTGTTTCAGGTTATTTGGGTAATTTGTCAGAAGAATTTACCAAATATACTTGTATAAATAGGGTAAAAGATTTCAAAATTTTCCTTAAGGATCTGATTCAAAATGGTACCCATTCAATTAACAATATTGCTATAATTCCAGAAGGACCATATGTAATACCAAGGATTGCTTAATGAAATATAACCTTATTAAGAATACAAACTTAGAAGTTTCACAGGTTTGTCTTGGCACGATGACCTTTGGTCAACAAAATGATGAACAACAATCGCATGATATTATTAACGAGTCATTAAATCTCGGTATTAATTTTCTTGATGCTGCTGAGATGTACCCTGTTCCTCCAAAGTCCATAACCCAAGGCAAAACAGAAGAAATTATTGGATCTTGGATAAAAAAAAATGATCGTTCTAAAATAATTTTGGCTACTAAGGTAACTGGTCCTGGTAGACCTTTTGATTGGATTAGAGGTGGTCCGAAAGCTATTGATAAGGAAAATATTAAAGCTGCACTTCATGGAAGTTTAAAAAGACTTAATACTGATTATATCGATTTATATCAAATTCATTGGCCTGATAGATATGTCCCAAATTTTGGACCTTCTTTTTATGATGTTTCAAATAAAAGAGATGCTACCCCTTTTTTAGAACAGCTTGATGAATTAAACAAGTTTGTAAAATCTGGAAAAATCAAACATATTGGCTTAAGCAATGAAACTCCTTTCGGAGTTTTATATTTTCAAGAATTATCGAAAAAGCATGGGCTCACACCAATGGTTTCCATTCAGAATGCTTATAACCTATTAAATCGTAGATATGAATATGGGTTGTCAGAAGTTACAGATCATACTGGTATTCCTTTGTTAGCATATAGTCCATTGGCGTTCGGTCACTTAACTGGGAAATATTTGAAAAATGGCAATAATAAAGGTTCGAGGTTGTCTGAATTTCCTGAGTTTGGAGTCCGTTATGACAAGCCAAATGTTAATCTCGCAGTAATTGAATATAACAATCTTGCTAAAGAATTGGGAATTACGCTTACTAAATTATCTTTAGCCTTTTGTTATTCAAGATGGTTTATAAGTTCAACGATAATTGGCGCTACAAATATTGATCAATTGATTGAAAATATTGAGGCACTTGATTTCAAAATAACTGATGAAATAGAAAAAGAAATATTTAAGATTTATCAAAAATTTACTGACCCTGCACCATAATTAACTATTGACAAAATGACATATATCAATGATACTAACATGTTTCGTTCGGAGGGGTTCCCGAGCGGTCAAAGGGGGCAGACTGTAAATCTGTTGGCTCAGCCTTCGAAGGTTCGAATCCTTCTCCCTCCACCATATTTGTGAAAGGGTAACAATTTGAACTTTGCGGGTGTAGCTCAATGGTAGAGCAGAAGC
>Ga0255759_10006259_pt1 | contig 10079 bp, 12 predicted proteins | sample 101ome_20_FD_179959 | JGI IMG/M metagenome (GOLD analysis project Ga0255759, IMG submission 179959) | Coastal salt marsh microbial communities from the Groves Creek Marsh, Skidaway Island, Georgia - 101404AT metaG (version 2) | ecosystem: Environmental > Aquatic > Marine > Intertidal zone >...
TATTATTTATATTTTTTTTTTCTAAAAATAAAAATACACTAGTAGAAAGTAATGCTAAAATTATTACATGAAATGATACACCTACATTATCATTTAAATCTAATTTAACCATATATAATTATAAAATATAATAATAATTAATAATACTTAATATTAATTTATGGTATATAGTTATTTTACAAAATTAGATAAACAAGTTAATGAAACCTTAATTTTATATAAAAATTTAGCTAAATTAACACAACCTATGATAAAATATCTTATTTTTATATTATCTTTTCTTATTTTTACATCTTGTTTTATATTATTATATTATTGTTTTATTTATAATGATACTAATTTTTATAATATAAATCATAATTATACTACCAGATTAAATAATATAAATGATTTAAATAATAATTTATTTACTAATGTCATATTACCTATTATTTTATATGGATTACTTTGCCCAATTTTATCGTCTATTCTTTCATCTATATGTAAATTATTTTTTGATAATATAGTTCAAAAAATAAAAACAAAACATCTATGTTTTAAACATATTATTAAACACAATAATATTTATAATTATCTCTTTTTTCATAAATTAAATATTATATATCCCTTATTTTTCATATTTATATATCATCTTAATAATTATATTAAATTTATTTACATATTAACTTATTTTTGTATTCAATTTAATCGTATTTTTATATTTTATACTAATTCTATTGATTGTAAAATTATTAGTATAGAAAAATGCTATAATAATAATGATAATTTTTGGAATTTTGAATTAGAAATTAATACTAATTCTGAAAAAAAAACTGTTTTTAAAAGATTTAATGATTTCAAAAAATTATCCAATAATACTTTATATAATAATATTAAACTTCCTACTAGTAGTTGGTTATTTAAACCTACTAATATTAATGATGCTACACAACGAGCAGTTGAATTAAATAAATATATTTCTCAAATAACTACACATGATTCATTATTACAAGATTCTGTATTTTTTAATTTTATTAATGATACTAAAGAAGACATAAATAATATTGTTTTAGAAAAAGAATTTATACATAATACAGATAATGATAATTCACAAATAAATTATAATAATATATATTCTAATATTAATAATATTAAAAAACAGTGCAAAGAATTACTACAACAACCTATTGAAAATATTTTTATTTTAAATGAAATTAATTATTTTAATACCTTAAAAAAAAGAATTTTTATTATTACACAAGATACTATATATAAAATTAAATATTATATTACCCAAAATATATTTGAAATTAGACTTTCTATATCTTTATCTAATATTAAATATGCTGAATATTCACGTATAAATAATACTATAACATTATGTGATGAATCTATACTTATTATTTATTATAATAATAATGATAATATCAAAATAACTTCATTAAATCAATCTTATTATTATAATATAAATAGTATTGTTGAATTATTAAAATCTGCAAATATTCAAATTACCTATATTGATAGTATTGATCTTGATAATGGTTTCGGTATTACTGAAAATGTTTTTAATAGTTCTTTATTTAATTCTATTAAAGATACTTATTATAATTCTTATTTATATTTAACAAAATAATTAACTACAATATATCATAAATTATTTAAAATAATAAATGTATATGTTTATAAGTAGTAATGGATTTATCTAATATTGAAAATGACATTGATTTTCAAATGTCACCAAAAAATCCTATTCATAATGATATTGATAATATATCAAATTTAATTGATAATAATACTGATACTCAATCTATGATTTCATTTATTATTAATATTTGTAATAATGTATTTAATTCATTAGGTAAAGGTTTTAATGAATGTATTTATCATAAAGCTATTTTAGTAGATTTATATAAAACAAAATATCAAATAGAAACAAAAAAAATAATTCCTATTGACTATAAGGGTGTAAATGTAGGTTATGTTGAATCTGATGTAATTGTATATGATGAAAAAAAAAATATAATGATTATTATTGAATTAAAAGCACAAACAAACGATTTATCTTATAAAGAAAAATTCCAAGTTCAAAAATATATGAATAATATCGAAAATGAAAATATAATTGGTTTAGTTATTAATTTTTCACAAAAAAATAATACTATTTATGAAGTTCAATCTGATATTATTTACAAACAAAAACTATAATTTAACATTCATTTAATAAATTACATTGTTGAATCAATGGCACATTATCTTTAATAACTAAATATTGACAGTATAATTTAGTATTAAACGCACGTGATAAACCTACATCAATCGCCCATACAGATTCATTATATTTTTTACAATAATTTGTTATACCATTTTTTTGTGGTGTATGACCTACAATCATTCTTTTACTTTTTAAATTTTTAAGTGTCTTTTTTAAAGCACCACAATTATCATCACTTTTTGAAAATTCTCTAAACCATATAATTCCATTACTACCATATACTGTTTGAAATAAATTACTATTATAATCTAATGTACCTGTTAAATATGCATATAAAATTTTATTTATTTTATTAATATCAAATTTTTTTGAAATTTCTAAAGATATTCCACCATGACAAAATATATTATTATTTATACGTACAATACCACGCATATATTTTGACATAGATTTACTTAAAGGTCCATTAGGAATAGCAAATAATTTATCTCTATCTCCTAAACAAGATTTAGATTTATCCAATTTATAATGAAAACTATTATTACTATAGGTTAAACATTTATTTGAAGTATTTTTTTGGACATAATTATAATTACCTTTAAAATTCATTATTTCATGATTACCCATAATTAAAATAACATTACCTCCTACTTTTTTTGCTTTTTTTTTTAAATTAATTAAAAATTTATATATTTCTACTTCTTGATCTTGAAATGAACCTTCATTTCCACGTCCACCACCATCAAAAATATCCCCTAATTGAACTAAATGTGTTTTACCCCCAATCCATTCCCAATTTTTTATATCATAATCATCAATAGTTACACATTTACGATCTGTTTTTTTTTTTATTAATTTACTATGAAGCAAAATAGTAGTTAATTGTAAAGGATCACCATGTAAATCACCAATAGCTACTATTTTTTTTACATTATTATATTCTCCTATCATATACTATATTACTATAAAAATTTAAATTATAATTTAAATTAATAAATTTTAATTATAATTTAAAAATATATTTAAAATTGATAATAATAATTTTATATATTATTATAAAAAAAAAAAAATGATTATTCCTGTTCGTTGTTTTACCTGCAATAAAGTTATCGGTGATAAATATGCTACTTATTTATCAAAAATTCAAGAAATACAAAAAACTGATCCTAATAATAATGTAATTATTGATACAAATACAATTGAAAAAGGACTTATTCAAAATTCATATCAAGGCGAAATTTTAAATGAATTAGAAATTAAAAGATATTGTTGTAGAAGAATGTTTTTAAGTCAAGTTGATATTGTTGATATTATTTAAGCAGAACATTTTAAATTCATACATAAATCTAAAGTATTTGTTTTGGTTTTTAATTTATTTCTTTTTAATTTTAAATCTGTTGTATATTTATTAACTCTATTCACATTTAATGGTATATATATATCTTCCGTTTTATTTATTTCTATTTGTGGTTTTAATATATATAATGGTGGCATAATAATATTTACATTTTTTTTTGTTTTTATTATATCTCTATATTCATTTATTGTTAATGGACCTCCAAATATATCTAATACAAATCTTGATGGAGCAATATTATATTTTTCACCTGTTTGATTGTATAAATAATTTAATAATGAATATCTTTCCCATACATATTCATCATCTAATTCATTAAAATTAAATGCTGCGGCACATTCCGGACAACAAAAATGGCCGTACATATTAAATACACCATTATTTACACTATATGGTAATTTTATTATTTCATTATCACAATTATGAAAACACCAATTACATTTAATATTATTTAATTCTATTTTATCATCATAATATCTATCTACATATGAATTATAATTATTTATTTTATTTTCAATATTATTTATATTCTCATTTTTTATATTATCATTTATTTCATTTAATTCATTTAATTCATTTATTTCAATGTTTTTTTTTGTTACCTGATTATCTAATATTTTATATATACAATTTATTTTTTCCTCTTTTTTATTAGTTGTTTCACCTATTATATTTTCTGTAGGATCATATGGATTTGGATCATTTAATTCAGGATTATATTTAAAAGATAATTCATTATCTAACTCATTTATTTTTTCTAATGGTATAGGCAAATGTAATATAACATTAGATATACAATCCAAGTTTAAATTTTTGTCTAAAATTATTGTTTTATCTTTAGGTTTTCTTCCTCTTTTTGAAGGTAATACAAATTTATTTTTATCTTCAGGTGTTACTATTTTTAATTTTGGTTTTCTTCCTCTCTTTTTAGGTTCTTTTGGTGGTACATTTTCCGGTTTTGGTTTAGGTTTTCTTCCTCTTTTTTTTTTCTCTTTTACAGGAGTTTCTAATTCATTATTTGTGAGACTCTCCGTCATAATCTATATATATTTTTATTTATTACTCTAAATATTTTAATATAAATTATTAAAACTCCTCATCTCCAGTATCTCCTATACAATCCAATATACTAATAACTTTATCAATATTTGGACCTATTACATTATCTAAAATAATACCATTATTTATTAATGAAAATGAAGGAAATTTAGTTAATTTTAATTTTTCTTTTATATATGATTCACATTCATCATCTAAAAAATCCATATTTATTTTACAAAATGATATATTCACATATTTATCTTTAAGTTTTTCTAATTTAGGATAAACTACTCTACAAGGAGCACAATGAGTTAAACCACAATATACTAAAATAAATTCGTGTTCTTTTAAAAATCTATCTAATTCTCTACTTGTTTTAATTTCATGAACTACCATTTTATATATATATATTATTTAATTTTAAAATTGATTATTTATTTAAACGAAATTAAATCAATATGGAATTCTCTATTATTGACAGTAAATTATTTACTTCTGTTTTTGATAATATGAAACAATTTTCGGATCAAACAAAAATTAAAATTCATCCTAATGGACTACATTTACAATCTATTGATGATGCAAATGTTTCTATTATTGATATTCATTTAAAAAAAGAATATTTTATAGATTATAATATAACTAAAGATATTATATATGATTTTTCCTTAACCGATATTTGTAAAATTCTCAAAATATGTGCCAAATCACGTCTTATTCATTTCATTTTTGATAATAATATACTAAAAATTAATGCTACTACTAACGAACAAGATATAAAAAAAACATTTGAAATAAATAGTATTATAACAAAAGACACTTTTATTGATTTACAAAAATTACGTTCAACAAATCTACATAATATTACTATTGATTCTAAAAATCTTCAAAATATTTTTACCGAATTATTTATCTTTTCTGATGATGTATGTATTGAACTTAAAGAAAAATCCCTCTTATTTTATACTACTAATGATACTATTAATACTAAATATAATATTTCTATTGATAAAATTAATGATACAACATTACTATCAAAATATTCATTAAATTATTTATCTAAATTTAAATTCTGTTCTCTTTTCGAAAATACTACACTTAAATTAAATTCTAATACACCATTAATACTTACAAATACAAATGAATTTATAGAATCTAATTTTATTTTATCTCCTAAAATTATTGATATTGAATAATAAATTAAATTGATTTTATATATGTTTTTTATAACTAATAAAATGTCACATAAATACTATAATATTAGTAATATTCAATCAGGTATTACTGAAAATCATACTTTATCTCCTCAATCTACTATAAAATATATTGATTTTTTATATGAAACTTTACAACCATATAAAATATCACAAAATATTTTACATTTAAAATTAATTGATCCTGCATATGATCCATTACAACCTATTATTAACGATATTGATGGTTATATTTGTGAATTAGAATATTTAAATATAAATACATGGGATAAAATAAATACTTTTATTCAAACAAATTTCGAACAATCTACAGAAATTATTAAAACTATACAGAAAAATTTAATTGATACACAAAAATATTCTATTTTTATATTTATTAAATCTAATATAGGTTATTCTATTCCATTATTTATTGATGGAAATGATATTAAATTAGAATTTACATGTGATGAAAAAATTGTTTTTATGTCTTCATTATTTACTACTTAATATTTTCATTTATTTTCATATAGAATTTAAAAAATTTATACTATTTATTTTTATACAATTATATTTTTCAAAATTGATTTTTCTATATTATCTGTTAATTCATTCCACACAAAACTTCTTATAATGGCCGCCAAACTCACCAAAATCGAAAAAGCATTTATGAAATGTTCTTCTGCAGAAGATTTTGCTAAATTTGCTGGTTCACAGGGTGCAATTATTAGACACAAAGGACATTGGGTTATTAAACACCCTAATGGAAATTATACTACAATTGCTTCTACACCAGGTAAAAAAATTAAACTTCATAAAACTAGAACTGAAATTGCCGAAAATTATAATTTGAATTATCTACTAAAAAAAAATTAAATAAATTAAATAATTAATTTTTATTATAAATCTTTTATGTGTTTTTTTTTATTAATATTGATATATTTCTACGCTTCATTTTAACTGGTTCATCTGCAAATGATATCTGTTTTAATTCATCTGAATTTTTATGTAATAAGTCTACTATATAATTATATATATAATATAATTCATCTCTACAACATTTTCCTGTAATAATTATATTTCCACTTTGAAATATAGATACAGTAATTTTTCTACATTCTCCATTACTATTTCCATCTCCTTTTCCATTACAAGGTATTGTACAATTACATTTTCCATCTTGTATATTTTTAGTTGAATTCCAATAAAATTTTATTAATACTCCTTGATAAATACAAGGATCATAATCACATAATAAACCACAATTATTTAATATATATTCATATACATTTGTTCTATTTAATTTAAAACCTATATAAAAATCACTATTTATTAATGTTATATTATATCTTGTTATTGATAATAAATTTTTATTTACAATTTTATCTATTACTTTTTTATTTATAATTCTATCATTTAATCCATATTTTATACAAGTATTATAACTATTATTTTTTTTTATTATATCTATATAATTTTCATAATCAATAATATAATAATTTTTATCATGTAATTTATTTACCAATTTTTTTACAATTTTCTCACTAAATTTTTCTCTATAAATTTTTATATCAATATTTTGTTTATCTGTTATTTCATTTAATTTTTTTGTTAAAATTTTTATAGATAATAAACCATCATTTTCACTACGTAATCCACATAATTGTAATTTTCCATTTCTAAATAATTTTAAATGGACCATCAAATTTAAATTTATATCATAATCTGGATTATAATAAGGACGTATTTTTAATGTTATTTGATTATAAAATATTTTTTTTTTTGTTAAATTACTTTTTTTTCTTGTCATATTAAACATATTATCAATAAAACATATATTATGATCTTTTTTTAAAAATTTTGATAATGTTTTTAAATTTAAAATTGTATTTAATGATGCCGTTGCCGACATAATTGATATTTTTAATGGTGTTGCTTTCGATACTACATTATTATCTAAATATTTATCTAAATTTTTTTCAAAATCATCCATTTCATCTTCAATATCAAATAAATTATTCATTATAAATTTACATTTAATATAATCAATTTTTATTTTTAAATATTTATTTTAATATATATAAATAAGATTTTACAAAATATATAATGAATAATAATACTCTTATTATTCAAGAAATAAATAGTTTAAAATCTCAAATATCTATTTTAATGAATGAAGTTAATACTTTAAAATATAAACTTAATAATAATATTGGAATTTCTGGACCACCAGGTCCACCTGGATTATCTGGACCAAGAGGTGATAAAGGAGATAAAGGTGATAAGGGTGATAAAGGTGATAAAGGAGATACAGGTGATATAGGTAAAACAGGAAAACAAGGAATACAAGGCACAAAAGGTGATCGTGGAGAAAAAGGAGAATGTGGATATAAGGGTGATAAAGGTGATAAGGGTGATAAGGGCGACAGAGGTGAACAAGGTGAAAAGGGTGAACGTGGTGAAAAAGGTGAACGTGGTGAAAAGGGTGATAAAGGTGATAAAGGCATACAAGGTATTAGAGGTATACAAGGTTATAAGGGCGAACGTGGTATACAAGGTATAAAAGGTGAACGTGGTAAAAAAGGTGATAAAGGTGATAGAGGATTAAATGGTATACAAGGTATTCAAGGTGAACGTGGTGAAAAAGGCGATCAAGGTATACAAGGTATACAAGGTATTCAAGGTGAACGTGGCGAAAAAGGTGAGATTGGTATACAAGGTATACAAGGTATACCAGGTGAAAAAGGTATACAAGGTGAAAGGGGTGAAAAAGGTGATAGAGGAGATAAAGGTACACAGGGTGACAGAGGTGATAGAGGCGAAAAAGGAGCCACAGGAGAAAGGGGTGATAGAGGTGATAAGGGTGAAACAGGTGAAAAGGGCGATAAGGGTGATAGAGGAGAAAAGGGTGATAAAGGTGATAAAGGGAATAGAGGAGAAATAGGACAAAAAGGTGAAATACAACAAGTTTATTTAAATAAAGATACTGTAGTAACAGATATATCAGATTCTCGTATTGGAAAACCACAAATTAAAATTATAAAAAAAAATACAAATGCAGAAAATTAAATTTTTTATTTTATTATTATTATATATAATGGAATATTATGAAAATTTTCAAAAATTATTAAAACAAATGAATGATAAAAAAATAGACTGGTCCAAAAAAAATAACTGGGAAATAGATATAGAAAACTCTATTAATAATAACAGTTTTATTAAATATATAAATAATATGTGTTCTTTTAATATTTTAAACGAACAAAATAATTTAAATACATAAGAATGATTTTTTTACTTTTTTTTTTAGATTTTAATTTAAATTAATAATAATAATAAATTATATATGGTATATGGTTTGCCAGATGTAGTATTATCAAATAAAGATTTTCAATTAGACAAACTTACTATAAAAAAAACTTTTACTATTGAAAATAATTTAAACATTAAATACAATTTAGATCTTGATGAAGGAAATACCAGTCAAGGCGGTGAAAATATTGGTCTTCAAATAATTAATAATGGTTTTTTTAAATCTAATATTAATATTACAAATTATAAAATTAATATTAGTGAATCAATACAAACTAAAAATCTTACTTTAATAAATACAAAATTTAAAGTTACAAAAAATATTGATGTAATCCTTAATACTAATTCAGAACAAATTAATATAAATCTTAAAAATAAAAATACTAATTTATTAGTTAAAAAAAATATTAATGTTTTAGGAAATGTTGCTATTAATTTATTTAAAGTTAATAAAAATATAAATTGTCAAAGTAATATTAATATTCGTAAATTATTACTTATTGAAAATAATTTAACTAACAGTTATAACTTAAATGTTAATAAAACTCTTCATAAAACTCAATTTAATATTAATAATGATATTACTTTTAGAAATCTAATTGTTAAACAAAATATGAATGTATATAATAATATTAATTTAGATACTTTAATAACAAATGATATTCTTAATGTTGAAAAAAATGTAGAAGCTAAAAATGGTGTTTTATCATTACCAATTACATATAATTTAAATACTCATGGTTCTATTGCTTTTAATTCTGCAACAAATAATATTTATTCTAATTCTAATAATCATATTCATATATTAAATGATTCTAAAGGTATTCTTCATAAAAGTAGTATTATTTTTAATGATAATATACCAAGTCATATTTATATAAATAATGAAAATGAAAAAATTATAGATATATTACATAATCTTCAATTTTATTACAAAACAAATGTTTTAGGTAATATAAATTTATCTAATTATGCTACTATTGAT
>Ga0255759_10006262_pt1 | contig 10075 bp, 6 predicted proteins | sample 101ome_20_FD_179959 | JGI IMG/M metagenome (GOLD analysis project Ga0255759, IMG submission 179959) | Coastal salt marsh microbial communities from the Groves Creek Marsh, Skidaway Island, Georgia - 101404AT metaG (version 2) | ecosystem: Environmental > Aquatic > Marine > Intertidal zone > Salt...
TGATAGTCATCGGTACCGCCCTAACGGCGAATTTGAACACGTCTTGGCCATTCATGCCGATGTTTTCGTACGCCGTGCGCTCGCCGGCTTCTGAATCGGACTCCCAGACTTTCCCCACTTTCGCTCCGCACACCTTAGCAGTCAAGTGATGATTCTGTGATCCATCGCTGTGCATGTCAAATCCTAACAAAGAGCAATCGCTCACCTCTTCCGTGGCGGTTAACACAACCGCGCCGCATCCATCGCCGAACAAAATGCACGTCCCTCGGTCTCGCCAATCCACATATCTGCTCAAAACGTCCGCTCCAACCACTAACACGTTCTTATACCCACCTCCTCTGATGTAATGCATACCGTTGACTAATCCAACGACAAATCCCGAGCACGCGGCGGTCAAATCGTACGCCAACGCGCCTTTCGCGCCAATCGCGCTTTGTAACAAACACGCCGACCCAAACAAGTCGTCCGGCGAACTCGTCGCGACGATGATTAAATCGATATCTTCCGGGTTCACGTTGGCCATTTTCAACGCGCCGAGCGAGGCTTCTGCGGCTAAAGATGTCAGCGTTTCGTCTCCAGAAATCACGTGTCTTTTCCCAATACCAGTGCGCGTGCGTATCCACTCGTCGTTTGTTTCCACCAACTTGGCGAGGTCGTCGTTGGTGATGAACTTCTTCGGCAACGCTTTCCCAACGCCGGAAATTTTTGCCCCTTTTGGCGTGAACGAGGCCGTTTGAGACGTTTGGCACCTCGTCGTCGTCGTGTTCCTTCTCTTGCTGTTCGTTTTGTCCTGTCTTCTGCTGTTGTTCGCGCGAGAAAGTCTCGAAGACAGTCCTGCGAACGAAGAACACGAAGATGAACTCATTTCTTTTTCTATTATCTCTCTCTCTCTCTCTGCTGCTACAAGTTTAGTTTATATATTATTTTTCTCTCTCTCTCTCTCTCTTTCTCCGTTTCAAAATAAATACACGATTACAGTGTATCGTATCTCTTTCTCTGAACGCGCGCGTGCACCTCTGTCTCTCTTTTCTCGAGCGTAGCGCGCGGCAAAACAAGTGATGATGATGAGTGGGTATTTCGCGATTTTTTTGGATAGAGAAAGGATAAAAATGTTTAGGGTTTGTGTAAAATTTTGTTTGTTTTTCTCTTCTCGGGGCGGGAGGACTCTCGCGAGACTTGGAGACGCTTGAAGAGGAAGAAGAAAGAATCGCAAGACAGAGAGAGAGAGCGATGATGATGATGGAGAAGAATCGGCTGCGTCGGCGGAAGAGGAAGAGGACGAGCGAAGGAACGCCGTCTCTTTTTCTCTCTTCTTCGTCTCGCAAAGCGATTCGTCTCTTTTGTCTTCTCGCAAAAGTGACTAGCATACTACTCACTTTAAAAGGGGGGGGCGTTGGTTTTGTTTCGGCGAAGAAGAGCTCGTCGGATTCATCATCGTCGTCGTCGTCGTCGTCGTCGTCGAACCAGTTTGGAATATCCTCGATACCTTTTGGCACGTGGCGAGAGGTCTTCACCGCCAGTCCATCTCGAGCGGAAGAATCGATCAAAGACGACGTTTCTCCGCCGATTAAAATATACGTGTATAACGACGCGGACGTGAAGAAACTTTTGTTTCCGGGAAAGGAGACGCAAGCGTACAAGTCTGGCGTGTGCGGGATGAAGATGTACGGGAGTCAAGTGCACATCGCGGAGTTCTTATTGAAATCGAAGGAGTTGAGGACGGAGAACCCATCGGATGCGGATTTTTTCTTCCTTCCTGGGTGGCCAAAGTGCATGTTAGACGCACCACCGAACGGGGCTGGATTGACGGACGACGAGTTAGCGAAGAGATTGAACGGCGTCATCGACAAGTTGCCATATATTAAGAAATCAGGGGGGAGAGATCACGTGTTCGTCTGGCCGAGCGGAAGAGGGCCGACTTTGTATAAGAATTGGCGGTGTAAAATACCAAACTCGATATTTTTAACTCCGGAAGGGTTTTATACCGACCCGTATAGAACGTTAGCGCCGTATTTTGATCCTTGGAAGGATGTCGTGTTGCCGGGATTTATGGATGGTAGGAAAGATTCGTATTTAGAAACAAATAAGAGAACGAGTAAGAGAACAAAATTAGCGTCGTTTGCGGGGACCGTACCGGATGGTCAAGCGCTGAAAGGGGACGAGAAACACGTGAAAGCACACCCAAGAGAACGGTTGCTGAAATTGTCCAAAAAGTATCCGGAAGATTTGCTCGCGATTTCAGGTAGGACGCCTAAATACGCGGAGATTTTAGGAGATAGCAAGTTTTGTATCGTTCCCAGAGGCTTATCGCCGTGGACATTGAGAACGTACGAGACATTTTTCGCCGGTTGCGTGCCGGTTATTATCTCAGATTCGGTGCGATTGCCGTTTCAAGAGTTTTTAGATTGGTCGTTGATTTCCATCAAATGGCCCGAGGCCAGAATCGACGAGTCGTTGTTGACGTATTTAAAGAGCATTCCGGACGAGGAGATTGAAAAAATAGTTAGAAGAGGAGAGCAAGTGAGGTGCGTGTTCGCGTACCAAGCGGACGCGACGAAATGTAACGCGTTTTCAGCCATCATGTGGGCGCTGAGTTTGAAAGATCGAAACGTAGCGAGTACCAGCGAGTGGGCTCTCAGAGACGAAATGTAAGGGGAGAGAGAAAATCAAATCGCGACATTAATTTTGTCTTTTTTCCAAAACGCGGTAATTAGGTCCAAATAGCCATTGAATCGATCGCTGTTAGCATTTGTACGACATTTCTGTAGCTTTTTTCTGTGTTTGAGCATGTTTTGATGCGTATCTACCGCGTGATATTAAATTTTCTTCGAAACGCGAATTGTCCTCTAAATAACTAGGAAACTAAAAATCTTTACGCCGCCTGTTGCTGCTTTCTTCCCATGTATTCAGCCATTCTGATTGCGTTTTCTATGTCTTTGTTTTGCTTCTTCTCCAACGACTGAGCTTTTTCCAAAGCTTTCACGGCTTCTCCGTACCGTTTGAGCGCGTGTAAAGCCAATCCTACTCTAAAATTCCCCTTGATGTTCTTTTCATCTAGCGCTACGCTTCGTTCAGCCTCTTTCAAAGCCTCCTCTAATCTTCCGAGCTTCAAGAAACACGCCGCTCTGTTCGAGTGAACGATTGATTTATCCGAGTCTAACTCCGTATCTTGCAGCGAAAGCTCGTAGTGCGCGATTGCAGAGCCATAATCGCCGGTTTTGAACGCTTCGTTACCTTTCGCCTTATTTGCCGCGCGTCTCTCTTCTTTCGCTTTCGCTTCGGCTTCTTCCACTGAATTCGCGTTGAGTTCTCTCGCCGTCGTCGGAAACTCGTCTTTACCTCGAATGACGCGTTCCGTTAGAATTTCGCCATTCACAAATCTCGTGACATGCTGCCTGACTCTGCTATTATTGTTGCTACCTCCCTCTCCGCCGCCGCCGCCGCCGCGACTACCGTCGTCAACGTTGTTTTCTTCTTTCTCATCCACTTCCACGAGGTGAATATTCCTCCCATCCAGCATGCTCTCGTCGGTAAATACCAACGATAATCCACTCGTGGTTGCGTGATATATCGACCCAATCGTATTTCTCGATGGAAACAACAACGTAACGTTTTCACACTCGTCTATTTGCGTCGTCTTTGTAGACGCGGCGCCGCTTTCGAACGTAATCTCGCAATTGCTACAGTTCCAAATCTCCATCGTCGACGTCTTCACGACCCCAGCGCACGAAATCGTCGTATCTTTTGCGCTCTCGATGAATAACTTGGTCGGTTTCGCGCACTTTTTTATCTCGTACGAACATTTCGTAACCTCGCGAAAGTGCAACGATTTAGAGTTTTGTTCCAACTCCTCCTCGCTAATCGCTCTCGTCACCTCCGTCTCTTTCTCAATCACGACTCGTCTGGACATTTCCTCGCCCTCGGATTCCTCCCACCTCTTTTTCGCCTCTCTCAGCATCTCTTTTTTCTCGTTTTGAATTCTTTTCGTCTTCTCTTCCATCGCGTTCGCCACGGTCAGTTTTTCCATCTCTTTCTTCAAAGTTTCCTCTTCGAGTTGTATTTTGTGCACCTCCTCGTCGGTGAACTTTTGCCACTCGTCGTGATATCGAGAGGAGGATCGATCGTCGTCCTTCTTCTTCGATGATCCTCCCTCTCTTCCATCGTTACACTTTTCGTTCGTCTTCCGACCGTCGTCTTCGCCGCCCATATCGTTTTTTGACGTTTGTTGTTGTTGTTGTTCTGAGGAGTAAACTTTTTTCCAATTCGAGAGCAAAGAGAGAAGAGAGAGAGAAGAGAGATGTGTTTTGTCGTCAAAAATACTACGCGCTCGCGCTTTTCTTTATCGCACGTGAATAAAAAATGAACGACGAAGCGCTGCTGATCCAAAACCTCCTCTCCGCGGCGGAGTCGCTCTCGCACTCGTGCGAACGCGCGGAAGAGAAACTCGAGAGACAGAAAACTGCAAACGACCGTTTGCGTTCGATACTTTTCACTCTCGAACGCGTCTGCGAGGAGAAAGAACGAGAGGCGAGAGAGACGGAGGTGCGCGTCGCCGAGAAGAAACAGAGCCTGAGCGAGATGGAGATGAAGATGGAAAAGAGGAGAAGAGAGGAGAAAAGAAGAGAGGTGGAGTTGAGCGCGTGGTTGAAAAGGGACGATCGGAAGTCTGCGCTCGCGAGAGAGAAGCGAAAAGAAGAAGAGAAAAATACGCCGAAACTGTCGTCGTTGTTTTTGTTCCGAGAAGAAGAAGACGAAGAAGACGAAGACGAAGAAGAAGAAAAACAACGAGACGAAGAAAAAAAACAACGAGACGAAGAAGACGAGATGTGGTCGAACAGAGCGAGAGAGAAAGTTCAAGAGTCGTTGGCTAGGTTTCGAATTGAATTCCTCGAGGGAGAAGAGACGATGATGGAATGATTGATTTGATTGCACATACGCAACAACGCGTTTGCGCGCGCGCGAAGAGTCCAGAAAGAAGAGAGAGAGAGAGACACACAAAAAGACGTCGTCATTTTTACAAAAAAACGCTGCACAACAAAACACGCGAAAACATAAACATGTCTCAACTTCTCGCCGCGAGCAGACGCGCGGTCTCTCGACACCTGCTCCTTCGCAACAACAACAACAACAGCGCGACGAACGCAGCCGCCGCCGCCGTCGTCGCGTCGACGAGTTATTCTTCTTTATACAAGCAGCAGCAACGACAACAACAACAACAACAACAACAGCGAAAACTTTTCGGTTCGGAATCGCACGACGATTTTGCCGCCAAGTCCCACGTGGACGCGTCGAACGTCCACGACGAAATCGCCTCGGACGTGAAGAAAGAAACGGTGGTGATTTACATGAAAGGAAGTCCGAACGCGCCGCAGTGTGGATTTTCAAACGTTGCGTGCCGCATTTTAGACCACTACGGGATTCCGTACGCGTCGAGAAACGTGTTAGCCTCGGACGCTTTGCGAAACGGAATCAAATCTTTTTCCAACTGGCCGACTATTCCTCAAGTGTTCGTCGGCGGAGAGTTTTTGGGAGGGAGCGATATTCTGATGACCATGCACCAAGACGGGAGCTTGAAGAAAGAGTTCGAGAGAGTTGGGTTGACGGTGAAAACAAAAGAATAATACCGCGCGGAATGGATTTGAAGTTTCAAGCATCAAACGCGCGCGCTGGCGCGAGCCGCAAAGAACAAGTAAAAGTAGCTTTTAACTGCTGTCTAAAGAGTTGTTGTGTAATTTACATATTTACTTAAAGAATCATATCACGAGCGTCATCATCGATCGATCGATCGATCGATCGCATTTCTTCAAGAGTTCCAATCGGCCACCACACCCTCCGCTCTTCTCTTCTCGCCTTCGTTCAACCCCACTCCTCCTCTCGTCGTCGTCGACGCGGCAGAAATAGAAGCGTTCGTTTTCAACTTGTTCTTCATCTTTTGCGTTTTCACGCCTCTCTCTTCGCTTTCTTTTTGTCTCTTTTCGGCAGCTTTTAACATCTGCTCTCTCCGTTCCGCGATGACTTCCGGCGAGTCCTGTACCGTTGGTTTCGAACAACACGCGCCCATTTCTTTTTTATCTTCTTCTTCTTCCTTTTCGCGCTATTCGTGTTCGTCGCAACGACCCAAACTTTTGCTGCTGCCGTTGTTTTTGTCTGGTTCTGTCTCTGCTCTCTCCATCTTTTTCCACGCAGAAGCATCATCTAAGTACACCACAAATCACAAAAAAAAATGTTGCTCGGCGCGAAACGGTGCTGTTCGTATTATCACACCTACGCGCACGCGCACCGAAGCTGCGCGTCGTTGGCTTCTTCTTCTTCGTGCTCTTCTTCGTCTTCTTCAGTCGTCAGTCGGAGAAGGAGTTTATTTTATTCCTCGAGTAGTAGTAGTAGTAGTAGTAGTCTTCCACTTTCTCCTCCTTCGTCGTCGTCTAACGAACTCGATTCTGTCGGAGTCGGTGGTGGCGAGGAAGAAAATGCTCACGTTCGAGAGATTATCGCCGCGGCTTCGGCTTCTGGCAGCGCGAGCGTCAAACCGTCTCGATTGGACGCGTTCATCGCGGAAAATTTACGAGAGGAGAAGATAACACGGGGCGCGGTGGCGAGATCCATCGCCAACGGGAACGTCTTCGTAAACGGGACGAGGACGATGAAGAAAACGTACAAAGTGCAGAGAGGAGACGTTATTCGATTAACGATTGAACAGGCGAAATCGCTAACGGCTGAACCGGAGGATATAAAATTAGACGTAATTTACGAAGACGAGGACGTTATTGTCGTAAATAAGCCGGCAGGGATGGTGGTGCATCCAGCGCCCGGGCATTCTAGCGGGACGCTCGTGAACGCCTTGTTATATCACTGCGGATGCCCAGCGTTGGTCGTCCAAGAAGGAAGGAAGATTCCAAGGAGCTTAGATTTTGCCGAAGACGAAGAGGATGATGACAACGAAGACGATGGCGACGATGATGAAATTATGCCGTACTTAGGACCAGGAGAAGAGGATACAACTGTTCGTCCTGGCATTGTTCACCGATTGGACAAAGGGACTTCGGGACTTCTCGTTTGCGCGAAAAATAGCGCGGCGCATGAACATCTCTGCGATCAGTTTGCTGCGAGATCAGTCCGAAGACTGTACGTTGCGTTAGTTCTAGGTTATCCGAATCCATCCGTAGGAGTTGTAGAACAGCCAATCGGTCGTGATCCAAGAAATAGGCTTCGAATGAGCATCGCTTCGAGTCTTAGAGCAGGGCGTTTCGCGAGATCAAATTATAGAACGTTAGAGACATTTCCTACTTCAGCTGATACTGCGACTAGCGCAAGTCTTGTAGAATGGAAGTTAGATACTGGAAGAACGCATCAAATACGCGTTCACTCTAAATTCCTCGGCTGTGGTATCCTTGGAGACGAAACGTATGACGGGAACAAGGAACGCGTGAAGAAACAGCTGTTGAACAATCCTGGAATAAAGAAAGCAAACGCAGAGGCAGTCGGGAAACGAAGCGTGAGACCTATGCTGCACGCGCGAACGATAGGCTTTACTCATCCGAGAACTGGCGAGAGTTTAGATTTCTCGAAGGAACCTCCACAAGATTTCTTGGAAGTCTTGGACGCCTTGAAAAAATGTTGATCTTGTGCGCGGAAGAGGGTGAGATATCGGTACCAGTATGTTCTTCTGTTAGATGTTGTTAACTTTTGATAATAGTTGCGGTGCTTTACAATTGATTAATACAAACACAATTTTGTTAATTTTCTTTCTGTATACAGCAAAGATAACGCTTTCTCGAACTCTACTTCGAACGTTACCTTTCACCCTCTTGCTATTTTTCTCTTTCTCTTCGGCTCATCTTTCGCGATGTCTCGCGTCCGATTCGCCCTAGACTAAACATTACCCACCTCTAGTTTTAATCCACATAATCTATTTCTCTCTTTTCCGCTAAACACCCTCCAAATGTTTTTCGTACAATTGGCTTGTTTTTTATATGACATAAAACAAGCAAAACCTTCTACATTATTTACAAATGTATTATAATTTCTGTTTGAACAATTTTCTTCGTTCTTCGAGAAAGCGCATCGAACAATTTTTACTTGTTGTGCGCCTTCTCGAGAAGAAGTCTTAAAATTCGCTTCCCGAAGGGCGAATTCTTAATGAGCGGTAAGTGAGGTCGAATTCTCTCCACTAAATCCGCGTGTAATGGTCCTTTCGTCACCATGAGTGTGCTTTGAACGACGTAGTTGCCGTAGGGATCCATCAAAAGTCTGTCCAACAATGGGCTCGACATGATTTCACGAACAACGACGTTTCTGTGCTCCTCCAATTGCTGGTCCGCGAGTTTCAAACACTTTTCAACGACATTTGAAGAGAACTTTTGCATAGATAACTCCGCGTAATTCCCTACTAATCGCATCATGACTTCAGCGTTTGCCCAAGACAAACCGAGGTCCAAAATGTATTGCACCACGTAGTTTCCAAAAGGATCCCGCGATAAAGTCAACGCTTGGTCCGCAATTTCTTGGACGAGCGGTCGTTTTTGTTCCTCAGTTGCGTGATCAATGCATCGCTGCAACACACAACAGCCGTGACGGTGAGTAGCAATTTCGACCGAATGCTTCTTCGCGGCGTCATAGATGAACTGATTGTCTTCAGCCGACAATCGCTGCAAGCAGCGCTGGACGACATGGTTCCCGTTCAAATCCTTGATTAAGGTGACGACACCAGGACGTAAAGCTTTCGTGGTGAGCTCAATCTCTTCGTCTGAACTCAACGTTTCGATGAGTTTTTGCACCGCTCTCGTTCCGTGAGCGTTCAAAGCGATGGAGACCAACTCAGGTAAGCCCGTATTCGCGTTCTCATTCACCACCGATACAGCGCGCACGACATCAGCTCTTTGTTTATCTGAGCAACACTCCAACAGTTTCTGCAAGAGATAATTTCCGAAGGGATCCATCATCAAATCAACTGCTTCTTCGATAATTTCGTCGAAGCACGCGTCGATAGCGGTGGAACCATCCTCGTCAAACTTGCGTTGGAGGAAACGACAACCGTATTGGTCTCTGGCCAAGATCGAAATTTGACCCACGCACTCTTCGATGGACCCAAATCTCGAATCCATCTCCGCGAGTTCTTCCGCCGTTGGTGATCCGTTCGCACCAGGCACGGCAGAGTTCAAAGTAGCGAGCTCTGAACTGTTTGATAATGGATTACCGCGTGGACCACCGCCACCTGCATCGTTGCCCCACGCAGAGTTGCCGTTTCTTCCGTTGTTTCGTCCACCTCTGGAACCTCTCCTATTTCCACCTCCATCGTTTCTTTGACCGTTTCGTCCAAGATTACCACCCATGTTTTGTTGTTGATGCATGAGCGGGTTCATACCGTTGACGATGTTCGTAAAACCCAAGTGTGGATTACCGTTGAGTTGAGAGGCCAGCATTCCAGCCGCAGCGGCATTTGCACTGTTCGTCAAATCTCCATACGCACCTCCGACGCCGTTAATTCCTGAGGCAGCGGCAGCGGCAGCAGCAGCTGCGTTCACATTTCCGCCGGGAAAACCCATGTTTTGCGGATTAAGCATACCAGCGCCACCTTGCATACGCACCAAGTGCTGGAGTTGTTGCTGCTGAGCATACAAGGCAGCAGCATAAGCCGCTTGATACACTTCCGCCACAGTACCTCCGTTCGCTGCAACTTGATTCACTGCAGAGGTATCAAACCCTGGTAAACTACCAGCAGCACCGCCGAGCCCTTGCTGTTGAAGGTGTTGTGCTCCGCCAGTGTTTGTATTGTATTGCATTTGCTGCATGGTGTACTGATTAAGTTGGGCTTGCTGCTGTAAAAGTGCCTGTTGTGCTTGTAACCCTGAAAGGTCTCCAGACATGCCCATTCCAGAAGAGACCGCCGCAACTCCGGCAGAATTCGTCGATTGATCACCAAGCCGAGATGAATGATGTAAAGAATTCAATCCATTTCTAGAACTATGCGGCGGTAACGGCGCAGTTGATGGTCGCGTTAAACTATTCGCAACTCCAGCCAAATCGATGTTACCAAACGCAGAGGCTAAACCGTCCGAGCTCGTTGGATTCAACCCTC
>Ga0255759_10006264_pt1 | contig 10075 bp, 6 predicted proteins | sample 101ome_20_FD_179959 | JGI IMG/M metagenome (GOLD analysis project Ga0255759, IMG submission 179959) | Coastal salt marsh microbial communities from the Groves Creek Marsh, Skidaway Island, Georgia - 101404AT metaG (version 2) | ecosystem: Environmental > Aquatic > Marine > Intertidal zone > Salt...
CCCCCGGGCCGCCCAGCGGGCGAGCCTCGAGGACCCCGAGGCCTTCTGGGAAGGCTTCGCCCGGGGTTTCGCCTGGGAAAGGCCCTGGAAGGCGGTCTTCCGCCGGGAGGACCGGACCTGGTTCGCGGGCGGCCTCACCAACGTGGCCCTAAACGCCCTGGACCGGCACCTCCCGGAAAAGGCCCAGCAGGTCGCCCTCCTCACCCTGGACGGAGAAGGGCGGCTCGGCAAGTGGACCTACAAGGAGGTCCGGGAGCTCTCAAGCAGGCTCGCCGGGCTCTTCCGGACCCTCGGGGTGGGGCGGGGGGACAGGGTGGCCCTCTACCTGCCCACGGGCCTCGAGGCCGCCCTCGCCGCCTTGGCCTGCGCCCGGATCGGGGCGGTGCACGCGGCCCTGCCCCTGGGCCTGGGCCCGGAGGCCCTGAGGCGGCGCCTCGAGGACCTGAGGCCCCGGCTCCTCGTGGCGGCGGACGCCTACTTCTACCGGGGCCAGCCCGTGCGGGTGCGGGAGGTGGTGGAGGCCGCAATCCAGGGCCTGGACCTCAAGGTCCTCTGGCACGTCCGGGGAAGCCCCGAGTTTCTGGAGCGGCTTTACGAGGCCCGGCCCGCCGAGCCCGAGCCCGTGCCCGCGGCCCACCCCCTCTTCCTCCTTCCCACCTCGGGCTCCACGGGGAAGCCCAAGGGCGTGGTCCACGGCCACGGGGGGTACATGGTGGGGGTCGCCTGGGCCCTCCGACACGTCTTTGACCTGAAGCCGGGAGAGGTGTTCCACACCACCGCCGACCTCTTCTGGATCGTGGGCCACTCCTTCGGCCTCTACGCCCCCTTGCTCCTCGGCGGCACCTCCCTCCTCGTGGAGGACCGGCCCGACCACCCGAGCCCCGGGGCCTTCTACGAGCGCCTGGCCCACCTCGGGGTGGACGTCCTCCTCACCTCCCCCGCGGTGCTCCGGACCCTGAGGCGCCACGGGGAGGCCCGGCCCACGGGCCTCCGCCTGGCGGCGAGCGTGGGCGAGGTGCTGAGCCCCGAGATCTGGCGCTGGACCCGGGAGCACCTGGCCTGGCCCGTGGACAACTGGTGGCAGACGGAGCTCGGGGCCCCCGCCCTGGCCACGCCCCCCGCCCTCCCGGCCAAGCCCGGCCACGTGGGCCTCCCCCTCCCCGGGGTGGAGGCCCGGGTGGTGGACGAGGAGGGGCGGCCCCTCCCTCCCGGGAGCAAGGGGCACCTGGTCCTCGGCGCCACGGGGCCCGCCCACATGGTGGACCTCCAGGGGGGGCGCTCCCCCTGGCGGGGAGGCCTCTACTGGACGGGGGACCTCGCGGAGATGGACGAGGAAGGGTACTTCCGCATCCTGGGCCGCACCGAGGAGGTCATCAAGGTGGGCGAGGCCCGGATCGGCCCCGCGGAGGTGGAGGCCGTCCTCCTCACCCACCCCCAGGTGGCGGAGGCGGCCGCGGTGGGGGTGCCGGGGGAGACGGGGGAGGAGATCGCCGTCTTCGTGGTGCCGCAGGCCCGGGAGTTCCCCGAGGAGCTCAAGCCCCTCCTGGCGGAAAAGCTCAAGGCCCACATCCTGCGGCACCTGGGCCCCGTCCCGCCGCCCAGGGTCTTCTTCCGGGAACGCCTTCCCCGGACCCGCTCGGGGAAGATCCTGAGGCGGCTCCTCAAGGCGGAGCTTCTCGGCCTAGACCCGGGGGACACCTCGGGACTGGAGGAGGACTATGGCGCTGGAAAAGCTCCTTAAGGTTCAGGAAAGGCTTTGGGCACCGGAGGACTTGCGGAAGAAGGCGAACCTCCAGGACTACGCGGCGGAGTACCGGAAAAGCCTCGAGGACCCTGAGGGCTTCTGGGGGGCTTGGGCGCGGCGCTTCCACTGGGAAAAGCCCTTTGAGAAGGTCCTTGAGTGGACCCTCCCGGAGCACCGCTGGTTCCTGGGCGGCACCACCAACGCCGTCTACAACGCCCTGGAGCGGAACGTGGAAAGGGGCCTAAGGAACAAGGTGGCCCTCCTCTACCTCGCCGAGGACGGCCGGGAGGAAAAGCTCACCTACGGGGAGCTTCTGGACCGGGTGCGCCGCCTGGCCACGGGGCTTAGGCGCCTCGGGGTGGGAAAGGGGGACCGGGTGGTGATCTACATGCCCCTCACCCTGGAAGGGGTCCTCGCCATGCTCGCCACCGCCTACATCGGCGCCATCCACAGCGTGGTCTACGCCGGGCTTGGGGTCTCGGCCCTGAGGGAGCGCATCCTGGACGCCCAGGCCAAGCTCCTCATCGCCGGGGACGTAAGCTTCCGGCGGGGAAAAGGGGTGGACCTCAGGAGCATCGCCGAGGAGGCCATCCGGGACCTTCCCCTAAAAGTGGTCTGGTTCCAGCGGGCGTACAAGGCGGAGCTTGCCGAAGGGCACTACGACTTCCACGAGCTCCTCTGGGGTAACCCCCCCGAGGCCCGGGCGGAGATGGTGGACGCCGAGCACCCCCTCTTCATCCTCTACACCTCGGGCTCCACGGGAAAGCCCAAGGGCGTGGTCCACGTCCACGGGGGGTACATGGTGGGCACCACCTACCACCTGCGCACCTTCTTTGACGTGAAGGACGAGGACGTCTTCTGGGCCACGAGCGACATCGGCTGGATCGTGGGCCACTCCTACATCGTCTACGCCCCTCTTCTTGAGGGGATCACCTCCGTCCTCCGGGAAGGGGCCCCCGACCACCCCGACCCCGGGGCCCTCTGGCAGGCGGTGGAGCGGTACCGGGTGAACGTGATGTTCACCGCCCCCACGGCGGTGCGCATGTTCATGAAGTACGGCCCCGAGTGGCCCAGGAAGTACGACCTCAGCTCCTTGCGCCTTCTGGCCGTGGCCGGAGAGCCCTTGAACCCCGAGGCCCTGAAGTGGGCCTACGAGCACCTGGTGGACGGGGGCAGGCGGGGCTTCGTGGCGGACAACTGGTGGCAGACGGAGCTCGGCGGCCCCACCCTGGGAACCCCCCTCGTCCTCCCCGCCAAGCCCGGCTTCGCCGGGGTGGCCCTCCCCGGGGTGGAGGCGGAGGTGGTGGACGAGGAGGGCAGGCCCGTCCCCCCGGGGCAGGGCGGCCTCCTCGTCCTCAAGCGGCCCTTCCCCCACATGATGCGCACCGTCTGGGGGAACCACGAGCGCTACCTCCGGTACTGGCAGGAGGTCCCGGGGGGCGTCTACGCCAGCGGGGACGTGGCGAGCAAGGACGAGGAGGGGTACTTCAGCGTCTTGGGCCGGGCGGACGACGTGCTGAACGTCGCGGGGCACCGCATCGGTACCGCCGACGTGGAAAGCGCCCTGGTCTCCCACCCCGCCGTGGCCGAGGCCGCGGTCATCGGCGTCCCCGACCCCCTGAAGGGGGAGGCCATCAAGGCCTTCGTGGTCCTTAGGCTTGGGCAAACCCCCTCGGAGGAGCTGAAGGAGGCCCTCGTCCAGCACGTGCGCCGGGAGCTCGGGCCCATCGCCACGCCGAGCGAGGTGGTCTTCCTGGACAAGCTCCCCAAGACCCGCTCGGGGAAGATCCTGAGGCGGCTCCTCAAGGCCCAGGCCCTGGGCAAGGACCCCGGGGACCTCTCCACCCTCGAGGAGTAGGCTCCGCCCTGTTGGGCTGCCTTTCCGGGGCCCCAGGCTGGCCCAAGCCAGCCTGGGGTGGCCTCACTTCTTCCGCTTCTTCTCCTGGCGCATGAGCCGCCGGCGCTCCGCCCGGGAGAGGCCCGGCTGGGGCGGAGGGGTGGCGCGCTTCCTTTCCACCCCGAAGACCTCGGAAGGCTCCGGCTTGGCCTCGGGCACGGGCACGTAGGGAGCCTCCCGCACGGGCCGCACGGGCTCCGCCTCCACCTTGAGGCGGAAGAGGAACTTGGCCACCTCGCTCTTGATGAAGGCCACCATCTCGTTGAAGAGGCGGGTGGCCTCAATCTTGTACTCCTGGAAGGGGTCCTTCTGGCCGTAGCCCCGCAGGAAGATCCCCTGCCTGAGGACGTCCAGGTTGTGCAGGTGCTCCTTCCAGGCGTTGTCCACCACGTTGAGGATGACGAAGCGCTCCACGGCCCGCATCAGGGGCGGGGAAAGCTCGGCCTCGCGGGCCTCGTAGGCCTTGAGGGCGGCCTCCACGAGCCTCTCCACCGCCTCCTCGGCCTTCAAGGCCCTAAGCTCCGCAAAGGGGAAGTCCTGAAGCTGGGGCGCGGTGTCCAGGAGGGTGGCCTTGAGGCCCTCGAGGTCCCAGTCCTCGGGGTGGACCTCGGGGTTCAGGAAGTTCTCCGCCAAAGAAGCCACCGTCTCCTCCACCATGCCGATGGCGGCCTCCTTCACCTCCTCGTCCTTGCCGAGGAGAATCAGGCGGCGCTGGGCGTAGATGACCTCCCGCTGGCGGCTTAAGACGTCGTCAAACTGGAGAAGCTGCTTGCGGATGGCGAAGTTCCGGTCCTCCACCCGCTTCTGGGCCCGCTCAATGGACCGGGTCACCATGGGGTGCTCAATGGGCTCGGAGTCGTCAAAGCCCATCCGGTCCAGCATGGCGATGACCCGGTCGGAGGCGAAGAGGCGCATGAGGTCGTCGTCAAAGGAGACGTAGAAGCGGCTTCCCCCGGGGTCCCCCTGGCGCCCGGCGCGGCCGCGGAGCTGGTTGTCTATGCGGCGGGACTCGTGCCGCTCGGTGCCGATGATGAAAAGCCCTCCCAGGGCCCGGACCCGCTCCTCGTCCTGCTTGCACTCCTCCCGGATCTCGCGGATCCTTTCCAGAAGCTCCTCCCGGATCCCGAGCTCCTGGGCGAGGGCCCTGGCCTCCTCCTCCTTCCCCGCCACCATCTTCTTGATGAAGAGCTCCACCTTCCACTCGTACCGGTCAAAGCCTTCCTTCTCCAGGAGGGCGGCGGCCAGGTACTCGGGGTTGCCCCCGAGCTTGATGTCCGTGCCCCGCCCCGCCATGTTGGTGGCGATGGTGACCGTCTTGCTCCGCCCCGCCTGGGCCACGATCTCCGCTTCCCTGGCGTGGTGCTTGGCGTTTAGGACCTGGTGGGGGATCCCCTGGCGGAGGACGGCGAGGGTGTGCACCGCCCGCTTCAGGCCCTCCCAGGCCGTCCTCAGGTTCCCCTTCGGCGGGATGAGCCCCTCAAAGGGGGCAAGGTCCTCGTCCTTGAGCTGGGCGGGCCTTTCCAAAAGCTTCCTGAGCCTCTCCCACTCCGGGCCCTGCTGCTTCTGGCTCGCCTTCTTGAAGAGCTCCAGGCGCATCTCCAGCCTGGGGAGGTAGAGCCTGGGCTCCTTGAGCATCTGGGAGAGCCTTTCCGACTTCTCAATGCTGATGGTGCCCACGAGGACGGGCTGGCCCCGCTCGTACTTCTCGGCGATCTCCTCCACCACGGCGTAGAACTTCCCCTTCTCCGTGCGGTAGACCACGTCGGGGAAGTCCTTGCGGATCACCGGGCGGTTGGTGGGCACCACCACCACGTCCATCCCGTAGATCTCCTGGAACTCCTTCTCCTCGGTCTTGGCGGTGCCCGTCATCCCCGCCCGCTTCTCGTAGAGGCGGAAGAAGTTCTGGTAGGTGATGGTGGCCAGGGTCTGGTTCTCCCGCTCAATCCGGACCCCCTCCTTGGCCTCAATGGCCTGGTGGAGGCCCTCCCCGTAGCGGCGGCCCGGCATGAGGCGGCCCGTGAACTCGTCCACGATGATGACCTGGCCGTCCTGGACGATGTAGTCCCGGTCCCGGTGGTAGAGCTCCTTCGCCCGGATGGCCTGGATGAGCATGTGGGCGAGCTCCATGTTCTCCGGACTGAAGAGGCCCTCAATGCCGAGGAGCTTCTCCGCCTTGGCGATGCCCTGGAGGGTGAGGTGGACGGAGCGGTTCTTCTCCTCAACGGTGTAGTCCCCCGTGGGCTCCTTGCGCACCCCGGGCTCGGCGGGCAGGCCCCTTTCCAGCTTCTTGGCGATCTCCGCCATCTTGTAGTAGAGGTCGGTGGCCTTCTCCGCGGGGCCAGAGATGATGAGGGGGGTGCGGGCCTCGTCAATGAGGATGGAGTCCACCTCGTCAATGATGGCGTAGTGGAGGGGGTGGTCGTGGCGGAGGACGAGCTGGTCGGGGCTTATGGCCATGTTGTCCCGCAGGTAGTCAAAGCCGAGCTCGGAGTTGGTCACGTAGGTGACGTCGGCGAGGTAGGCCTTGCGGCGCTCCGCCGGGGTGGAGGCGTGCTGGATCACCCCCACGGAGAGGCCCAGGCCCCGGTAGACGGGCCCCATCCACTCGGCGTCGCGGCGGGCCAGGTAGTCGTTCACCGTGACCACGTGGACGCCCTTGCCCGTGAGGGCGTTCAAGGCCACGGCCAGGGTGGCCACCAGGGTCTTACCCTCGCCCGTCTTCATCTCGGCGATCTTGCCCTCGTGGAGGACGGCCCCGCCGATGAGCTGGACGTCAAAGTGGCGCATGCCCAGGTAGCGCTTGGCGGACTCCCGGGTGAGGGCGAAGGCCATGGGGAGAAGCTCGTCCAGGGAAGCCCCCTTCTCGTGCTTCTCCTTGAGCTCCCGGTAGGCGGCGGCGAGGTCGGGGAGCTTCTCCACCTCGGCCTCGAGGCGGTTCACCGGCTCCACCACCTGCTTGTAGTAGCGGGCGATCTCCCGCTCGTTGTTGTCAAAGAGCCTGCGCAAAAGACCTAGCATCCTAAAAGGGATTGTACCCCTTCGGGATGAGAAACCCCTTTATACCACCCCATGCTGGCTTGCGCCAGCATGGGGCCCCGGTAAAGGGACCTCGTGCCCCAATCTCGGACCCTTCAGGGGGAAAACGGGGAGAAAGAGCCTCAGGCCTCCTCCAAGGGCCAGTAGGCCGTGGCCCCCAAGGAGAGGGGGCTTGGGGGGAAGCCCCTTTGGTGGCGGCGCCAGGCGGCGAGGGCGATCATGGCCCCGTTGTCCTGGGAAAGGCCCCGGGGAGGAAAATGCACCTCCAGGCCCGCCTCCTTGAAGCGCTCCTGGAGCGCCCGGTTCGCCGCCACCCCCCCGGCCACGAGGAGGACCCGGTGGCCCGTGTCCTTCGCCGCCTTCAGGACCACCTCGGCGAGGTGAGCGATGGCCGCCTCCTGAAAGCCCTTGGCGAGGGCGGCCTTGGGAAGGCCCTTCTCCACCAGGTGGAGGGCCTTGGTCTTGAGCCCGTAGAAGCTGAAGTCGTACCCCTCCTGTCCCCTTAAGGGCACGGGGAAGGGAATGGCTTCCTCCGCCTCCTCGGCCAGGCGCTCCACCTCGGGCCCCCCGGGAAAGCCGAGGCCCAAAAGCCTCGCCACCTTGTCAAAGGCCTCCCCGGCGGCGTCGTCCCGGGTGGCCCCGAGGAGGCGGTAGCGGCCGAGGTCTAAGACCTCGTAGAGGTGGGTGTGCCCCCCCGAGGCCACCAGGGCGAGGAAGGGGGGGGGTAGCCCTTCAGGCCAGGCGGCCGCGATGTGGCCCTCCAGGTGGTGGACGGCGTAGAAGGGCCGGTCCAGGGCGAAGGCCATCCCCTTGGCGAAGGTGTACCCCACGAGGAGGGCCCCGATGAGCCCGGGGCCCCGGGTGGCGGCCACGAGGTCTAAGTCCTTAGGCCTAAGGCCCGCCTCGGCCAGGGCCCTCTCCACGAGGAGGGGGAGGGCCTTTAAGTGCTCGCGGCTTGCGAGCTCCGGCACCACGCCGCCAAAGGCCTCGTGCAGGCGCACCTGGCTCGCCACCAGGTTCACCACCACCTTTCCGTCCCGCACGAGGCCCACCCCGGTGTCGTCGCAGGAGGTGTCAATCCCCAAGACCCACACCGCCCTCACTCTAGCAGGGGTAGCCTTAGGGCAGGGTGCTCTGGCTCCTCCTTCCCGTCCTCCTTCTGGTCTACCTCCTCTACCGGAGGCGGGCCCCTAGGGCGAGGCCCTGGGCCGGGGTGTGGCTTTGGAAGAGGGGGCGGGCGAGGCGCTTCCGGCCACGGCTTGACCTGAGGCTCCTCCTCCTCCTCCTGGGGGCGGCCCTCATGGTCCTCGCCCTCGAGGACCCCCCCCTCGCCCCAAGCCCTTTGGTCCTGGTGGTGGACGCCTCGGCCAGCATGGCCGCAAGGGAAGGAAAGGGAACCCGGCTGGACCTCGCCAAGGAGAGGGTCCTCCCCCTTTTGGAAAGGTCTCCGGAAGCGGTCTTGGTGCGGGCCGGGGAGAGGCCCGAGGCCTTCGGCCCCGCCCCCGGGATCGCCCTAAAGGAGAGGCTCCTCGCCCTGGAGGCCAAGGACCGGAAAGGGGACCTGGAGGCGGCCATCGCCTTGGGGAGGAGGCTCCTTAAGGCCCCGGTGGTGGTGGCCACGGACGGCCCCCCGCCCCCCGGGGTGGAGGGGTACGTGGGCGTGGGAAGCCCCAGGGAGAACCTGGGGATCGTGGCGGTGGCGGCGGGGTTCCTGGCCCTGGGGAACGGCGCAGGCCGCCCCCTTCCGGCCCAGGTGGAGGTGGGGGGGAAGACCTTCCGGGTAGAGGTCCCCCCCCGGGGCTACGCCCGCCTTCAGGGCCTCCCCAAAGCCTTCTCCGCCCGGCTCCTAGGGGAAGACGCCCTTCCCCTGGACGACGAGGCCGCCTTCGGCCTAAGGCGCCTCGGGGTGGACTACCCGAGGCTTCCCGCCCTGGAGAGGCTTTTCCGCCTCCTGGACGCCCTCCCTGGAAGCGAGGTCCGGGTGCGCCTCGCCGTCCCCCAAGGCGCCCCCGAAGGCCCCACCCTCTACCTCGCCCCCACGGGGGGAGCCCCCCTTCCCGTCCTCCTCACCGCCCCCCACCCCCTCCTGGAGGGGGTGGCCCTCCTTGGGGAGAGGCTCCCCCCGCCCCCGCCCCCCAAAGGCCCCTGGCGGCCCCTGGCCGAGGGGGAAGGAGGGGTGGGGCTCCTCTACGCCGCCGAGGGTGGCCTCTACCTTCCGCCTCTCGTGGCCATCCAGGACCGCCCCTTCTTCCCCCTCCTCGTCTACAACTTCCTCAAGCCCTACCGGGAGGCGCGCACCGGCCTCCTCGCCCCCGAGGAGACCCTCCTCCCCACCCCCGAGGCGGGCTTCCTCCCCCGGGAACGGGGGGGCGGGGGACGGCTTTTCGCCCTCCTCGCCGCCCTGGTCCTCCTCCTCGAGGCCTTGCGCTTCGGCAGGAGGGCATAATGGGGCCATGCGCTTCCGCCCCTTCACCGAGGAAGACCTGGACCGGCTCAACCGGCTAGCGGGAAAGAGGCCCGTAAGCCTCGGCGCCCTCCGCTTCTTCGCCCGCACGGGCCACTCCTTTCTCGCCGAGGAGGGGGAGGAGCCCATGGGCTTCGCCCTGGCCCAGGCGGTGTGGCAAGGGGAGGCCACCACGGTCCTCGTCACCCGGATTGAGGGGAGGAGCGTGGAGGCCCTAAGGGGCCTCCTCCGGGCGGTGGTGAAGAGCGCCTACGACGCCGGGGTCTACGAGGTGGCCCTCCACCTGGACCCGGAGCGCAAGGAGCTGGAGGAGGCCCTGAAGGCGGAGGGCTTCGCCCTCGGCCCCCTGGTCCTCGCGGTCCGGGTCCTGGGAAGCCGGGGAGCGCGGGGCGAGACCCGGGGCGTCCTAGAATAGGAGGGGTATGAACCGCGTGCTCATCGGTATCCGGGGGGAGCCCACCCCCGAGGGGATGGAGCGGATCCTAAAGGCCCTGAAGCGCCTGGAGGGGGTGGCCGAGGTCCAGGCCACGGGGCCCGCCCAGGTCCTCGTGGCCTACGACCCCCAAAGCCTCACCGTCATGGACCTGATCCGCACCATCCGGGAAGAGGGCTTCCTGGCGGGGATGCTCTAGGGGGCGAGCTTCACGGCGGTGCCGCTCGCCGTCACCATGAGCATGGAGTTCCCCGAACCCAGGACCTCGTAGTCCAGGTCCACGCCCACCACCGCGTCCGCCCCCAGGCGGCGGGCGGCCTCGGCCATCTCGGCGAGGGCGGTCTCCCGCGCCCGGCGGAGCTCCGCCTCGTACGCCCCGCTACGCCCTCCCACGATGTCCCGGATCTGGGCCAGGAGGTCCCTCAGGACGTTGGCCCCCACGATGGCCTCCCCGAAGACGATGCCCAGGTACCGCTCTATCCGCCTTCCCTCTATCTCGTG
>Ga0255759_10006267_pt1 | contig 10070 bp, 3 predicted proteins | sample 101ome_20_FD_179959 | JGI IMG/M metagenome (GOLD analysis project Ga0255759, IMG submission 179959) | Coastal salt marsh microbial communities from the Groves Creek Marsh, Skidaway Island, Georgia - 101404AT metaG (version 2) | ecosystem: Environmental > Aquatic > Marine > Intertidal zone > Salt...
ATTCCATTTAATGCTAGAAAGATCAGAAGCACTACTCCTTACGGTAGTTTATTAAATTCTGTGACCAGCAGTATTGCAAATGGCAAAGACATATTATTTAATGTACCTAAGCCAATAACTATTGGATTACCAGATGGCGTACCTGTTTATGCTGAACAGTTTGACCCAGATGAATACATTAATATTAGAAATGAGATTCAATTTGAAGCACCCGACTTAGGAGACACTACTCCTTATCCTGGTGTTGAATATCCTGATCCAAATGCACCGGCAAATGTTTCAGTAGATTGGACACAAAATCCTGTAATTACTATTCAACCTAAAGTAGATGATGGTACTGGAGTCTTAGTACCTAAAGGAAAATTAGCATTTGCTAGTGTGTATAGGCCTACACCAAGTGTAAAAGTTTACAGAGATCAAACAATAGGTTTACAACCTGGTGATACTATTATGATAAACGGCTCACCAGTTGAAATCAAAGGAGAAGGTTGGAACGGGTTTGTAGAGTCACTGAGATGTCAAGACATCAATGGTATTAGAGTAGACACAGTTGCAGATACTGGTACACCTTATGATTGGGCCAAAATTCAAAGTTGTAGTCAAGCACCAATTACGTTTAGAGAAGGTTGCTCTGGTAGAGGGCAATACAAAGAAATTTTAGATTTCCATATTGTAAAAACCTTTATCAAAAATATGGATCAAACCAAAAACGATACTAATATAACAGAAAGAGGTACATCTTATAATCCAGGCTATACAGTGTATCAGCCAGTAGCAACAAACACAGATGCTAACGGTAATTTGATTACTGCTAGTGTAACAACAACAAATACTGATGCTAACGGAAATGTTATAGGAACAACAACAGAAAGTGTTCCTCAAACAACAACATTTTACAAGCAAGTAAACTACCCTGCTACATCTGGTAGTACAACTAATACTACTCAGCACGACTCATATTCAGAAAACTTCCACACAGTGTTTGGTGGTACAGGATACTATCCAGGAGATAGATTGAGATTGGTTGGTGGTGAGCCTGTGTCTGATCCTTACAGTTCTATTGTTAAGTTGTGTATAGAAAATCCAGGTGCAAATTATTCTTACAGAGGTATGATAAGAATAGCAATTGGCGACGGCACTACTCCAGGTAGGGGAGCAGAAGTAGAAAAATATACTGATTCTGAAATACAACTTTTTGAATTAACAAGCCCAGCACCATCGGATCCAGAAACATTAAATTTAATGAAAACTCAATTCATAAGAGTAAATTATAGTGAATCACAAAACCTACTAGGATATCTAGGAGAAGGTAGTATAAGTGTTGGTGCAGAGGCTATTGGCGTAAATCCTAATGCATACACTGACGAGAACGGCGTAACAAGATATAGAAATTCTTATTATGAAGTTAAAACAGATCTTGATACATGGGATCACAATGAAAATGCTCTTGATCAATTCAACAACTATTTTATAAAACTTCCTAGCCTGCCGCAAAAAGTAATTCTAGATCCTGATACAGGTGGGATCGCAGACATCAGATTAAAATATACAGAAGTAGTTGCCGGAACGGCGGTTTGTGGTGTAGGTTACAATGCAAATCAACCTCCAAGAATTATTGTGCAAGATTTAGGAACTCCAACTGGGGTAGGTACAGCCAGAGCAGAATTATCAGCAGTGTTGACAAGAAAAGCAAGTTCTGTTCCAAGAGTTGCTAAATTTGAAGTAACAGCAGTAGGACCGGTAGGCGAAATTAACAGTTTAAGAGTTATAGACAGAGGTATTTATAGACAATTACCAGCAGATTTAGATTCTGGTTTACCTTTAGAATACGATTATATTCTTGAAGGAGATATAGATGACGGTGGTTATCTCAGAAATGTATCTCCGAGTGCAATCGATGGAAATCCATCCGGCCAACCAGTTCCCAAGCAACCTACAGGATCTGGTTTAGGTCAATGGGATCCACTTAATCAATATAGAGCATTAAAATCACCATCAAGAGTAGTAAGAAATATACAAGATGCAGTTGATTTTAGTAGTACAAATATTGCAAAGAAAATTTCAGGAACTGGATACAATGATGAATTTAGTTGGTTGGGTAATCAGTATAGTAGTGTAAGTAATCCGTTCAATTATGGTATTGCAAATGGTTCAAATGGTTTTGCCTTAGATTTTGATTCGAATCAAATTGTAACAACGGGCACGGTAGGAATCGATGCTGGTGATATGGGCACTAGAATGAGTCTTCCAATAACAGTACCACCGGTAAATCCAGACGATGATTGGGCCAGTGTTCAAGATAACTCAAAATACGGATACATAACATGGAGCAGTAACACTTACATACTGGATACGGTAGCAGGTGGTGGCGCACAGCATTCAGCAAATGATTATGCAATGGTAATTTGGGTGAGTGATACTCCAGGTGGCACTGCCAAAGGCGGCGGCAGAAATTACATAGTGATGCCGCAATTTGACACTACTTACTGGAACAAAATTATATTAATTAACGATACAAAATATTGGGAGGGATCTTATTCTAATCAAGCATTTAAATCTCATGTAGGTAATTCTGTAATTGAAGGTACAGTTAAGGCAGTGGATTTAGGTAATACTGCTGATCCAAGCACACCAGAGATAAGATTTGTAAACTTTGCACTAGTACGCAAAAATGGAACTACTTTCAGTGACTATGATCCTAACACCGCACAGGGAATTGCTAGTACTTTGAGGGCTGAACCAGGCACAAATGAATTTGAGGCATTTATAGAGGATCCTGCCGTTGCAACTGTATACTCAACTGAATGGCGAAATGTAACTAGATATCCAGATTCTGTTAGTGCAGGTTTACAATACATAACTGCTAATATGGGATATGATCCAAACTATAATGCATTTAATGGTGGTAAGGGAGCAAGGTTATACTTTACATCTAGAGAAATCCCAGATTGTTCAGAAAAAGGTACAGCAAAACAGGCTCTAGGACTACCTGATATAACAGGAGATCCAAATGCGGCTGAAGATTTAACAGACATTCTTAACCAAGGTTTAATAGATGCAGGTCATAATCCAGACGATATTAGATTTGAAACTGAAACTGTTAATGACGATGTATCAGTAGTAACATTACAAGCACCTGGATATGATGGTGTAGAATTTGGAGAATCAACCCCGGGATTCTTACCAGCATTAGGTTTACCAATTGGTGACTACAATGATGCTATGGCTTGTATGGTGATGACAAACGAAACACCTATCAATGATGAAAACCCAGTTACATACACAGATATACAAGAAGGTTTAGAAAATGGCGACGGGTTTGCAATACCTACAGAACTCAAAGAAGAAATACTCACAATCACTTGTGTTGATAATATGATAAACCCTCCAGGTACAATTTTTGGTAATGCAAATTTACAGTTTGTTGAAGATCTTTACAAGTATGAATTAAGGAGTGTGTTTAATACACCAATTGAATCTCCATTAATTTCTCAACAAGCAAGTGTAAACATTTTAGAAAGTATGCGTTATGATACTGAGTATGATATTAAAATTGCCAATCGTAGAGGCAACTGGAAATCATCTCAGATACCAAAAAACAAAGATGGCTTTGAAAATGTATGGGTTGACAGATACTTAGCAGACACTGGTAACTTAGCACTAATGCCAGGATTTATTAATCAAGGCTGGGCATATTTTGAAAATGGCACACCTAAACGTTGGCAGAAACCATTAACTGATCCTTCGTTTGTGAGAGACGTATTGTTATATGATTCACAAACAGGCGAAAGAGAATACGATTTAGATAAGTGGGATCCGTTCAAAGGTATATTACCTGCATTTATAGATGCTGAAATTACATACGTGAACAGTAATGATCCTGTAGTATACAACTCTGCTAGATCAAAATTCAGTTCAGATAATTGCGGCCAAGTTTGGTGGGATACTAGTTCAATTAAATATGATTGGTATGAGCAAGGGACTAACAGAGAAAGATGGAAAAATTGGGGTAGTGCGTTCCCTGGTAGTACAATTAGGCTTTATGAGTGGACCGAAAGCAAACAACCTCCTTCACAATATGTAGGAACAGGCACACCTAAAAATGCAAGTGAATATATTGCAGAACGTAAAACAGATCCTCTTAGCGGTGAAAAGAGAAACTATTATTACTTCTGGGTACAAAATAAACAAGATTTAACTAGTTTTGCTAGAGAAAGACATCTGCGTAAATTTAATACATTCGATCTAGCAAAATATCTATCTGATCCAATTGGCTCAGGTATAAACACTATCAGTTTCATTAGCAGTGGTAACCAAACGTCTGATAATGATGCTAGTTTCATTCTAGGTAATTTACCGGATATAATTAGAGAAGACGAGCAAAACTTACAAATAAATTTAAGTAAACCTTAACCCATTAGGATTAAAGCATGTTGCTTGGAAGATGCTCAGGGAAGGTGATCCAGACAGCATTATACCAGAAGATTTAAGTGCAAAACTTATAGACAGTTTATGTGAGCAAGATGCAACCGGACAAGTTGTTCCGGCTAAAAATCTCAGTGAAGTAGAAAAATACGGTACTGCATTTAGACCAAGGCAAACACTATTTAAGTATCCCGCAGAAGCAAGAAGAGAAATGCATTATGTGTTAAACGAAATACTTGCTGATATTAAATTAGAAACACAAAATCCAAAATGGAGTACTGTAATTCCAGTAGGTAATTATTTAGAGAAAACAAATTGGTATGAAACAATAAGAAAAGATGCTACTAACAATTCTGTTAGATATGATGATTCATATAAATCATTGTACACAGTAGAAAGTGTGAGAGCATTAGACAGTATTAAACGTGACTCGCTAGTTGATGGTGCTGTAATAATGGTTAAAGGCACAGTGAACGACAGATATCAATTGTGGCGCTGGAACGGAAAACAACTACAATTTGAAATTATCTCAATAGAAAATGAAACACTGAAATTAAATAGCAAAGTTTATACAGATCAAATTAATTCAACATTAGCATCTGATATTAGAAAACTGTTAGAAAGTTTACGTGATATTTTCTTTGCCGGTACTAATTTATGGAACAAGTTTTTCTTCAATATGTTGAAGTACGCATATGGTGAGCAACCACAACTTGATTGGGCATTTAAAACATCATATGTATATGTAAGCAAAGAAGAGGAAGACTTAACATTAAGACAAGGATTTACACCAGATAACTTTGACAGTGTAATAGAATACCTCAATGAAGCAAAACCATACACTGCTAAAGTAAGAGAATATAAAGATGGTAAGAGGACGCCGATAGATTATATTAAAGATCAGATGGTCAGCGACTTTGATAAACCACCTTATCCAGATCCTGAATTAGGAGAAATTAGAATTTTAGACGATCAATCCACTGCTGATGCAAATATTTTAGCATCTGACAGCGAGTATGTCAAGTGGAATTCTGTAGTTAATATTGCTGATAATCCTATAAGAAAGGGTAACATTAAACTAGTATTTGACAGAGTTGATTGGAGACTGTTGCCATATGACTTTGATCACTCTGTAAATACATACGCACAAGGCACAGCCTCTTTGATGGCGTATCTCAATAGTGAGTCTAATGCTAATATTAGTGCTAATTCAAACGTGAGTCAGGCTGGCAGATTGTTTAAATTTGACCCAGAAGTTAGAACACAATTTGTTGAAGACATTAATGTTTATAAAACAAATCAAAATATTACTTCTGATATTAGCACTAATATATCTAATTTAGAAAATGCTTATTTGGCAGGAGCACTTGTAAAAACTTTAGAACTTGTAAAAACTAAAGTTGGTGGAGGCTTTAGAGGTGAAGAAATTGATTCCGACTACTTTACAAAAATTGTCCAAGGCACAAACAGTTTAGATACGCAAACTGGATTTGGGTTTGATACTCAAGGGTTTGATAATGAATCCTTTGATAGCAGTATAGAAGTACGCAACTATGAAGGTATTCTAGAAGGTAATACTACACTAAGACGTAGTGGTGTTACTTATGACGGATTCGACAGTATCACGTTCCAAAAAGTATTGTACGGTGAAGAAAGACCAGAAGAGATGGCAATGTTCTCACCATTAGAAAACTTAGTTATGAGAGTACAAACAAATGTATTAGCATACGGTAATGGAAGAAGTAATCCAGCAACGGCGGCATTGGCATTAGGACCATATCCAGTAACAACTTCTAACAGTAGCGGTAGTGTCGTAACTGTAACTACAGAATATGGTAGGCTGTTAGCAAACACTGATTCACTTACATTCGCAGGTGGCAGTAATGCAATTAACCAAACATTTGCAATATCAAATGTTTCACAAAACTACAACGGTAATGTTTATAGTAACACACAGTTTACTATTAATTTAACAGGTTATACTGATACTGGTGCAAACATTACGTTTAGCAAAGGTAATACTCACGTTGATGTAGAATACATATTACATGCTGATATGTTTGGCGGAGAGCAGTACTTTAGAATTAAGGGCGATGGTAGTACAAAAACAATACTATCGCAAAAAGTAGAAGCATGGGATGATCTAATTTATGTAGAAGATTCTACTAAATTACCTCCTGCATTACCAGGTGTACCAGGTGTTATTTGGATAAACGGTATAGAACGTATTGAATATAGAGAAATAAACACAACAACACATGCTATTAGCAAAATTACTAGAGGTACTAAAGGTACAACAATACAGCAACATGCACAAGGTTCTCCAGTTGTAAGTGGTTATTATACAGAAGACTTTAATGATGATAGAAATCAGTTCCATGAATCAAGAAATCCAGACAAATCAGTTTGGATTAACTTAAACATGTTAAGTTTAACTGACGTAACAAATAGAACTAACAATGACGGTATTGCGGCATGGTTACAAGGGGATAGTGTACCACCTAGTGGATTTGATGTAAGAGGTTGGGAATTTGATCCATGGGATTCAGTATAGAGCCTATTCATTATAACAAGAGTTAATAAAAATGATAAATAGTTGTAAGATGTCAGATTCTAAAGAACAAGAGAAACAAGATATGAAGAAAGAAGATTCTATTGTAGATAACGCCGGTCTAAATATGAGCGGACATATCCTTATCAGAGATAAAGAATCTGGCGAAGAACTAATTAATAAAAGAAATGCTATTCATTATGGCAACATGGCTCGAATTGTTGCACTTGCTTTAAACAACGGTGCAAGTACAGAAGCCAGCCGAGAGAATGCTTACATTAACTATATGGCATTTGGTAATGGTGGTAGCAGTATTGATACTTCAGGTAAAGTTCTTTATAAGACTCCTAGAGTTAGTGAGGCATATGAAGCATCTGCAAGTTTATACAATAAAACATACGACAAAGATATTGACCCAGGCGATGAAGATAACAAAATAGAAGTTATAACAGGACCAAGTTATACAGACATTAAAATGACTGTGACACTTGCATTTAACGAGCCTGCAGGTCAAAGTGTCTTTGATGACAGTACAAATAACGAAGGTGATTATATCTTTGATGAATTAGGTGTATTCACAAATCCTACTGATGGTGGTAGTGATTTCGACCAAGCAGTAATGCTTACACACGTGATTTTTCACCCTGTTCAAAAAAGCCAGAACAGGGTAATTGAAATAATTTATACCATAAGGGTACAACTAAGTTAATAAATTTGAGGGAATAAAATGGCTTATAATTTTACAAAAAGTGACGGTTCACAAATAACCGTTAATAATGACGCGATCGACAACACCTATTCGCTGGGACTAATAGGTAGGAATACGACAGACTACGGTCTAACTGTTGCAAAGAATACTATACGACATCTTGAAAACTTTGCAGAGAGTACTCCTCCCTCAGGTACTCCTCTAGTAGGTCAGTTGTGGTATAAAAGTGATGAAGGTACTTTAAGAGTATACGACGGAAGTACATGGAAAAGGTCTACTGCAATCCCAGTTGCAAGTACGGCACCTACAGCAAACGTAACGGCAGGCACAGCATATTTTAATACAGTTGATGATCAACTATATGTTTATGCTGAATCTACATTTAAACCAGCAGTAGTACCAGGTGGTACTGTAACTAGTGCCTACAGTGGTGAAGCAGGTATTGGTAACACTTACGGTGCTAAAGTTAAAACATTATATCTAACTCCAAATAGTGGTGATACTAAAGCAGTATTGGCTCTTGTTTATGTTAGTGATGGAACTGACAACCCAGGTGCGGCAAGCAATGAAACAATTATGGGTATTATCAGTGACCACGATAAATTCACAGTTGATAACAGTGATGACAACTATGCAGAACTAAGTGGAGCAAATAGTATTGGTGTACAAATTGGTAAAGGTCTTACAATGCGTAAAGACTATACTGATAGTGCAGTTGAAAAAGCCAATGTTGCAAGTATATCAAACGTTGCATTAGCAATTGATATTACCAGTAGTGTTCCTACTAGTGGTGCTAATGTAAGTGGTGCAGATATATTTCATCCATCAACTAGTTTAATTCCAAGTTCAGACAGTAACTATAAAATTGGTAATGCACAGTTTAGATACAGTCAAGTACATTCAGACTTCAACTATGTTGGTGCCGGCGGCGCCGCAGGTGGTGGTATACTGTTTTCAGGTACAGCGGCAACAATTGGTAATGCTACACAAGGCGCAAGCCACATTTATACACACGACTTAACAGTTACAGGTGATTTCAGTTTTGGTGGCGGCATTCAAAATATTGGTACAAGTAGTGATAGAGCTGAAAATGTATTTGCCGCTAATTTAGATATTACTAGCGGTGTAATTAGTGATGCACCAACAAGTGGTACTGATATAACTAACAAGTCTTATGTAGATAGTACAGTTACTACAGCATTACAAGATTATGTACCTGATACAGGTGATTCTGTTATTGCAGGTAACAAAACATTCTCAGGACAAACAACATTTACTGGGTCAACAACGTTTAACAACCAAATTGGTGGTACTTCAGGTACATTCTCAGGAACTGTACAAGCAGGTACATTTAGTGACGGTACGGCAACCATTACAGGTGGTGTGTTTAGTGGAGTTGCTAATGAGGCACAATATGCTGACTTGGCTGAGATATATTCCTCAGATGCAGACTACGAGCCAGGCACTGTTGTTAAATTAGGCGGAGACGCAGAAGTTACACAAACACTAAACCATGCAGACAATGATGTATTCGGTGTTGTATCAACAAGTCCAGCATACTTAATGAACAAAGATGCTGACGGTGTAGCAGTAGCATTAGCAGGAAGAGTACCTGTTAAAGTTATTGGTAAAATTGCCAAAGGTGAAAGACTTGTAAGTTCAGATGTTCCAGGTGTTGCTTGGGCATTAGGCGAAGATGAATACGATGCTAGAGCAGTAATTGGTAGAGCATTACAAAGTAAAGAAGATGGCGATGCTGGTGTTATAGAAGCAGTCATCGGAGTAAAATAGGTAAATAGTAATAGTAATTTAGGAGAACATAATGGCATCAGGCTCAACATATTCAGTTTCCGGCGGTACCACAATGACAGGTGTCGTGGCAGGAGATATCATCGACGCTGATGATTTTAATAATGCTAGAACTAACATGAATACTTTGTTAGGTACAGCGGCCGACGTTACATTAGGTACATATACTGCTTCTTCAACAAAAGGTTGGGGACAAGGTGGTGCAGGTGTTAGTGCCGCCAGTGCAGGCGGATTAATATATGCTGATAACGCCACTGGTGGTTTTAAACGTTTACAGGATGACGTGCAATCAGCATGTGCATTTTTAGGTGTAAGTGTTAGATCAGGTGTTGGTACTGATGTTGCAGACGGTGATACAATTTCAGCAACAACTTGGACAAACTTAATGTTAAATGTACAAGATTGTTGGAACAACAGATTTAGTCCAGCAAGTATTTCTGCTAACACAGATGCTACTAAAACGAGAACCACACAATGGAATTCAAGTTTAGCACAAGAAACATCTTGGACATTCACTAACGAAGGACAAGCAAGAGCGTTCTTTAATATGGGTGGTAGATTAGGATTTAGTTCAAG
>Ga0255759_10006268_pt1 | contig 10069 bp, 2 predicted proteins | sample 101ome_20_FD_179959 | JGI IMG/M metagenome (GOLD analysis project Ga0255759, IMG submission 179959) | Coastal salt marsh microbial communities from the Groves Creek Marsh, Skidaway Island, Georgia - 101404AT metaG (version 2) | ecosystem: Environmental > Aquatic > Marine > Intertidal zone > Salt...
AGAGAACAAGAAATACGCCGATACGCCAAAGCCAATCAACTCGAAAACGTCGCCCAACGCCGCCGGCAAGACGACTAAAGAAGAGAAAGAAGCCAAGGAAAAGGCGGCGATCAAACCGTACGTGCCGATTTCATCTTTCGACATGGACGAAGCGGAATAAGACTTTGCCGCTTTCTTCTTCTCTGGCTGCTCTTCTTTCTTCTTCATTTGCACCGGCAACGCGATTTTCGCGACTGGCGCCGCCGCCACAGGCGCGCTCTTCTTCTCCCCTCTCAAACTGGCAAACATGTTCGAAAACACCACCGTCTGCGCTCTCTTCGTCGCCGGCGCCTTCGCCGCAACCTTCCCTCTCGAATTCACGATCTGCTTGATCGGTTTAATCGGCTGCTTCTTAATCGTATACTGCGACTTCACCGGCGGTCCCGACCGCTTCCGCTTCAGCGCCGGAAACGGAGTGTACGCCTCCTTACTCTTCTTCGCGGAGACGGTTTTCACCTTTGGCGTCGCGAAGAACGCCTTCTGCTTCTTCGGTTTCACCGTCGCCGAAAACGAAATCGGTTTGTTCTTCTTTTTCGCCGGAGAGGCGGCAATTTTGATTGGATTCATCAACGAAATCGGTTTCGATTTGTTCGTCAAAGCCGTCTTCTTTTTCTGCACTTGAAATTTTTTCTTGTTGTTGTCTCGTCGAAGAAATTGCGTTCCAGTTTTTGAAGTTTTCAACACCGGCGGGAAACGGTCGTAGAAGGAGTTTCGCAAACCGACGGACGTTTTCGTCTTTTTCCCGGCGTCGAGGTACGATTTGACTTTCGGTTTATCGTCGTCGTCGGAAGAGGCTTTGACGACGAACAGTGAAACGTTCTTACTTCTCGAAGAAGAAGAAGATGAAATTTTCGATTTCAAAGCTTTCGTGTTGTTGTTGCCGCTGACGGAAGAAGAAAACTGCGTCGCGTGTCTGCACGTTGTTGCCAACATCATTCTTTGACGATAACAAGAAGAAACAACCCCAAGAAAGAGAACAGCGATGTCTCAGAGATAGAATGAAAGAGAGAGAGTTTCGAAGCGCGTATATATAATATAATATATACAATGCGTTTTTGAACAGTGATGTAAATATATTCGCGCTCTTTATTTTGTTTTTTCGTGTGGGCGTGATACCGTGATTTCTCTCTTTTCTTTCGAAATGAAATCGTCGAGATATTTTCGCGTGTCTCCTCCGCCTTTTTGGGGAAGGACAAAAAATCGCAGAGAGAGCAAAAGGAGGCGCCAGCTTTTGGGGTCTCGAGAGAGAGCAAATTTTTTGCTTTTTTTTTCTTTTCTTTTGAACGGGGAGAGACAGACCTGCGCGAGAGGCCCTGAGAGAGGCTGAGAAATGCTGAAAATCGAGAAATGGAAAAAAATAATTGCTCTCTTTCTCATTTTTCAAACTGCGCCACAACAACAACACGCTATACATAATATATATATAAAATGGCCAAAAGAACGAAATCGGCGAGAAAAGCCGCGAAGAAATCCGCATCGGTGCGTCCTTCGTCTAGCGCTGCTGATTGTTTTTTTTTGCGCGTTAGCAGTTTGTGGGGGTTTTATATGGGGGAGAAAGATTTGAAAAATTACCTCTCTCTCTCATTCCCCCAATTGTCTCTCTCTCTCTCTCTGCAATCATCCAATTCTCTCCAAGAGGGGATTTTTACGCGCCTTTCTCTCTCTCTCTGAAATATACTCAACATCCATTCTCTCTCTTCGATATATATATATCTGAATAAACAGAAACCGTCCGCTCCGAGACAGCGCACTCCCGCGCGTAAAGGCTACAAAGTCTGGACGGACCCGGAAAAGGCTGCGTTGAGCGCCGGGGTAGCGAAATATGGTCCAGGTAATTTTCTCTTTTTTTTTGTTAACTTTTTTTAGGGGGGAGTCTCTCTCGTATATTTTTTTTGCCTAATTTTTTTTAGGCAATTTTTATTTCTACCCTCGTTTCTCTTTTTGAGAGGAGCGCGTTTTCTGTGTGCGCGCGAGTGAGAGCACGAGCGACGCGCATAAACAGAGAGAGTGTTCAACGCGTCCCTCGCGCGGCTGTTTCGGTATTTTCAACGCGAAGGGCGCAGAGAAAAACGCTCGGAGAGAAAAAGAAAGCCCTACCAAATTTTTTGAATTTTTTTTGAATTTTTTGCACCCCCTCCCCCCAAAATTTGTAAACGGCTAAATTTTTTTCTTCGAGGGAAGAAGAAAAAGAAGAGCGAGAGAGGGAAAAAAAAAACTAACAACAACACCCTCCTTATTGAAAATATACACAAAAGGTCAATGGAAGAAAATCTTGGACGACCCGGCGTTTGGCCCGAAATTGACCAACAGATCGAACGTGGATCTTAAGGACAAGTGGCGCGGAGCGTCCCCGACGCCGACGAAGAAGAAGACGGGAACTCCGGTGGCGGTGACGAAAGCGACGGGCGCGAAGCCGTCCTCGGCGAAAAAGTTGGCGTTTACGAAGAGTCCGACTATTGGCGTGAGAAGATCGCCGTCGAAAGCGAGACCGAGCTACACGAAGACGAAACCGGCGCCGCCGCCGAAAAGGCCGAGCAGCGCGAGAAAGGCGGCTCCGGCGAAGAAGCCGGCGGCTCCAGCGAAGAAGGTGAGTTCGCCGGCGCCGGCGAAGAAGAGCGCTCCGGCGAAGTCGAGCGGCGGATGCGTTATTATGTAATTTGTTTTTGAACTTTTAAATAAAGAGAGAAGAGGAGAGAGCGAGGAGAGGGAGAGATGACGACGAGTGATCGGTAGGAAGAGTTTGAAGGAAAAAGAGAGAGAGAGGGGCGGTCGATTGTTCGTTATTACTTGTAAATGAAAAATTTAGAGGAGAGAGAAAAAGACACACACATACGACGTTATTCGTAATCAACTTAGGAACTTTTTATATATATATATGAAACTAAATACTATTTTATATCACAACGCACTCTCTCTATATATGACTAATCGGAGTTGTTGCTGACCATTTCGATCCACTGTCTTAACAAATCGCTAATCGTCGAAGGCAACTGGTTCGATTCTTGAACAACCACGTAATACGGAAACGGAAACGAGTCCAAGTATTTCGTCATTTTCGGTTTGCCTTTTTCAAATGATACGGATTGCATGTCCAATAAAGATTTATCCGGGTTATCGAGGACGATGAACGCGATGAGCACGCCTTTTTGGTTCCCAAACTCGCGCATGACTTTCGATAAGGCTTCTTTCTCGTGGAACTGCCCGTCGGCGATGATGAGGACGAGTTGCTGGAGGTTCGAGCCGGCGTCGGCACTGCCCCGAGAACTGGAATTTTCTCGCGCCAAAGAAAGTTGCTGGTGTAAACTTTCCAGCAACGTCACCATCGGTCGATCGGCTAACGTGCTGTCCTGACGAAACGTGAGCTTGGAGACCAATTTTGGGCCGTTTTGGTCCGCAAACGGTTCACCGAGCGGGTGTAACGTCTTCACGCATCCACCAAAACCGACGACGCCAATGTCGCCGACTTCTAATCGACTCATAGCTCTCGCTAATAAGACCATTGCCTCGAGTGCCGCGCGGTCGCGTTTATTTTCCGACATCGATAATGAATCGTCCACGGCTAGCACGACTTGATATCTTCTCTCGGACGGTTTCGATCGACGAAGCCAAATTTTGTCCTTTCGGAAATCAGAGGCGATGTACGGGATGATTTTGCGCATGTTCAAACGTTTCCCCGTTCGGTAGTCGCCGCGCAAGCGAGACGCTAACGTTGGTTCGAGAATTAATCGGAGCTGTTCGCTCAATTCGCCAGAGAGAGCGCCGGTTAAATCTTCTAAAGTTCTCCAAAGATGTTGCGCCGCGTCTTCGTCCATTTCAGAAATCGCGTTGTCTTTATCTTCACGGAACATTTGTAAATCCTTTTCGGCCTCTGCGCGGGCAATTTCAATCTCTTCCTCGGTCAGCTCGCGCGTCGTTGTGGCTCGCTCTTCCTCGTCATCTTCGTGTTCGATGTTTGCGTTCTTCAGCTCGACGATAGCTTCTTCGAGCAGGCGTTTCTCTTCCAGTTCTTTCTTCTTTCGCAGAAGCGCAGCTTCGTCGGTCTCGTCGTCGGACGCCATGTTTTCACTGTCGTCATTTTGATCGTCATCTTTCACCTCACCTCCATTGGCATCAACGTTATCCTCGCGCTGTAACTCATCGTCCGGAGCAAAGTTCTTGTCGCGATGATTTTTCTTCTTGTTGCCCTTCTTTTGCTGCTGCTTTTCCGCCATCTCGCCTGCGACGTCTTCCTCCTCTTTCTCCATCGGATCTTCTTTATTCCTCGCGTCGAGATCAGCCTGATCGATTTTCTTTTTCTTCTCGTCCTCATTTTTGAAGAACTCTTCGGTGTTGATTTCTTTTTCATCGTCGTTGAGCTGTTCTTCCTCACCTTCTTCCCCAGTATTCGCACCTTTAAGTTTTTGCGTCACCGCTTGTTCCTCCGTCGCCGGAGCCAAAGCGGCTGGTCCTTTCTCTTCGTTCTCTTCGCCGCCGTGCATAAACTCAAATTCCGCAGCGGCATCGTTTTCGTTTCTGTCGTCGTCTTCCCCACCGCCAGTATTTTTTGCGTTCTCGTCTTCTTCGTTCTCGTCATCGCCGACGATCGACAAGTTCTCGCGCCATTTCTTCATAGCTGCGGCGAGAGAGCGATGGGGGTTCATCTCTGGACCACCGCTCTTCTTCGATTTATTTTCCTCGTTTTGATTCGCATTATTTTGCTCGGCGTCGTCATCCATGGGTTGTGCGGAAGTTGGAACCGCGGCACCTTTACCAGCTGCTTCGCCGTCGCCGTCGCCGTCGCCAGCATCGTCCTCGTCCTCGTTAGGATTTTGAAATCCAGCAGTCGATCGCATTGGCGCTTCTTTATTTGCTTCTCTTTGCTCTTTCGTGAGATTCGGATCGTCGTCGGTTTCTGGTTCATCTTGGCCTACGTTTCTATTCGGCTGCGTTCGTGCGCTTCCATCACCAGCCGTTCCGCGTGCACTCGCCGCGCCTTGTTCGCCGCCTTGACCGTGTTGTTGCTGCTGCTCGGATTCGTCGATTTCGCAGTCGTCTCCGCCGCCACCGTCTCCAGCACCTTTCGGCCCGGCTTGATTCCGTGCATCTTTATCTTCTTCGTCGTGCGCCTCTTGAGCGTTGGCATCGTTAACTGCGTCGTCTTTGCCGTCTTGATCGATTTGACCATCTTCTTCCTCTTCTTCTCCGTTGTCAACGTCCATGTCGTCTTCACCGGCTTCTTTTTCGTTCTCCCGGGCGTCGTCGTCTGGGTTCATATCGGCGTCGTTTTGATCGTCTCGATCGTCTTTGTTTTCGCCGTTTTCACCGGTCAAGTCACCGTCATCGTTCATATCGTCCGTTGGTTTCGATCCGTCTTCTCCTTCTTCTTCATCGTTTTCTTCTTTCGCTTCATCTCCTCCGTCGAGTTCCATGTCGTTATCGCCTAGATCGATATCCAAGTCATCGTTCGCACCGTCGTCTTCGTCGTCGTCTTCTTCACCCTTCGGCGTGATACCAGTAGCATCTTTGACTTCTTCGTCGTTCAATTTGTTGTCGTCTTTCGTATCTTCGGCTTCCTCGTCTGGACTCTTATTCTTATCCTCTTTATCAGCTTCCGCCTCGTCTTTCTCCTTGTCCCCTTCGGATTTTCGCTGAGGTTTCTTACCATCCTCTTTCCCATCCTCTTTCCCTTCTTCGTCTTCGTCTTTTCCGCGCATCTCTTCGTCTCTCGCATCTTCTCGCTTCATCGCGTCTCCTTTTTCAAACTCATCTGGGCCATCATCTTTTCCCTCCTCCTTCTCCTTTTTGTCGTCTTCCTCGTTCCATAGCCTCTCGTCGATGATATCGTTGCCATCTTCGTGATCACCCATTTCCTTCTCCAAATCTTCGTCTTCGTTGCCATCTTCCGGTTCATTTTCCACGTCGTGTGTGACGCCTTCAAAGTCAGATTTCATTTCAATGCCGCGATCTTCCTCTTCCTCTTCTCCGCCTTGTTTCGTTTGCTCCTTCTTTTCCTCGTCTTGCTTCTCGGCGTCTTCCATGCCCAGAATTTGGTCCTCGTTATCGATTTGCTCGGAAACGTCTTTTTTACCTTCACCTTCGGCCGCTCCGGTTCCGTCTTTATCGTCGGATAACTTCATGTTTTCGCCATCACCGGTGCCTTTACCATCTCCGTCGTCCTTGGCGCCGCAGAAACCCTCCTCACAGAGACCGCAGAAGACAGCGGTCAAGACTTTCGCTAATTTTGTCGACGCTCGATGATATTTGGAGTACTCGACGATAGTTTCTTTTGCAGTTAAAGCGATTGATCGGAACATCGGAGCAAGTTTCGCCGCATTTACGATGGCGTTAGCACGACTCGCTTCAGAAGAAGCGGACGAAGTGATGCTTTCCGTGATGCGAGTGTAGGCGAGAGAGGCTTCGCGGATGGCTTCGCAGAGCGTTTCGAGACGCTTGGCGCCGACGGCGTTCCCGCAGTGTTTTTCATACACCTTGAATGAAGCTAACCCATCCTCCTCACCGTCGTTCTCTTCGTCATTTTTGCCATCATTTGCAATGGCTTCAGTTGTTTTTTCTTCCTTTTCTTCCTCTTCGTCGGTCATTGCAGCTTTATGAACTCCTTGCGCCCAAATCAAGGCGCGTTCGATGCACATCTCGAGCGACGCGTTAAACGAGTCCAAGCCAACGATTTCAGTGGATCGAGTCTCGGCAACCTTAATATTTTTATTGTTCTCATTTTCACTCTTCTCAAATTGAGAAATTGCACTGCTTAAACGCGCACCTAATAGGTTGCGCAAAGGATCCCAACCTGGGCAATTCTCGCAATCCGACGCATACGTGCCGTACGTTTCCACGACATCTTTCGATCGCGCAGACTCTGCAACCACATCGTAAGCGATTTCAATATCTTTTGACGCAGCGTTAAGACGATCGAGCGCTACAGATAGAGCTCGTTTAGCTCGTAGACCGAGCATCGGTACAGCCCGCCAAGACGCGAACATTTCTTTCCCAGAAGTAGGATTGTGCCACTCCGACGTGGGTTGAGGGCGTGCTTGCACAGCAGCCGAAAACGAAAGTTTCACGTACGGGTTGAGCGCTTCCCGAGCTTCTTCGCATCTCAACTCAACGTTTTGCAAAGCTTCGCGCGCCGTTTTTTCGCCCCAGGCGCCTCGAAGTTTGGGAATAGATTCGCAACTCGAAGACGCGATGGATGCCAAAATGGCGTCTTTCGCCGCGTCGGAAACGTCCTCTATGAATGCGCGGACATTGCACATCCATTCGGCGAGATTTCCACCAGATGAAGAACAATTGAGTGAAAGAGTATCCTCTTTCTTCACACCATTTTGTTCTTCGGCTTCATCCACCAATTTTTCCAACGAAGTTGCGAATTCATCCAAGATATTCTCTGATGCTAGTGCGGACGATAACGTCTTGCGTTGAGCGCGAAGTCTGTGCAAAAGATGTTCGCACATAGCTACCGCTCTGGTCGTTTGACTCACCTCTAAATCAGGATTTGGAGGATTATTATTCGTCACGTTTTGTAATCGCTGCACTCGAGACATTGCGACATAGTAAGATTGATCGGCGGAATCAAATTCTTCGCCCTCTTCGGTCAGAAACCTTTCTCTTTGCCCGGCGGAGAGCGGTTCTAAGGGCGGTTCGGTAAACCATCGCGCGGGTTCGCGGAACTTTTCCGGGACGGCCGCGCGTTTATGCGTAATCCCGAGCTCAGGCAAAGTCTTCATGAGATCGTTGAGTGCTTTCTTTTTTATGGCCTTTTTGACTGTTTCGTCCGTGCGCAGAGCTGTGGCTCTGCGCGCGATGCGAGAGGCGAACGCGTCTATGTCGATGCTGCCAGCGCGAAGTTGCGATCGGCGCGAAGTTTCCATGGTTGACGTTGCTAAGACGGATGTGATCTTTTTTGTCAAGGCATCAACGCGATGTAAAAGAGAAGAAGCGTTACTTTCTTCGCTTTTAATTGATTCCAAACGAGAAACTCGAGCGAGTAACTTTGACGTCGTAGTATCAAACACTCGCTTCTTCACCATCAAATCGGCATCCAACTGTTCGAGCTTTCTCTGTGCAATCTCTTGTCTTTTTTCACGCTCGCGTTTCATCGTCGCTGCTTTGACCGCCTTATCAAACCTTTTCTTCTTCTTTTCTTCGTCCTCGTCCTCGATCTCTTCAAAAACTACTTCCAACGGGTCTTCGTCCGTTGGTGCCGCCGTCGCCTCTTCGTCGTCTTTGGATTGCTCCTTTGGCAAAACGGCTAACCCAGTACCATTTCTTGACGCAGATTCCAAGATGGGTAAGACAAGTTTTTGCAACGCGCGATCAAACTGACGAACATGTTTGTGCAAAACACGTTCGTTGGATTCCGCTTGTTGCTTCATGAAGTGGTACCCGCGATTCTCCCATTTCGCCAACTTGGCATGATCCTCGAGCTTCCTCGCCGGCGTCGCACGTTCGTTTTCAATTTCAGTTTCCACGACAGGTTTGAATTGATGGTAATAACGGTACGTATTGTGTAACACGCATCGTAACGCGGCGTCGCCTCTTCTTGGAGGTAAATTTAAGGCGGCTCGGGCGCGAATATCCGCGGTTAAGTGGTGCTCAAACGTTTTCACGAGAGACAGTCGCGCGAGAAATTCCCCTAAAGTGGAGCCTTGCAGGTATTCTTCGAGCGCGCGCGTGATTTCGCGAATACCTTGGATATCACCTTCGTCTTCGTCTTCATCATTTTCATGCATGGCTGCGATGTCTCTTTCATTGTCGACTGTATCAAAAGAGCTAGACGATTGCACAGATTTCAAAAGTCTGTGCAAAGCGAACCAGGTTCGCCGCGCTCGCGCGGCGTGTCTCTCCGAACACCTCTCCAATAGTCTCGACCACGCGTGCAGCTCGCGTCGTCGCCAACGCATGGCCACGTTCGCCATAGCCGTGAGTTCATTGAGTAAAGACGTTTCCGTCGATGCAGATTGTTCCCAAGTTTGCGCTCGGGCGAGAAGCAACTCGAGCCCAGTCAAGAAGGTTTTCACGGGACCAAGCAAAGGAAGCTTTAAAATACGATCGCAAATCTCCGCAAGTTGCGTTAGCAGAGGATGTTCCGGCCACTCTTGGAGCAGCGCAGTAATTTTACGCCGACAATTTGCCACAACTGGGAGCGCCAGGGAGGTTTCCCCGGGCGCGTCGCCTCTGGACATTTCATGATCGATGGTATCCGCGTGCCTTTGCAATTTTTTGTGATTGAACTTTTCGTCTTTTGACTGATCGATGCCTTTAGGCGCGTCTTCGGACATGGTGCCCCTCGACACCGCGAGATGTTCTAAACATACTCGAGTCAGGTTACCGAGTTGACTGGTGTCATCGAGTACTCTTGGCAAAGCTTGCATTCGATCGTCCGTAATCGCAGCGCGTCGCAAGATCATGCAACCGACATCGTGCGCGTCAACGAACGACGTGGCACGATTCGCGAGAGATTCGGTGAGCTCCTTAGCGTTCGTGTGCAAGAACTTCGAAGGGTTCACGGCATGCCGTTCCGTGTCATATGAGGTTTCGACGTTAGCACTGATTGAAGTGCTCGCACCAATCGCGCACACGATATCGTGCGTCGCCACGAGCTCGAGGAGCAGAGCACCTTCGAGCAAACCTGCTGTTTTCGCTGCAATCGCGGCGTTATTGTCCATCTCGTCGTCCGAATCGTCCTCCTCAGATTTCTTCTTCTCGTCTCCTTCTTCGACACAATCGTGATCGAGCTGTAAAATATCCCCCGGCGCATCTTTAAACTCTTTCCACTCTTCATTGAAAGTACCAAAAGTCGTTTCAGAAAATCTCTTCTCGGTTTCCTCGTCGTCGCCTTCCATGATCTCCACCGCAGTCGGTGCCGCGGTGACGCGACGAAAGACGGCGATCTTATCATCGTGCTCGTAAATTGAGTCATCTTTTTCCATTTCAATATCTCGCACTGATTTCCAAAGATCCGCTAAGCGATCAAAAACAGAAGAAGCGTTTTTCCACAGCTGCGGCGAGAGAGACTTTTCTTTAATCACGTCAT
>Ga0255759_10006270_pt1 | contig 10067 bp, 5 predicted proteins | sample 101ome_20_FD_179959 | JGI IMG/M metagenome (GOLD analysis project Ga0255759, IMG submission 179959) | Coastal salt marsh microbial communities from the Groves Creek Marsh, Skidaway Island, Georgia - 101404AT metaG (version 2) | ecosystem: Environmental > Aquatic > Marine > Intertidal zone > Salt...
ATTTGTGCCACCAAGTGTTAATACATATGGAGTATCTCCTTCTGTATCTGTTATTGAAACATCTACTAAAGAAACACTACCAGTTGCTTGGTTAGTGTTAAAGAATGAACTATTATCAGTAAATGTTGCAGTTGGTGCTCCATTTGCAAATACATTAACAGTTAATGAACCACTACCAATGTTTCCATATTGGTCAACAAAAGTAATATCAGAACTTATAGTATCTCCACTACCAGTAGATGAACCACTAATATCTAATCCTAATGTTATGTTACCACTTGTATCAATGTTAAACACCTCATTAGATGAAGTATAAGATTGAACTGTTGGTGAACCATAATTTGTATAAGAAACTGAAAGTTGTGATGTATTTCCTCCATTATATCCAGTTGCATCTCTTAAAGAATCTCCACTTTCTGCTGATTCTATAATATATGAAGTTGTATCTCCACCTAAAGTACCAGTATCTCCTTGTGCAATAGTAATTTCTCTTCCACTATAAGTTGTTGATTCTGAATAGTTATCAGTTATGGTTACATCGTAAGTATAAGTTCCACCAATTAAATTTTCACTTGCTTGTAATTGCCAAGATGAAGAAGCAGAGTTTTGAGGTACTGCATTTAATTTACTAGCATCAGTTCCACCAATTGATAGTTCATAAGGAGTATCTGATTCTGTATCAGAAATTGAAACAGAAACTAAATTTGTATTAGTTGTTGCTTGGTTAGAATTAAATACAGATGATTGATTAGTAAATGTAGCAGTTGGTGCTGCATTTGCAACAATTACCACACTTAAACTATCAGTAGTTGTTGTACCAAAAGTATTTGTAAATGTAATTGTTGAATCTAAAGTATCTCCACTTTGAGTTACTGAACCACTTAAATCAACACCCAATGATAAATTACCATTTGAGTTTATTGATATTGCTGAGTTAGATGAACTCCAAGTACCACTTTGGTTTGAACCATAATCTGCAATAGTTGAACCATAATTTGTTGTTTTTATAGTTGTACCATTTTCTTCAGATTCTTTAATATAAGGTCCTGCTGACCAGTTATCTGAAAGAGTTGCTGGTGTATCATCTGTAATATTAATAGTAATAAGAGCAACATCAGAATCACCATTGTAAGAATCAGTTACTTGTGCTCTATAAATGTATCTATTAATTAAATCAGAGTTTAGATAAACACCTGTTTTTCTTGTTACCACACCACTTGTACTCATTTGGAATGGATTTTCATGTGGGTCTGTTAATTGTGATGTTCCACCATAAGAACCACTTGTTACCTCACTACCATCCAATTGTAATTGGTGTAATTCAAAGTTTTTGAATGTTATTGTATCACCTTCGTTATCTGCTGCAGATATTGTACCAACAGTTGCACCATTTGATGAATTTTCATTTATAGATGAAAGTGTTTGGTCTGATATAGTTGGAACCAAGTTATCAGTAACATTAATAGTAATAGGTAAATAAACTATTGAATCAGAATCCTGTCCTGCTTCAAAATGCTCATCAGATGCAGTAATACTAAATGTATATTGTGTTTGTTGTTCATAATCTAATGAACCTGTATTTTGTCTAATATCTAAATAAGTTCCATATATAGTAACATCAAAATGATTGTTATCTATCGAACCAGTAGTAATTGTTATTGTATCAGAGTTAGTATCTGTAAAATAAACTCTTTTTACTAATGTATCATTAGTTGAATTTTCATTTAAGTTTGCAGTTACAGATGTAATTACGTTACCACTTGTAGAAGTTTCTCTGAATACCGGTGCAGAGTTTGGAGTTACAAATATGTAAATATCTTTTTCAGTTACAGTACCAAATGTATCTGTTGCTGTAATAGTAACTTCATGTCCATGTGAACCTCCAGTCAAATCAGTATTGAAAGAAGATGATTCTGCTAATGCATTTAATTTTAATACTCCACTTTCTACTCTTACTAAATCATCTGTATATAATGATGAAGTTCCAAATGTTATTGCCTGTCCTTCCGGGTCAGTACCACTTAAGGTTACAATACTTGAACCACTTGCAACATATTCTATTATTGTTTGATTGCCAGTTGAAATACTTGGACCTGTGTTTGGATAAAATATTGCGTTTAAGAAATCAATAACAGAACCACTCGTACCTGGATTTACTGAATTTGTAAATAAATCTCCTAAATCTTCATTTGAGATAACTCTATTACCATCATATGTAATTTGTGCCGAAGATGATACTGTACCAGCTGGTACTGAACCTCCTGCTAATGATGCTGTTATATAAAAATCATCACCCTCTTGGTTAATAGTTACATTTGTTCCTGCGGATATTGAACCACTAAACAATCCACTGCCATCTGTAATTTGTGAAGAACCACTAACTATTCCACTTGGTAAATGTTCAATCACTTGTGTAGATGATGATACAATACCACTTCCATCTGTTATTTGAGATGAACCACTAACTATTCCACTTGGAATATCATTTAATTCTGACCAAGATGATGCACCTCCACCAGTTGATGATATTGTAATTACACCACTTCCACTTGTAACGGATACAGAACCACTTCCTACAATTGAACCTGATATTAATCCTATTGGTTGTTGGATAGAAGCGGTTGTAATTAAAACCTCACCAACTCTAATTGCGTTTTGTTCTCCACTTACCCTTGAAACTACACTTCCATCTTTTACGAACTGAACTGAACCTGTTGTGATGTATAATTCTCTGAATGGATTTGAAGTAGAACCTAAATCATGTAATCCATTTCCTCCACTTGCTTCAGGTATAATTGAACCTGTAAGGAATTGTGAACCACTAAATGTATTTGAACCGGTTGTTGCGAACATTGATGTATCAATACTACTACCACTTAAAGATGCTTCATAAATTGATTGAGATAATGAAGCCGATAAACTTGCAGTAGCTTGATTTACTTCAATATCAGTTGCGTAAGTTGCATCTAAAGAAGAAGTAAATGATTCTAATGAACTTAATCTCTGTCTACTTGAAGAATAGTGATTTGCAAATGCAATATCATTTGTAGTATCTGTTGAGTTTACTAAATCAACTATTTCAACAAATTGGTCATAATCTGCATTAGCACCACTTAATATGTTATCTATTCTTTCTTTTTCTGTATCTACTCTTGAATCAATTGATTGACTAAAGTTTGTAAATGTAGAACCACTTATTATTCCTTGAGGTATATCACTTAATTCACTCCATGAAGATACACCACTACCACTCTGTGCTGCCTCATAAATTGATTGAGATAATGAAGATGATAAGTTTGTTAATTCTACATCAGTTGCAAAATCATTATCTAATGATGAACTAAAGTTTTCTAAATTAGTAATTCGTGTATCTGCCGAACTTGTAAATGTGTTAAGTGCAGAAATATCAGTTGTACCACCACTTACACCAGATATTGATGTTGCAATAGATGAACTAAATGCTGTATAATTTTGTGTTTGTGTTATATCAACTTGTGTTGAACCACTTACTGTACCTGCAGGTACTGATGATGCTACGATTGCATCAATTCTACTATCTACTGATTGTGAAAAATCAGTTCCAACTAAATCATCATTTAAAGTAGATGTTTTAACAACTCCTTCAGAAGTTAATATATCAGTAACTCCTCCTTCAAAATGAGATGATGTTACATTTAATGAGAGTGTTCTTGAATTTGAAATATCTCCACCACCATCTAAACCATCTCCTGCATTAATTAATACAGTTGTATGGTCTATGTGTTCATCTGAAACATAATTTGTTACATTTCTTAAATCAATTTGTGATGAACCACTTACTAATGTTTTTGAATCAAAATTAGATGATGATAAGAAAACATTCTCTATTTTTGTATCTAATGAATTTGAAATTTCATTTAAAGATGAAGTAAGTGCCAATCCAACATCTAATGATTCTGAAAGTAATTGCTGTGAACCGCTTATAATTCCTCTTGGTATGTTAGTTAAGTTTACATTCCAATCTGCACCACTACCACTTGATACAATTACACTTATTCTTTGGTCAAACGATGCTGATGCATCAGCATATGAACTAGAAGGAACAAATCCAGCCGTATGTCTTGTTAGTACCCAATATGAATCGTTAATTCTTATTGGTCCTGCTTCACCATTTATTTCTAATACAGTAAGTCCTACTTCTCTTGAACCAGTTTCATATGATGAACTAACTTGTGCAACAATTCTAGTATCTCTATCAAAGTTTTGAATATAAACAATGTGATTTTCACCATAATGTAATTTAGCATCTTCATTTAATGTAAATTTAAATGGTAAATTATTAGTTTCAAATCCGTTTGGTGCAGTTGCAACTCCACTTGAACCAGATTTTATGTAAACATTATTCCAAACTGTATTAGATAAATCATATAACCAACCAACATTTCCTTCAACTGCATCTAATCTTAAATCTAAAGAAGCCGATTCAACTACATGAGATGCACTAAAATCATTTAAAATTACTAAATTATCTGATACTGATGAACTGAATGAACCACTAACTAATCCACTTGGAAGTTGAGTAGAACCACTAATTACACCACTTGGAAGTTGTTCAACCAATGAACCACTTAATATTTCACTACCATCTGTAATTTGAGTACTTCCACTTACTAATCCAGCTGGTAATTGTGTTGAACCACTAATTACACCACTTGGTAATAATTCAGTAACTTGTACAGATGAACTTACAATACCACTATCAATTGAAGTTAGGTATGATGAAGTTGCTGCAGTTAAAGAATCTACTTCACTTTGAATAGATGAAGTGAATGTGTTTAGTGATGAAATATCTGTATGAGATAAATCACTAATTTGAGATTCTGTTATAGTAATTTGTGATGAACCAGATACTACCCCACTTGGTAATGAATCAACTACTTGAGATGAACCACTTACTAAACCACTTGGTAGTTGTTCTGAACCAGAAATAGTACCACTTGGTATTTGAGTATGAGATAAATCAGAAATTTGTGATTCAGTAATTGTAATTTGTGATGAACCACTTACTGTACCACCTGGTAATGAATCAACTACTTGAGATGAACCACTTATCACTCCACTTGGTAGTTGAGAAGAACCAGAAATAACTCCACTTGGTAATTCTGCAACAACAGAACCACTTACTACACCAATTGAATCAATATAACTCTGAACATCTGAATTTGTATAATGTGATAAGTCGGATATTTGAGATTCAGTAATTGTGATTTGTGAACTTCCACTAATTAAACCTTGTGGTAGTTGTTCTGAACCAGAAATCGTACCACTTGGGACAGTTGTAAGGTAAGATGAGGTTGCAGAAGTTAACGAATCAACTTCAGATTGAATTGATGAACTAAATGTATTTAATGCAGATATATCTGTATGTGATAAATCTGTTATTTGAGATTGTGTAATTGTTATTTGTGAACTACCACTAACTAATCCACTTGGGAGTTGTTCTGAACCAGAGATAACCCCACTTGGTAGTTGAGATACCAAAGAACCACTTAAAACACCTTCTGTATCTAATTTTGTTTTTACATCAGAATCACCATAGTGAGATAAATCACTTATTTGAGATTCTGTAATCGTTATTTGTGAACTTCCACTAATTACACCTGCAGGTAAAGATGATTCTACTTGTGATGAACCACTAATTACTCCGCTTGGAAGTTCTGTTAAGTATGATGAAGTTGCTGCAGTTAACGAATCAACTTCACTCTGTATTGAACTACTAAATGTGTTAAGTAATGAAATATCTGTATGTGATAAATCACTAATTTGTGATTGAGTTATAGTAATTTGTTCACTACCACTTATAATACCACTTGGTACGTTTGTAAGTTGTGTATAATCAGAAACACCACTACCTGTTGGGATAGTTATAGTATTTCCACCTAATATAGTAAGTTGGTCTCCACTAATAGAAAGAGATTGTGCATCTGAACCAGTTCCATCTAATTGTGCATGAACTGTGATTACATTTGATGATGAAGTAATTGTAATGTTGTTACCACCAACGAACTGTGGTGTGTTTTCAATTTGAGAATAGGTGATATTCGTAATTCCACTACCATCTCCAACAAATGATGAAGAAATAGTAGAAGCAGTTACTGAACCTAATATAGAATTTGAACCTGTAACAATTAGGGAACCACTTACAAGAAATTCACCATGTATAACCGAGGCGGTTACTACACCTTCTATCTGTTTACTTTGAATTAATGTTGCCATTCTTATCTACTCACTATTTTACCTTTTACCTCAAAATCATCAGCTGAATAAAGCGAATCATCCAGTCCAAGAGATTCGGTAAAAGTAATTACAATATTAGTACCATTATCTGTAACCGAATAGCTATCATCTTTCTGTTTTAAACCAGTAAGATAAATATCTACATAATCTTTTAATTCATCAACTGCAACATCTTGAAAAACAAATTTTTTGTTTAAAAGAGTTAGAGTGATAAACTCATTTAAAGTAACCGTATCTGGTGTGTGAGTAGAGATGAACGTATCATCTATTACTTCAAGTACCAAATTTTTTATTCTTTGTTTATCATTAAAAGGTGTGATTATATTTGGTTTTTGTTTGCTCATACCGATTCAACATCCCCTTCTATTTTAATTTCATCATCATCAGATAATGAGTATGGAAAGTTTGCTTTAATAAAATTAACGTGCAAATCTTTACCACTTTGTCTAAAAATATAATCTTTTTCTAAAATAAACTGTCCATTAATAAATATATCGAACCTTGAGTGTTCCTTACGAAATTCTCTTAATTTTAAATTTAAATCTTTCATCTTTACATTTTCAACTTTAAATATCCAATATAAGGGATGATTTAAATCATGTGAAATTAAATCAAACTCGTTAGGTTCATGTACCTCTGTCAATATTTTCTGTAAATCTTTTATCATAATTCAATAAATTTACCAGTAATACCAATTTCATCATCTGAATCGATAGTATATCCCAATTCTGTTGGTGTAATTGCCGAACCTGTGTTAAAGTTAAAATAAATTTCGTTGTTTGCAAACGAACTTGTATAAGAGTATTTTGCTGGTGGTATATAAACACCATTAATATAAACTCTAAATCTATCATTTTCATTAAATGAATCTACAAGTTCTGTTGGTAGTTTTGGAGTTTTAACATTTGTTAATTTGATTGTATCTGCATCTACAAATGTTGCCTCTTGTGAACCACGAATTGACATAAAATCAATTATATCAGAATATTCATTATACATCTTTTGTTCTACTTGAGAATTTGTACCATATCCATCTCCACCAGTTAAATCCCATTCCAATCCCCAAACAACTTTTTTTGCAGAGAATGATTTCTTGTGAGTTGAGCGATTATCAAATTGTTCTGGTAAAAGATATGCGTTTACTGCCATTGTAAATGTAGTTCTTACTATTCTTTGAGTTCCTTCACCAACTTCTGTTGTATTATCAAAGTTATCTATCTTAACTCTGAACTTAAACCCACTTTTATCTCCCCAATATTCATCTGTTGCGTATTGGAATGCCTCTACGATTTTGTTCATGTGTTCTGTGAAATCAGTCCATATCATACATTCATATGTAATCGTTACATAATCAGGCATTACAATATCATACTGTTCAACTGGTCTTGTTGTACCAGTCATTGCAGAAAATCTATCGTATTTGTGTTTTTTTGAGAATTTCGTAACAGTTGGATAAGAAACATGACGATTCATTGAAGATGCCATTGTATCATCTCTTGCAATCGAGTTTCTTTTAAACATTATAAGAGGAATCTGTAATTGGCCTCTTTTATCTCTTAAATACCCTTGTTTTTGTACAGCAGTCCATCTTTCTGGATTACCATACATTACAGGTACTTTAATTTTTTCATTAAATTCCTCAACAGATGGGACAACAGTATCTATCATGTGTTCAGCAATTGCCAAATCAACATCATAGAGTTTTACACCCTTACCTATTTCAATAGGTTCTCTTTTAATTTCCTCACCACGATTGATGGGAACGTTTTTTAGTGGGTCAACTGCCATTATACTGTCCTATTTTCTATTTGTACTTGACTTCTTCTAACCATATGACAAGCTGCAATTAAAGTATTACTTGCATCTGCAAAATCACTTTTTTCCTTATCATATATTTCCGGTGAACCACCAATCCATTGTGGTTCTCTTACATTATCAATTTCATAATATATTTCATCATATAAAATAACATCACCAACCTCTGGATATCCAACTGTAAGGTTTTGTATTGCTTCTGTTGGTATCAAAGTACCATTTATATCTCTAACCTTTGGTACTGCGTAAGATTCTTCTCTAATTCTTTGTCTATTGAATCTAAATTCTACTGTACCTTGTCTATCTGCACCAAATCCTTCATATACAATGTTAATTGGTTCCCTATCTACTATTGCCATTAATGTAGAAGGTGCTCTCCAAACTTTACCTAATGATTCTCCATATAAATTAGTTTTAGTTTCACCAACCGATACCTTAAATAAAACAACTGCTTGTTCTACAAGGTAATCAACTACTTCTTCAGAAATAGTTTTGATAAAATCTAAATCTTTTGCATTGAAAAACTTTGGCATTCTATTATCCTATATAAATGTTAAGAGGTACCTTACTCATAATCTGTTCTTTATTTTCAGACATCTGAGCCTCTGCCTCAAATCTTGCTTTTTTACTAACTTCATTAAGATTCTCTCTCAATTGTTCTATAAGAGCATCTTTTTCTGTTTGTGCTTCAGCCCTTAATGCTGCACCATCCAAAGAAACCTCTGAACCAGGGATTGGTACTGTATTGTACTTTTCTCTGATTGCTCCTAACATCTCTTTTGCCAAAGCGAGTGTATATTTTCTAATCCATTGTTTACCAACATCGTTAATCAATGAATATGACATGAAATCATACCCAATATTTGAATAATCTGATACAACGTTTGGAGTTATGATTGTATTATTTTCATTAAATTCCTTTTTAACTATATATTCAAACCATAATCTATATTCTGATGTTGGTTTTGGAAATATTTGTAATTTATTATTTACAATATTAAATGTATGTGCTGATTTTCTGAATTGGTCGTTGAATTCTATTTGTTGAATTCTTAACATATCTTCATAAATTGGCATTAAAATAAATTGTGCTGCTGGTGAGAATGAACCAAATCCGAATTCATCAATTAAGTTAAGGGTACCTTGTCCACTTACAGAGTAAGGGTCAAAGAATCTGTTAATAGCAGGAGTTGCTTCGTAAAATACTTTGGTTACATCAATTCTTTCACCACTTTCACTAACATCTCCCCATAGGGTTTGTAAATCATATTCTTGAGAACCTGTATTTACGGTAATATGTCCCTTTTTAATATCGGTTCTACCACCTACATTTGCTTGTGTGCCATATCCCTCCGCTATAGTAACTATATTATGTAATTCAGAACCTAAAACAGAACTACCTTGATAGTTTGAACCTGTGGGTTGACCTTCTAAAGAACCAAGGTTATTTCTTATGTTAAATTGATTCACTTGTGCAGAATATTCACTTGTTGCTTCTTCAAATACTGCAAAAAAGTTATCTCCTTCTAATTCAATATCAATTATAGGATACCCTAACCTTTTAGCACACCAAGAAGCAACTTTAGGTGCATCACTTTGAAATGATGAATCACCATCATAGATTCCAAATGGGGTAGATGAACCTGAAGTAAAATCTGCTGAACCTGTCCAAATTCTTGCTTGAGACATATATTACTCTCCTTAACTTATACAATTATACTCTTATAAATATAAGTTTATTAAAAAGGAAAGTATGAAATAAAAAAAGGGGACCGAAGTCCCCTTTTATTTTATCATTAACTATGTAATGACCTATTAACTAAAATTTATTTAACGATTATACGTTAGCTAAATCTTTAACATAGATTTTACCATAGAATTCTGGTCTTACCATTTTCTTAGCATATCTAGTCATTACACCTCTTCTTGGTGTAAAGTTAGTTGGGTCATATACAAGAGGTGTCATGATTAATGGT
>Ga0255759_10006271_pt1 | contig 10067 bp, 8 predicted proteins | sample 101ome_20_FD_179959 | JGI IMG/M metagenome (GOLD analysis project Ga0255759, IMG submission 179959) | Coastal salt marsh microbial communities from the Groves Creek Marsh, Skidaway Island, Georgia - 101404AT metaG (version 2) | ecosystem: Environmental > Aquatic > Marine > Intertidal zone > Salt...
TCACACATGATTGGCCTAACATCTGCTAAACCTCTTCCATCAATACGATTTTTATTTTTTAGAATGTCAGTTCTAACAATTCTTTTCTCAAGATTTTTAAGTTCATAATTAACATCTAGATCAGTATAATTCTCATTTTCCTCGTAAAGCTTTTTAGCTTTATCTGTAATTTCTGAGATCATATTTGATCTTTCTTGTTTATCTCTTGTAGAAAAAGCTTTTTTCAAATCTGCGGTAAATTCATCTTCAAGTTTTTTTCTTACCTCTGATAAATCCTTTTTCTCAACTACCCAATCAGGTTTTCGACATTCTTTAGCTAGATCTTCGATCATTTTAATTACTGGTACAAAACCTTCGTGACCAAATTTAACAGCACTTAACATTTCTTCCTCTGTTAAACCATTAGCTTCAGACTCAACCATTAGAACTGCATCTTTTGTACCTGCAACAACTAAATCTAATTTAGATTCTTTTAATTGTTCTTTTGATGGATTTAGTACATATTTACCTTTTATAAATCCTACTCTAGATGCGCCTACTGGTCCTAAAAAAGGCATGCCTGAAATTGCTAAAGCCGCTGATGAAGCGATGATAGATAAAATATCCGCTTCATTTTCTTTGTCATAAGATATTACTGTTGGAAGTACTTGTACTTCATTTTTAAATTCATCTGGAAACAAAGGTCTGATAGGCCTATCAATCAGCCTTGAAATTAATGTTTCACTTTCTGTTGGTCGTGCTTCTCTTTTAAAATATCCTCCAGGAATTTTTCCTGCAGCATAATATTTTTCTTGATAATTAACTGATAAAGGAAAGTAATCTACATCGGGATTAACTTTTTTTGCACCCACTGCTGTTGCTAAAACAACTGTCTCTCCACATGTTGCAATAATAGCTCCGTCTGCTTGTCTTGCAATTTTTCCTGTTTCTAAACTTATTTTTTTTCCTGCTACTTCAACTTCTTTTTTTACAACTTTAAACATTTACTTCCTTATATTTAACTTACTTATTACATTCTTGTAAGATTCAATTTTATTCTTCTTCAAATAATCTAATAACTTTTTTCTTTTATTTACTGCTTTTAAAAGGCCAACAGATGAATGTTTATCCTTTTTAAAATCTTTTACATGTTGTGATAAAGTTTCAATTTTTTCAGTAAGTAATGCAATTTGAACCTCTGATGATCCTGTATCTTTATCATGAGTAGCAAGATCTTTTGCTTTTTTTATCATATTTTTTCCTGTCTATTGGTTTGTTTGATTAAATTTTCAATTTTTTCTGCGTAATCAAATGATTCATCTTTTACAAAAAGTATTTTTGGTAAAAACTTCATTGTAATTTTTTTTGACAAAACTTTCCTTACTACAAAAGAAAATTCTTTTAAATTATCTATAACTTCGGTGGCATTTTTTCCACCTAAAGGCAAAACGAATGCTTTTGCAGTTTTTAAATCTGGACTCATTCTTACCTCAGTTACAGTAATACTGTTTGTATTTATATTTGGCAATTTAGCTTCACCACGTACAAATATTGTTCCTAGAGCCTGTTTTATCATTTCGCCAACTCTTAATTGTCTTTGAGTTACAGGTCTACTAGTTTTTTTACTTCTCATACTCTTCTTTCTGTTACTTTTGAATTATATGCCTCTATGATGTCATTTTTTTGAAAATCACTAAAATCTTTAAGTGTAATTCCACATTCTAAACCTGCACTAACTTGTTTAGCCTGATTTTTTTCTCTAAATATTGATCCAATTTTGCCATTATAAATTATTGCACCATCTCGTATAACTCTCGCATCTGAATTATTAGTTATTTCCCCTTCAATAACTTTTGAACCTGCTACCTTTCCAACCTTAGATACTTTAAATATTTCTAATATCTCTGCTGATCCAATTATTTGCTCTTGAACATCTGGCGACAACAATCCTGACATCTTATTTTTAATAAAGTCTAAAACTTCATAAATTATATTGTATGAAGAGATTGTAATCTTTTCTTGTTCAGCTAATTTTTTAGCCTCCTTAGTGGGCTTAACATTAAATGCAATTAAAACGGCACTTGAAGCTTTTGCTAGAGAAACATCTGTTTCAGTAATCATGCCTATGTCAGACAAAATTATTTTTGGTTTTATTTCGTCATGTTTGATTTGAATTATGGCACTTTTTATAGCCTCAGAAGATCCATGTACATCTGATTTAATTATAATATTTAATTCCTTTGAAACTTTATCTGTGAAAGCTGATTCTTGTGTAACAAATTTAAGTGGATTTTTTCCTACTTTAAATTCTTGGATTCTAACATTACAAAGAGATTTTGCTTCTTTTTCTGAATTCAAAACTAAAAAGTCATCTCCAGCTTTTGCGGCTCCATTGATTCCCAATATTTCAATTGGTGATGATGGTTTTGCCTCATCCACATTTTTACCCAGATCGTTTATTATGGCTCTGACTTTACCTGACTGTAAGCCACTTACAAAATAATCCCCTTTTTTAAGAGTTCCGCTAGTGATTATGACATTAGCAATTGGACCTCTTCCGATATCAATTTTTGACTCTAGTACTACACCGTTTGCCTTGGATTCAAAATCTGTTTTTAAATCCAATAATTCTGCTTGCAATAAGATTGATTCTATCAATTTATCTAAGTTCTTTTTTGTTTTGGTCGATATTTCAACCATTAAAGTGTCACCAGATAATTCTTCAGATATTAACTCATGTTCCAACAATTGATTTTTTATTTTTTGTGGATCTGCCTCCGGTAAGTCGCACTTATTAATTGCAACAACAATTGGGACTTTTGCGGCTTTCGCATGCTTAATTGACTCGACTGTTTGGGGTTTAACACCATCATCAGCAGCTACAACTAAAACTACAATGTCAGTCAATTTTGATCCTCTAGCTCTCATTTCAGTGAAAGCTGCATGACCTGGTGTATCAATGAAAGTTATTTTTTTAGATTTATGATTTATTTGATATGCACCAACATGCTGAGTAATTCCTCCAAACTCTCCTGAAACTACATTTGCACTTCTTAATACATCTAGCAGCGATGTTTTTCCATGATCAACATGACCCATAACAGTCACTATAGCAGGTCTTAATTTTAAATTTTCTGATTTTACATCTTTAATCTTTTTAATTATTTCGTCAGCTTTTTGCTCTTTAATTGGAATGTGGCCAAATTCTTTTACTAAATACTCAGCAGTATCAGAATCAATTGAGTGATTTATTGTTGCTGTAACTCCCATTCCCATCAGATGTTTAATTATATTACTTGATTGCTCAGCCATTCTATTTGCGAGTTCTCTTATAGTAATTACCTCAGGTATATTAACTTCTCTTTTTACTGGTTTTAATCTATCTATTAATTGATCTTTTTGGGTAACTCTATTTTCTTTTTGCTTAGCTCTTTTTAATGCAGCTAGACTTCTTGCTCTACCCTCATCCTCCCCACTAAGTGCTCTTGAGATTGTTAATTTTAATTCTCTTCTTTTTAAACCAGATTTACCCTTAGTTTCTTTTTTATCTTCATCGTCTTTTAATCTTCTTGTGGCTCTTTGTTCCGCTAATTTTCTTTTTTCATAATCATTTGATTTTATTGGATGCTTATCTAATCCTGGATTAGTATTTTTATTAATTGGTCTTGTTGAATGATTTGTTGTTTTCCTGCTAGGGAACTTGTTATTTTTTTTTTCTATAAATACAGAATTCTTTCCTTGGGATTTAGCTTTTTCAATATTAGATATAGATTTTTTTATATTCCCAGATAATGTTAACTTTGTTTTTTTCTTTTCCATATCTCATCTCTCAATCTATATATACTTTTTTTCTAGCTGACATTATTAATTCATCAGCTTCATTTTTAGATAAAGCAAAATCTTCTAAGTAGCCTTTAATTTTAATTCTCTCTCCTTTTATAATATCATAGCCTCCAGTGAGTTCATCGGAAGCTAAATCTGCAAAATCATTTAATGATAAAATTTTTTGCTCACCAAGGGTAACTAACATTCCTGGGGTTAATCCTTCATGACTTATAAGATTATTATCTAAACCTAATTCTTTTATTTTTTTCGCTATTTCCTCTTGATCTTTTTTATGGAACTCTTCTGCTCTTTCAATCAATTCTTTAGCAGTTTCGTCATCGATACCCTCAATTTTTGTCAATGCCTCTATATCGGATTCCTTGATATCATCGATTGATGAAAAACCCTCAGCAACTAATAATTGCCCCAGCGTTTCATCAAGTTCTAAATTTTTAACAAAATTATCTGTTTTTTCTTTAAATTCAATTTGTCTTTTTTCTGAATCTTCTTGATCAGTCATGATGTTTATTTCATAGTTCATTAACTTAGTGGCAAGTCTTACATTTTGGCCTCTCCGTCCTATCGCTTTACTCAAATTCTCATCTGTTAAAATAACATCTAATTTTTTATTTTCTAAATCAACATTTACTCTTTGAACTTCTGCTGGTGATAAAGCATTTGACACAACTACAGCTGGATCTTCTGACCAATTAACAATATCTATTTTTTCTCCCTGCAATTCATTTACTACTGCTTGTACTCTACTTCCTCTCATACCAACACAAGCACCAACTGGATCAAGCGAATTATCAATGGCTTTCACGCAAATTTTAGCTCTGCTACCAGGGTCTCGTGCTGATGAAATTATTTCGATCAATCCATCATAAATTTCAGGAACTTCTTGAATAAATAATTTTTCCATGAACTTTGGGTGTGCACGTGATAAAAAAATTTGTTGACCTCTTGTCTCCCTTCTTACATCAAAACAATATGCTTTTATTCTGTCCCCAGCTTTAATGTTTTCTCTTGGTATTAACTCATTTTTTTGTATGATTGCTTCTGTTCTACCTAAATCAACAATAACATTTCCAAATTCTAGTCTTTTTACTATCCCGCTTAGAATTGTGTCTTTTTTGTCTTTAAAATCGTTATATTGCCTATCCCTCTCTGCCTCTCTTACATTAAAACTAATTACTTGCTTGGCGGTCTGTGCAGCTATTCTTCCAAAATCAAATGATGGTAATGTTTGTAAAACAGTATCTCCAATTTTTTTTTCACCGCTTTGATCATTAAGGTTTTTTGCTGCAGCTAAACTAATTTCAGTATTTAGATTTTCAGGCTTTTCAACAATTATAAGCTTCCTAAAAATTCCTATTTCACCACTATCTCTGTCAATTTGTACCTGGATATCATTTTCCTGTCCAAATTTAGATTTAGCAGCTTTTGCAATACCAGTTTCCATAGAATTGATAATTAGCTCTTTATCAATAGACTTTTCCAAAGCAACAGCCTCGGCAATCCTTAATAATTCTAATTTGTCTGCTCTTCTATTTAACATTTGTTTACTCCAAAAAAAAATGGGCCGAGGCCCATTTTGAAATTTCAATAATGTAATGTGAATATATGTATTTTCTTTAAATTATCAACTCTATTTACTTACTAAAAATTGAAGCTTTATCAGTTTTTTCCCAAGAAAATGCTCCATTTGACTCTGGTTCCCTTCCAAAGTGACCATATGCTGCTGTTTTTTCATATATCGGTTTGTTTAAACCTAACATCTCTCTTATTCCTCTAGGACTAAGATCAAAATTATCTTTAATCAGTTTTTCAACATGTTTATTTTTTTCCTCATCATTTGAAAAAAGATCAACATAAATTGAAAGAGGTTTTGAAACACCAATCGCATAAGCTAATTGAATTAAACACTTATCTGCAATTTTTGATGCAACAATATTTTTAGCAAGATATCTTGACGCATATGCGGCAGATCTATCAACTTTTGTTGGGTCTTTTCCAGAAAAAGCTCCACCACCATGTGGTGCTGCTCCACCATATGTATCAACAATTATTTTTCTACCTGTCAGTCCACTATCACCATCTGGACCACCTATAACAAAGTTACCTGTCGGATTAATATAAATTTCGCTTTCATCCAATGAACTAAGTAATGATTTTGGTATAGCTTTATTTATATAAGGTTTAACTAAATCTCTAACTTGAGCCTGATTAACATCTGCAGAATGCTGTGTTGATATTACTACTGATTTAACATTGGCTGGCTTTCCGTCTATATATTCTATTGTAATTTGACTTTTTGAATCAGGTTCGATATTTTTTAGTTTCCCCGATTTTCTATCTTCAGCCATTAGTCTTAAAATTTTATGAGAATAATGAATTGGTGCTGGCATTAAAACCTCTGTCTCATTGCACGCATACCCAAACATAATTCCTTGGTCTCCAGCTCCCTCATCTTTGTTTCCAGACGAATCTACTCCAATTGCAATATCTGCAGACTGTGAATGTAAATGGCTTTCAATTTTGGTTGCATCTTTCCATGTAAAACCTTCTTGGTCATAACCAATATCTTTTATACAATCTCTTACTTTAGAAATTAATTCATCTTTATTAATCTCAGGACCTCTTGTTTCACCGGCTAAAACTACTTTGTTTGTCGTGGTAAGTGTTTCACAAGCAACTCTAGCTTGTGGTTCCAAGCTTAAATAAGTATCAACAACCATATCTGAAATTCTATCACAAACTTTATCCGGATGACCTTCTGAAACTGATTCACTTGTAAATAAATAATTTTTTTTCATTTTATTTTTTTATTCTTTTTAAAAAAAAAATCAAAATAATATAAATTATCAATAAATTAAAGAATATATTGTTTCCATACTGGGAAAAAAAAGTCTTATTATCGAGACTTGGAACTTGATTGACAATAAAAGCACCACTTTTGGTTGACTCTTTAAAATTTATAATTCTTCCAAGTGGATCAATAAAAGCTGATATGCCATTATTAGTAGATCTGATTGAACTTTTGCCCTCTTCTATTGATCTAAAAATTAAATGAGCAAAATGTTGATTTGGACCAATAGACTTACCAAACCAACCATCCTCGGAAATATTTACCAATAAGTCAAAATCTTTATTTTTAGATAGCTTTCCCGAATAAATAATTTCATAACAAATTAAAGGAAGTATTTTTAAATTATTTATTTTTATAATCTCTCTATTTCTATCTCTTGAAAATGATTGGTAACTATTTGTAATTTTTCTCAACCCAACCTTACTTAAAAAATTTTCAAATGGTAAAAATTCTCCAAAAGGAACAAGTTTATTTTTATGGTATAGTGATATTAAATTTAATTCATTATCTAAAACAACTAGTGAATTATAAATTTTAACTCCATCTTCATATTTAATATCATTTAAACCTAATATTATTTTATGCTCTTTAGTAAATCTTTCTAAAAATAATTTCTTATATTTTTTTATATCGTCTAAATAAGACGCGGTAATTACCCCTTCTGGCCAAACAAAAATAGTAGGTTTGTTATTATTTGGATCACTTAAATCTATTAACTGATTGATTATTTCTCTTTCATTTTTTTCATTATAAAATCTTTCAATTTCAATGTTTGATGAGATAACTTTTATAGAAATATTATTTTCTAAGTAAGAAATTTGATTTTGATCATTTAATCTATTTTTTCCAAAGATAATAAGAGATAAGAATAGTATTATTGAAAATGATAGAAAGATTAATTCATTTTTTGTTTTATAAATTAAAATACAGGGTAATAAAAAAAAAGTAATACATAATAAGTTTAAACCATAAGTACCAAGAATTGATAAAGCTTGTAAAAAAGTTATATTATTTGAAAAAGAATAAACAAATAAATTCCATGGGAATCCAGTTAAAATCGTTCCCCTTAAAAATTCAAAAAAAGCAAATAAAATCGAAAATGATAATATTAAGTTAATTTTATTTAAATTTAAAAAATAAGAAAATAAATACGTTGGTAAGGCAAAAAATAATGAAATAAAGCTGGGAACAAGGATAACAGATAATGGAATTAAATACTTTAAATCTGCATCAAATGTTAATGAAATAGCTATCCAATATAAACTTGTGGTAAAATAACCAAAACCAAATAACCAACCATATAAAAAATAATATAATTTATTTTTTATGTAGAACCTGCTTTCAACTAAAAAAATGAAAAACAAGCTTATAGTAATAAAATTAATTGCAAAAAAATTAAAAGGTGGGAGACTAAAAGAAGAAATCACACCCAATAAAATTATATATAAATAAGATAATTTTTTATACTTAAATAATTTGTTCAAATTTTTTTTCTATTAAATTAAATATTTTTACTTCTTCTCTATGCATTTTTTTATAATCTTTATCTTTTTTATGATCATAACCGATAAGATGAAGAAATCCGTGAATAAACATTTTAATAACTTTCTTTTTAAACATTAAATTATTAATATTTTTAGGTTTATTTATAAATTGATAACTAATAATTATATCCCCAAAATAAAATTTGTTATTAATTTTTTTATTAATGGGAAAAGAAAGAATATCAGTTGCTTTATTTTTTTTTCTAAACTTAAAATTCAATTTTTTAATATTTTTATTATTAGATAATAGAAGAGTTAAAAAATTATTTTTTTTCTTTGATTGATATTTTTTTGGGAAAAGCTTAATTACTTTATTAAAAAAAAAGTCAATTTTTTTTATTCTTTTTTTCCATTCTGGATAATCTGAGATAACATCAATTTTAATCATTATTTTGATCTGAGTAGGCCTTGACAATCTTTGATACTAAAGGATGTCTCACTACATCAGAATGATCAAAATCAACTACAGCAATTTCTTTTAAGTGCCCAAGTAATTTTTTAGATCTCTGTAAACCTGAAAGTGATTTGTTTGGTAAATCTACCTGAGATGGATCTCCATTAATTACAATCTTAGAATTTTCTCCTATTCTTGTTAAAAACATTTTGATCTGAGTGTCTGTTGCGTTTTGAGCCTCATCTAATATAGCAAAAGAATTTTTTAATGTTCTTCCTCTCATAAATGCTAATGGTGCTATTTCTATATCGCCTACTTCAATTTTTTTTTGAATTTTTTCAAAATCTAATAAATCATATAATGAGTCGTATAAAGGTCTTAAATAAGGATCTACTTTTTCTTTCATATCTCCTGGTAGGAAGCCAAGTCTCTCACCTGCCTCAACCGCAGGTCTAGAGAGTATTATTCTTTCAATTTTTTTATCAAGTAACATTGTTAAAGCTACAGCGACAGCCAAGAAAGTTTTTCCAGTTCCAGCAGGGCCAGCAGATATTATTATTTCATTTTCTTTAAGAGCATTTACATAGTTTTTTTGCTTTTCAGATCTAGGAATTACAGATTTTTTTGGAGTTTTAATTATATATTCTATGTTCTTGTTTGAGTTATTATTTTCTTCAATCATAAATTTGTTTAGCGATGAGATTATATCCTTTTCCTCGATTGATCCATTACTTATAAACTGATTACATAAAAATTGTATTGCGTTTTTTATTAGTTCATTTTTTTCTGGACTACTTTTAATTATTATAGAGTTTCCTCTAAAATAAAGATTTGTTTTTGTAAGTTTTTCGAGTTCTTTTAGATTTTTATTAAATTCTCCCAATATACCAAGTAAAAGATTGTTATCAGTAAATATAACGCTCAAAGAATTATTTTCAGAGTAAACAAACTTTAAGTCATTGCTAAGTTTTTTTTGAATATTGCTCAAATTTAAGCTGCCTCAATTTTTTTAAAATTTAATTCTCCAAATAAACTATTTTGATTACTACTATTTATCTTAACTTGAACAACTTTTCCAATTAAATTTTTGTTTCCTTCAAAAATTACAGAGCTCATGTTCTCGTTTCTTCCAAAAAGTTTTTTTTTATCATCCATTTCATTCTCAACTAAAACATCTATTATATTTCCTTCATAACTTTTATTTTTATTCTTTTGATGAAAAAATAATTTTTCTTGAACTTTTATCAACCTCTCTTTTGTAGTTTTAGAATCTATTTCACTTAGGCTTGCTGCTGTTGTGCCTGGCCGAGGGCTAAATATGAATGAATAGGAATTAATAAATTTTATTTTATCTATCAATTGACAAGTTTCTTCAAAATCACGATTTGTTTCTCCAGGATATCCAATTATAAAATCACTGGAAAACTCTATTTTAGGATTAATTTTTTTTAATTTT
>Ga0255759_10006278_pt1 | contig 10062 bp, 10 predicted proteins | sample 101ome_20_FD_179959 | JGI IMG/M metagenome (GOLD analysis project Ga0255759, IMG submission 179959) | Coastal salt marsh microbial communities from the Groves Creek Marsh, Skidaway Island, Georgia - 101404AT metaG (version 2) | ecosystem: Environmental > Aquatic > Marine > Intertidal zone >...
GAGAAACTGAATAAGACACTTACTGGACAAAGAAGTACTGAGTCTGTAGAAGATATTGACCTCCCACCTGTCAGTAATGACGTACCAACGTCTTCTAACAATTCAGTAGAGGAAGTTGAATCGTCCAACGATAGCGATGACCTATCGTATTTTAGTAAACTTGCTGAGGACGATTCATAATCTATCTCTCTCACTTTCTCAATTGGGTAGCCTTCGGGCTACCCACTCAATAAAGATATAAAAATTATTATGACAAGGATTATTAATCTTACAGAAACAAAAAGACAAGAGTTTACTTTAGAAGATGTTGAATACAATAAAAAGTATTGGATTGACTCTGACAAATTTAATCATCTACGAGAGTTTATGACTCTGGTTGCATATAAAGCACTTCCATTTAAAAGTGTTAAGTGGGAACCAATAGAAGGTGTATCCACACAAAAACCAAGGTCAAGTGGTTCAAATGAAGCCAAAGAAGAATTAGAAGAAAGTATAAGAGATGGATGGATGTTGAAAGAAGATCCATTACACGTCATATCATACCTAGGCAATCTTAATCATGGCACAGGTAAAACTAGATATGAAATACTATCAGGTAGTTACAACTATAAAAACGCCCCTACGGCTATTTGGGAACCAAAAGGTGAAAATGAATTTGAAAAAATAAGTAACATAGAGGCAGCACAAATATTTTTAAATGGTAAACCTAAAAGCGCTGTAGCAGGTTATAATACAAAAGAAGATATTAAGAATATGCTAATCAGTGTAGCAAAAAGATACAAGAAGGCTTATCCTAACTTTACAGATTTAGATTTACAAGTCGTTTTAACTAAACAAAAAGATAAAGCTACAAAGGGTGATATAAGATGGAAAGGCACAAAACTCTCACCTATCATAAATGAAGTTATGGATATTGAAAGTAATAAAAATTTAGATATTTACAATTACGATAATGATGAAAAAGTAAAATTAGCTGTAGAAACTTTAAAAGGCTATGATAAAAAGAAATTATATTTTTCTGTATCAATGGAAACTGCTACAAATGCTGTTGTAAAAGGAATATTAAAAGCTGTTGCACAAAAAAAACTAGTTCATATAATTCCATATCTTAAATCTTTACCTACATCTAAACAAGAAGATTATATAAAAGTTTTTAACAGTAAGTATAAAAAATTTATAAAACAATATAAAATTGTACTTAATCTTATTAAACCATCATTTCAAAAGAAAGTTTTGTTATTAGGTGCTTTTCCTATGGTAAAAGCAGAGCATGCTGAACATGAACCAGTAAAACCATATGTTGAAAATAAAAAAACTTCCTAATATTGATAGACGGGCATACAAAGGTTTATTTAAACCAGAGAACCCACAAAAGTATAAAGGTAATCCTAAAAAGATAGTTTATCGTTCCTCGTGGGAGAAGCGATTTATGAAATATTGCGATAAAACTAAAGATATTATTGAATGGGGTAGCGAAGAAATAGCCTTATATTATAGGGGTGTTGACAACAAATCACATAGATATTTTCCTGACTTCTATATGAAAGTCAGACAACCTAATAACACATTTAAAAAATTTTTAATTGAAATCAAACCTAAAAAACAAACAAGAAAACCACAAATGGGTAAGATAAAAACAGCTTACTACAAAAGAGAATTATTGACATATGAAACAAATAAACGTAAATGGGCAACAGCATTTGCATGGTGTAAAAAACACAATATGTCATTTAAAATACTTACCGAAGATCATCTAAAAACATTCTAAAATTGTCATAAATAGTAGTATGGCAAGCGTATTTGATAGAATCAAAGTAAAAGTAGGCGATACTGATAGGTCTGCTACATGGTATAGAACACAAGTAAATAAGATTGCTAGTGGTACTACAGCAGGTCAATTATTCAGACAAGGTAAACTTAACGGTAGACCTAGTGTAGGACGATTGAACTTATTTGGGTATAATCCTAAATTAAGAAGAACTTTACCATATTACGATATATTTCCATTAGTATTGCCATTAGAGCCAATAACAGGTGGGTTTATGGGTATGAACTTTCATTATCTACCACCTTTGTTAAGATTTAGATTATTAGAACGTATGCAGGCAACTGCTACAGATCAACGATTTGATAGTAAAACAAAATTTGATGTAACTTATGATGATGTAAAAAATATAAGAATTGTAAAACCAACAATTAAAAAGTATTTGTACTCACATGTACAAACAGGATTTTTAAGAATAAATGCAGATGAAGCTGCAGTTGCAATATACTTACCTGTACAAAGATTTAAAAAGGCAAGTGAGGCACAAGTTTATTCAGACAGTAGGAGATTTATTTAATGTCAATAATTAGTGTAGGTAAAAGAATAGGTGACTTAGATATAAGACTTGGTATACCACCATCAAAGGCACAGTTTGATAAGGGTGAAACTAATAAAAGATATGGTTACATTAATGCATCATCATATAAAGACTCAGTATTTAATAGATTTAGATCAGGTTTAACTCAAGCAGGTGGTTTGGCAAGACCAACACAATTTATTGCTACTATAGATGGTCCTGTTGGTATGAAGAATATTCCCAATATTTCTGCTGTTGGATCACAAAGCACAACAAGAATGTATCAAAGTATGAGTTTAGCTGATGCAATAAGAAAAAATATTAATTTAAGAATGGACTTATTTTGCTCTGAAGTAACAATACCAGAAAAAACAATTACTGATGACGTTAATGAACAGTACTATGGACCAAGCAGACAGATGGCAAAAAATACTGTGTTTAATGATTTAACATTAACATATTATACAGGAATAGATTTTGATGAGAGAATTTATTTTGAAGCATGGCAAAACGGTATTGTTGATCCAATTTCACACAATTTAGGTTATTATGACGATTATGCTACACCATGTAAAATAACAGTAACACCAATAACAAAATCGTTTATATCAGCACTTGAAGGAATTAATCCATCAGATTATGGATCAGTAGATAATTATAGAGATATGGTTAGAAGATTATTAGGTAACACTTCAGGATTTTCAGCATATCAAGTACAATTTTATGAAGTATGGCCAAAAACTATTGCTTCTGTTCCTTTAAGTTATTCAGACACAAATGCTTTAGTTAAAACTACTGTAACATTTGCTTATAGAAATTATGCTACATCAGCATGGTCTTATTTAAGTGATAACAAATTTAAAGAATATGCAGCCTTAGATAGAACTGAGTACAGAAACAATTTAACTGCTATGCAAACAGGTTTACTAGATAATCTTCCTTTTGGTATTGGTAACGAAATAGGAAGAGTAGGAAGACAAGTGTTTGATACAATAAAAAATAAATTACCAATAGGTAGAATAACAGGCGGTATGGTATTTCCAAGAGGCATGCCAGAACCAAGTGACTTTAGAGATTTAATATTATAATAAGGAGAAATAATGAGTATACCATTAATGAAAATACCTGAATATGATTTGATACTATCAAATAATGTAAAGGTTAAATACAGACCATTTTTAGTAAAAGAAGAAAAAATACTATTATTGGCAAATGAAAGTCAAAACGAAAATGAAATGATCAACACACTTATTAATATGGTTCAAAGCTGTATTAAAGGTGATGTAGATGTAAAAAAGTTACCTGTGTATGATTTTGAATGGCTATGGTTGAACATAAGATCAAAATCTATAGGTGAGGTTATACAATTAAAATTAAAATGTCCAGATGATGAAACACAAGTTGTTGATTATGATTTTAATGTAGAAAGTGTAAAACCAAACTTAAATAAAAAATTTCAAACAAAAATAGAATTTGCTGAAGACTATGGTGTAATAATGAAAGTGCCAACAATAAAAGAAGTAGCAAATAAAAGAACTATACTTGATTTGTCAATTAACTTGATGAGGGATTGCATTGCTCAAATATATCAAGGTGAAGAAGTATTTGAAGCAAGTGAGTTAGAACCTGCTGAGTTAGATCAGTTTTTAGAGAATTTGACAATGGTTCAATTTAAAAAGATAAGAGATTATTTTGAGTCATTACCAATTATATCACATACTATAGAATATAAGAATCCTAAATCAGGTAAAGAACATAAATTATTATTACAAGGTGCAACTGATTTTTTTCAGTTACCCTCTTACATGAAAGCCTAGAGAGTTTTTATCGTACTAATTTTGCTTTAATGCAGTACCATAAATACTCTTTAAGTGATTTAGAAGAAATGCTGCCGTGGGAGAGGGAAATATATGTTGAACTATTAATGCAACATATAAAAGAAGAAAACGAAAAGTTAAGAGAGAAACAAAGAGGGAGAACATAATGATAGAAGTAGGAAAAAATATAATAGTAAACATATGGGTATTTTTAAGAGATGAAGTACCTCAATTTATGTCAAACTGGAGATTAATACCAAGAGTATTCATGTTGCTATATGGATATGCTTTTTATATGACAATGCAATGGTTTATGGCACTACCTGAACCAAACAATGCACAGGCAGGTTTTGTATCTGTAGTTGTTGGTGCTGGTGCAGCTTGGTTTGGTTTATATGTAAATGGTAAACCTAGTAAAATAGAAACAAAGAAATAATAAATGCAATCAAAAGTCTTTAAAAAAGGAAGTCCTGAAAACTTTAATAAGATTCTTAAAAGACAAAAAGAAGAAGAGTCTGATCCTAAGTTTGCTATATCTGATGCCTTGCAGGAGTATCAATCACAGTTAGAGAAATCTGCTGGGTATCAGAATCAAAGTAAATTAAATGATGCTAAAATAAGAACAGATATAGTCAACTATGTGATAAACTACGGTCCTGGTGATTTAGAAGGATTGAAAGGAATGGAGTTTGATGATGCAAAAACTCTACAAAAGACTATTGAAAAAGAAATAGGTGAATATGAAGGATTAAATAAAAAAGGCATTATTAGTGATGAAGAACTTATATTCATAAAAGAAACTGTAGGTAGAACAAATGAACAACTAAAAAAAGTTTTAGGACTAACCACAAAATTATCATTATCATTTAGAGATTTCAAAAAAGAATTAAAACCTTTAAAATTAGCACAAAGAATAGGTCTTACAAATATACCAATCATTGGTAAAAGAATTGAAAGGGCGATTGAGTCTGATGATCAGGCAGAGAGTAAAGCATTATCTTTGAAAAGAAGATTAAGAACAAAAGAGGCTAAAGAGCAATTTAAAACTGGTGGACAAAGTACCGTACAAACACAATCAGAGCAAAGAGAAGAATTAGCAAGAGAGGCCACATCATCATTGGTTACTGAAACACCATCAACAGGTATTTCAAAAGAAGAACGTATTGAAGAAGAAAGAGAGTCTGATAAACAGTTTGAAACATCATCAGGCCTATTAGAAAAAATATTAATCGAAAATCAATTGACAAATGAATTGCTAGGTGGTAAGAGTGGTAAAGGAGAAGATAGTGGTATTGGATTTGCAGAAAAATATTTAGGATTTAAATTTATAAAAGATTTATTTAAAAAACCTAATTTTCTTAAAAACGTAGGTTCAGTTGCAACTGCTTTGACAACATTAACAGCTGGTGGTATGGCTGTCACATTGTCATTAGGAGGTGCAGCTGGTATTGCAATTGGCAAACTAGTTGACTATTTCTTTGGACCTAGGAAAGATAATGAGAACGAGAGAGAAACAATGGCCGCAAATCAAGCAGCAGGTCTTTATGATGAAACCAACCTAGACGTAGGTGATGCATTTAAAGATGAAAGAGAAGCAGTGATGTTAGATGAATACAATAGATACAAAAAAGAATTAGGCGGTATGTCATTTGAAAATTACAAATCAAGTAGAGCTGCAACTGGTGTTGGTAAATATATTGAAGGTGGGAATAGAGAAGACCCTTTTAATGAAGAGTCTATGAAGAATATAGGTAAAATTAAAATGTATAATGAAAATCCTAGCAAGTATGAAATTATGTATCCAGAGAAGTCACTTTTTGATAAACTTACATCAAAAGTTTTTAGTGGTTCTTCAGATGAATTGCAAAATATGTACACTGGACAATCAGCAGCCATGGGATTAACAGACATAAGTCTTTCTCAAAAGGCTGATAAAATAACAGAATTAAAAACAAACAACATTGAAAAATTAACTACCGAAACTGGTGCGGCTAACAATGTTGTAATACAAAAAGGCGGAGATACTGTATCAACAACCAACACGTATGATGTACAAGGATCAATTGGAACATCACAACAAGACGGTAGATTTTACCATGATATAGGGTAATAAATATTAATATGTTTAACTTTAAAAATCCATTCAAAGCACTATCAAAGGTAATGAAAACAGGTGCAAGTGCTAGTAATATTGCTAAATCAACTAATTTAGCAACTATTGGTTCATTGTCTAAAGGTGTTATTGATTACAATCCATCAAATATAAATTACGGTAGTGGTATGGCTAAAGACTCTACTGAAGGTGGTAAGTTTTTTGTATATCCAACTGATGAAAAAGAACAAGAACACTACATGCTATTTGATGTTATAAAGAGAGATGATAAAACATCAATGGGAGGTCCACCAAGTGTGTCAACATTTGCAAAAAATAATTTAACAGGTGTGATGAATGGTGATGCAACCGTAGATAAAAAAAGATTAAACACAGTAATTTACGGTGCAAATAGATTTTTCGGTGAAGGTGGATCATTAGGAATTATACCTACAGGTACAGGTGCTGAAAGATCAGTTGTTTCATCAATGGCAATTTACATGCCTCAGACGCTTAATTTTAACTTTGCAGCTGATTATGGTCCTGCTGAAATTGGTATCGTTACTGGTGCAATAGCAAGTTTAAAAGATTTTTTTACTAGTGGTTTTGACACATCAAATTTAGGTAGTATTGCACAACAGGCTAGTAAGGGTGTTATAGGATTATCAACGTTTCTAACAGGTGGATTAGGAGCAGGTGCTTCAGCAGCATTACAACGAAGAACAGGTATAGCACCAGCTGCCATGACAGAAATGATATTTAATGGTATTGACTACAGAACCTTTAGTTTTGAATTTAAATTTACACCAAGATCAAAGAAAGAGTCTGACATTGTAAAAAATATGATAAGAGAGTTTAAACTTGCTATGTTACCAGAACGATACGGAACAGGTAGTATTGCTGCATTTAAAGTGCCTTACGAATTTGTAATACGATTTATGCAAGGCACTAAAGTAAATCCTTATATAGAACAGTTAGGATTGTGTGCTTTAACTGAAGTTGGCACAGATTATGGTGATAAATTTTCAACTCATGCATCAGGTGATCCTGTAACAACTAATTTAAAATTAACATTTAGAGAACTAGAACTAATAGAAAAAGATAGATACAAAGAATTAAACCCTTATTAATATGGCAACTTATTTTTCATACTTTCCTAAAATACTTTATGATGCTGCTGGTAATGGCAATTACAAGTTAGTAACAAACTTGTTAAATCGTGTTCAAATGAAACGAGGCTTAAAAGAAGTGGCATCTATTTTTGACACCATAAGTGTACAAGGTGAAATGTCACCTGAACACGTTGCTGAAGATTATTATGGCAATCAAAAGTATTATTGGATTGTGTTATTGTTTAACAATGTCAAAGACAGATTTTATGATTGGCCTTTACCACAACAAGATTTTGAAAAATATGTAAACGACAAGTACAGCAATCCAAATGCAGTACATCACTATGAAATAGACCAAGAAAGTGGTGCAACATCATCATTTGATAATTCACATAAAGTACAAGTTAATAGTACTGTTGCAGGTGCAACTGCCGTAACTAATTATGATTACGAGTTAAGAAAACAAGAAGAAAAAAGTAGAATAAGACTTCTAAAACCAGATTACATTGAATTAGTGGTAGAAGAATTTACAACATTGTTAGGTAATTAATGAATGAGCGACAAACCACAATACAAGGATAACAACTACAGATACCCTGGAGACTTTAGAGCAAAAGAAATATTACTCTACAGTTATGGTGGTAGCATATTAGACATATCAGAGCTGACTGCTGTTGTTAACATTTATCAAAGCATAGACTCACCATTTGTAAGTGGCAATCTTATGTTTTTTGACTCTGTAGGTGCAACGGATAAATTACCTATTATTGGTAATGAGTTTTTAGAATTTAAATTAAGAACACCGATAGAGGCTGGCTCAGACGAAGAAATAGACGCATCAAATCATAGATTTCAAGTGTACGAAAAGAAATCAGTTAAGACTTCACAAAACGTACAGGCAATTGCTTTATTTTTTACATCACAAGAAAAAATTAGAAACGAGAGATTACGTGTTTCAAAAACACTTTCAGGTTCATATTCTGAAATGGTTGAGTCGCTTGTAAAAGGTGACAACACATTACTAAATTCAAAGAAAAATTTATTTGTAGATCAAACACTTGGCAACTATTCATACACATTCCCAAATGTACGACCATTAGATGGCATTATGCAAGTGGCATCTATATCAGAACCAGTTAATTTTAGAACACCACATTATCACTTTTTTGAAAACAATCGAGGTTTTCATTTTAGATGTTTAGAAAGTTTATATAGAGAAAGTAACGACAGTACACGAACAAGACCATTTGTTGCCTATTTTGATTTACTGTCTGCCTTTAATGCTAACTTTGGCACAGTAGATGAAGAAACATCAACACCAATTACTAAACCATATTCATTTTCATTTGATAAGTCTTATGACACATTAACCAATACAAGAACAGGTATGTTTGGCAGCTCAATGTATTCACATGATTTAATTGATAAAAAGTTTACAAAGACAAATCTATCCTATACAAGTTATTACGACCGTGCATTACACATAGATGCACCTGATGGGATAGGTAATCGTTATCAAGGTATTATGCCACCAGGTCCTGCTGATTTTGATGATGAATATACGGTAGACGATAAGACATCAGGTTCAACCAATAAAAAACAAGTAGATGATTTAACAAGGTCTAAAATGAATCGTCTTGGTGTAACCAAACGTAAATACATGGATGACTATTTTGCTCGTGTATTTGTATCACCAAACACAAGACATAATCATATAAGAAACAGTGAAGGCACATCATCTGATCCTAGATTAGAACAAAAATATGCCATATCAGAATCAACAAGAGATTACTTCTCTATGAGCGTAGATGTACCAGGTAACTTTACATACAACGTAGGTGACCTAGTATGGTGTGAAGTGCCATCATACAATGCTGTTATGGCAAATAGTGATAAAGAATTAACAAGAGAAGGTAAGATTGATCCGTTATTGTCAGGTCGGTATCTCATTAAATCATTACATCATCAAATAGACTTTTTAGATCAAAAGCATACGACAGCTGTAACTGTTGTACGTAATATATTTGCAAGTGATTTACCTAACGCAGAAACATTTAAAGCAAATGCACAATTTAGAACAAAACCTGTAGATGTCATAGGATCAGGTATTGACCTTGCTACACTGAATCCTATGAAAAATCTAAAAGACTTGAAAATACCGTCACCACAGATAAGTACTGTGGAAGACATTGCCAAGTCATTAGGTGTAGATTTGAGTAGTACAGACTTAAATGTTAAGGATGCCGCTAATAAGGCGGTAAATGACGTGCTAAACAGTACTTCTAATCGTGTTTTACAAAACAAATACCTTGCAAAAATCAACAGTGCTGTATTAGATAGAAAAACAGTTATAGAAAAGATTGCTCAAAAGGCAAAATTACAATTAGGTGGTATTAATCTCAATGCTGTATCAAATCTAACAAATTTACAAGGTATGGCCAAAGACAGATTAGCAGAGGGATTAAAAGGACGAATCAATAACTTTGTTCAGTCTTCAATAGTTGACTTTAAAAACTCAAACGTATTTAAGTCAGCAAAGAGTTTTTTTAAAGGTAAATTCTTCTAGTATGCTCAAAGTTTATTGCGAGTTTAGAAAAAATTTTCCATATAAGGGTATGGCCACAAGAGAGGACATGAATAGAATAGACCTACAAACAATGTAAGAAAGAAACTATATTAGAACTTACAAAGGACCAAAG
>Ga0255759_10006281_pt1 | contig 10059 bp, 9 predicted proteins | sample 101ome_20_FD_179959 | JGI IMG/M metagenome (GOLD analysis project Ga0255759, IMG submission 179959) | Coastal salt marsh microbial communities from the Groves Creek Marsh, Skidaway Island, Georgia - 101404AT metaG (version 2) | ecosystem: Environmental > Aquatic > Marine > Intertidal zone > Salt...
CTCGTGCTCGCTATAACTTTGAATATACCACTACTAAACTCTGTCATGAAATTATTTTAATTAATTGCTTTTCTTAAAAGGATTTTCCAAAACACAAGCAACTAAATGAATTCTATCTTGCTCACCTCCGTTAAAAAAGTTGTGATATTTTGTATTATTAGTGATAGTTACTGATCCATCTGCAGGCATGTGTCTGCAAACCTCTTCTATGACCATTCTGCAACCTTTATTTGTTATGATTGGTATATGCAATCTTGGTTCTGGATCTCTGTGCCAGCTTAAAGTTGATCTAGGTTCTTTTAGTAAAATTCTAACTCGTCCTAATTTAAAATGCTTACTAATAACATTGTAGACTTCTTCAAAATATGTTCCTTTAAATTCTGGAACTATTTCAGTGTACTTTGACTCATCTACAGGTTTATCTCTCTCAATCTCTTTTCCCTCTTCATCCGGAATAGTCCAATAAGTACCTCTTACATTATGTCCTTCGATAGAAGATTTATCACCTGGAATTTGATTTAAAGCAATCGCACCAAAATTTGTAATACCAAGTGTGTTAAATTTCTTTTTTTTGAGGATTAAATTAAAATCTGCTCTTAATTTTTCAACATCAAATTTGAGATTTGGAACAACAAAAAAATCATCCTTAATATTTTGATTAAGAGACTCTAAATTTTTTGATGATTTAACAATTTCCATATTAGTTTAACTTTTTTAAATCTACTCTATCAGCGTTCATTATTTTAGTCCATATTGCTACAAAATCCTTTACGAACTTTTCTTTATTATCATCTTGAGCATATATCTCAGCATAAGATCGCAGTATAGAATTAGAACCAAAAACTAAATCAGCTCTAGATGCTGTATACTTAATCTTTTTTGTTTTACGATCAATGATATCGTATGAGTTCTTGCCTGTTGGTTTCCATATATATTTCATATCAACTAAATTTAGAAAGAAATCATTTGTTAAAGCACCTACTTTATCAGTAAATACACCTTTGTTTTTAGACGACTCATGGTTTGTTCCTAACACTCTCATTCCTCCAACTAAACAAGTCATTTCTTGTGCTGTTAGACCCATCAGTGAAGCTCTTTCTAACAAAAGTTCCTCTGGCATTACCGAGTAATCTGATTTTACAAAATTTCTAAATCCATCATGTAGAGGTTCTAACCACTTAAAATTTCTAAATTCAGTTTGTTCTTGAGTAGAATCTCCTCTTCCAGGATTAAATGGAACTTTCACTTTTGAACCACCTTTTTTTATTGCTTTTTCTAAACCAACGTTACCTGCTAGAACAATTGTATCTGCAATAGATGCGCCAGTTTTTTTTGCAATACCTTCTAAAACCTTAAGTACTTTAGATAGTCTTTTAGGTTCATTAGCTTCCCAGCTTTTCATTGGCTCTAAACGAATTCTTGCTCCGTTTGCTCCACCTCTTTTATCGGTTCTTCTATATGTTCTAGCACTATCCCAAGCAGTAGTTATTAAATCACTATTGCTCAATTTACTTGCTGCAATCATTTTCTTAACTTTTTCTACGCTAAATTTCTTTTTAGATGGTTTAACATTCCCCTGCCAAACAAGGTCTTCTTTTGGTGCCCAAGGTCCAATGTAGTTTTCTTTATTACCCATTGTTCTATGTGTTAACTTAAACCAAGCTCTAGCAAATGAGTCTTCAAAAAACTTTGGATCTTTGTAAAATCTTTCAGAGATTTTTCTATATTCAGGATCCATTGCCATAGCCATATCAGCATCAGTGAACATTATTCTTGCTTTCTTTGTAGGGTCACCTAAATCAACTGGTTTCTTTTCTTCCTCTAAATTTATAGGTTCCCATTGCCAAGCTCCTGCTGGGCTTTTTTTACTTTCCCATTCGTAGTTAAGCAAAAGATCTAAATACTGATGATCCCATTTATCTGGATTTGTTGTCCAAGCGCCTTCAAGACCTGATGTTATTTGATTTACCCCTGTACCGCCATTTTTTTGTATCCAACCGAAACCTTGTTCATGAATATCGGCTCCTGCTGGTTCTGGCCCCAAATTAGCAGGATCGCCATTACCATGCGCTCTTCCTATTGAGTGACCTCCTACAGTTAATGCAGCAGTTTCCACATCGTTCATACCCATTCTGCCGAAAGTTTCTCTAACATCCATAGCAGTCTTAATCGGATCTGGTTTTCCTTCGACTCCTTCTGGATTAACGTAAACTAATTGAAAGTGAGATGCTGCTAGTGGTGCTTCAAGAGAAGATCTATCATTCGGATCTCCATACCTGTTTACTGCTAATGGAACTGTTTCTTTACCCCAGTAAACATCCTTTTCCGGTCCCCAAATATCTTCTCTACCAAATGAAAAACCAAAAGTTTTAAAACCAGCTTTTTCATAAGCCATAGTGCCCGCTAGAACCATTAAGTCAGACCAACTTAACCTATTTCCATATTTTTTTTTAATTGGCCAAAGTAGACGTCTAGCTTTATCTAGGTTTGTGTTGTCCGGCCATGAGTCTTGAGGAGAAAATCTATGCGATCCAACGTTTGGCCTACCATCAAATTCTCTATAAGTACCAACTTGGTGCCATGTTAGTCTAACCATTAGCCCAGTATAACTACCTAAGTCTGCTGGCCACCATTCTTGGCTATCCGTCATCAATTTAAATAAATCTTTTTTTAAAGCTTTGAAATTTAATTTTTTAACTTCTTTTTTGTAGTTAAATCCAGGAAGTGGATTAGTTTTAGTGTCATGCTGGTGCAAAATATCTAAATTTATACTATTAGGCCAAAGTCGAGAAGTATTTGACTCACCTGCTTTAGTTACGCCCCCGTGCATTACTGGGCATTTTCCGTTGCTATCTTTTTTATATTCTACGCTCATTATTTTCTCCTATATTTTAAAGTTTATAATAATTCTAAAGTAAGTCCAAGTGACAAACTGTCAGCTTTTCAAATTTATGATTACCTCTAAATTTTTTATAGTTTTGCCGTTAGGTGCTTTAGGAATTTTATCAAATTTTATCTCTCTGTCATTAATATCAATTAATTCTGATGTGTCACTGTCATAGAAATGGTGGTGATTTGAAATATTTGTATCGAAGTAAGTAGTGTTGTTTTTACCTCTTAAGTGTACCTCGCTTAAATGACCTGCTTTTTTAAAAGCGTGTACAGTATTATATATTGTTGCTAGTGCAAATTTTGTTGTAGTTTTTTTTGCTAAACTTTTGCATAAACTTTCGACTGTAAAATGAAATGTATTGTCTCTATTAAATAAAAACTTAGCTATTTCTACTCTTTGTTTGGTAGGTCTTAGACCAGAAGATCTTAATTTGTTTAAAATACTTGTTTTTTTCACTTAGTAATTTTAGTTTATAATTATTCTAAATTAGAAATATATACCATTACTTTCTTAAATCAAGTAAAACAGTTTAAAAATTATGCAAAAAAATAGTTATAGCTACGATGATCTAATTTCTTGTGGAGAGGGAAAATTATTTGGGGTAGGGAATGCAAAACTTCCACTTCCTCCCATGTTGATGTTTGACAGGATTACGGAAATTACAAAAGATACCGGAGAGTTTAAAAAAGGTTTTATTAAAGCAGAACTAGATATCAAAGATAGTTTATGGTTTTTTGATTGTCATTTTAAGGGAGACCCAGTTATGCCAGGTTGCTTAGGCCTAGATGCAATGTGGCAACTAGTTGGATTCTACCTAGGGTGGATAGGTGAGCCAGGAAAAGGTAGAGCTTTAGGAGTAAATTCTGTAAAATTTACTGGTGAAGTTTTAAAAAAAGTAAAAATGGCAACCTACGAAATAAACATAAAAAGAGTTTTAAAGAAAGAAGGCACGTGTGTTGGTTTAGCTAATGGAATACTAAGTGCAGATGGAAAAATTATATATAGAACAGAAAATTTAAAAGTAGGATTATTCAAATCATGAGAAGAGTGGTAGTTACAGGACTTGGTATTGTTTCTTGCTTAGGAAATAATCAGGAAGAAGTGTATCAATCTTTACTAAATTCTAAATCTGGTATTTCTTACTGTGAAGAATATAAAGAACATAATCTTAAAAGCCATGTTCACGGAAAACCAAACATTAAGCTTGCAGACCACGTAGATAGAAAATCAATGCGTTTTATGGGCTCGGGTTCGGCATATAACTATGTTGCGATGAAAGAGGCTATTAAGGACTCAGGATTAGAAGATAATGAAGTTAGTAATATAAAAACTGGAATAATCATGGGATCTGGCGGCCCTTCAATTGAAAACGTAATTTTAGCTGCAGATAAAACAAGAGCAAAAACTCCAAAACTTATGGGACCTTTTATTGTTCCTAGAACAATGGCTAGTACTGCTTCAGCAACACTTGCTGTTCCATTTAAAATCAAGGGTACTAATTATACAATGAGTTCTGCTTGCGCAACTAGTGGTCACTGTATCGGTAATGCAATGGAATTAATTCAAATGGGTAAACAAGATGTAATTTTTGCGGGTGGGAGTGAGGAAGTTCATTGGGCAATGACTGCGATGTTTGATGCAATGACCGCATTGTCATCAAAGTACAATGATAAACCTGAAACTGCTTCAAGAGCTTATGATAAAACAAGAGATGGATTTGTAATTGCTGGTGGAGCCGGTGTTTTAGTTTTAGAAGAATACGAACACGCAAAAGCAAGAGGTGCAAAAATTTATGCCGAACTTACTGGGTATGGTGCTACTTCTGATGGCTACGATATGGTGGCTCCATCTGGAGAAGGTGCAGTTAGATGTATGCAAATGGCAATGTCTACAGCGAAAAATAAAATTGATTATATAAATACTCACGGAACATCAACACCAGTTGGCGACATTACTGAATTAAATGCGGTTAGAAAAACTTTTGGAGAAAGTGTGCCCAAAATTAGTTCAACAAAATCTTTATCTGGTCATCCTTTAGGAGCAGCTTCAGTTCATGAAGCTATTTACTGTTTAATAATGATGAAAAATAACTTTATAACAGGCTCAGCTAATATTTCTGATATGGATGAAGAGGCAAAAAAATTTCCAATAGTTTCTAAGACTGAAAAAGGAGCAACTTTAAATACAGTTATGTCAAATAGTTTTGGATTTGGAGGAACAAACGCTGCTCTTATTTTTGAAAAGGTATAAATCATGGATTTAATGAAAGGAAAAAAAGGTTTAATTATGGGCGTCGCTAATGAACGTTCTATAGCCTGGGGAATTTCTCAAAAGCTGGCAGAGGCCGGTGCAGAACTAGCATTTACTTATCTTGGAGACGCCCTGAAAAAAAGAGTTATTCCTCTAGCAGAAAAACTAAATTCTAAAATTACTTTTAGTTGCGATGTGGAAAAAAAAGAGGAAGTGGTAAAATTATTTGAAGACATCAAATCACAATGGGGTCAAATTGATTTTGTAGTTCATGCCGTAGCGTTTTCGGACAAATCAGAATTATCAGGTGAATATCTAAATACATCTAGAGAAAACTTTTTAAGAAGTATGCTAATTTCATGTTTTTCATTCACTGAAGTTTCCAAAGAGGCATCAAAAATCATGAAAGAAAATGGAAGTTTATTAACGCTTACATACGAATCTACAAAAGCAATTCCTAATTATAATGTAATGGGTGTCTGTAAATCAGCACTTGAAGCCAGTGTAAAATATTTAGCAAGAGACTTAGGGCAAAAAAAACTAAGAGTTAATGCAATAAGTGCTGGCCCTATTAAAACATTAGCTGCTTCGGCTATTGGTGATGCAAAATTTTTATATAAGTGGAACGAAGATCATTCTTTTCTAAAAAGAAATGTTGATATTCATGATGTTGGGAACTCAGCTTTATACTTATTGAGTGATTTGGCTGCTGGCGTAACTGGAGAAATTCATTACGTTGATGCTGGCTATAATAAAGTGGGTATGCCTGATCCTAAGAATATTTCCTAAAATATCTTAAAGTTTTTAAACTTTTCTCTACGAAATAGTTTGTTAAATTTTGTAGTCTACTATTACTGGCGATATCAATAATATAATCTAAATTAACAATTTTTTGTTCATGTTTCTCGACAAATACTTCAAATTTTTTAAATGACTCCTCTTTCCACTCATTTATATGCATTTGAGTTGACTGAATGCCGATTGGTAAAAAAATTTCTTTGTAAAAAAGCTGAGGGATAAATAATATTTCATTTTTATAAAATGGAAATAAACCATAACCGTCGATAATAATTTTAATATTGGAATTTTTTAAAGCTTTTAAGGTATTTTCATCATAAATATGATTTGGTGCAAAAAAACTTCTTATATTGATGTTTCTTTTTTTAAACTCTTCTAAACCTTTTTTAATTTTATTAAATTGAGTTTCATAATCTAATCCATAAAATTCTGAGTTTCCCCCATAATTAAATAAATCTTTTTTTTTGTCAGATCTTTGAGTGTAAAGATGGTTACATCCATGCATTGTAATTTCCCAACCTTTTTTTTTCCAATTAGAAACTCTATTCCAAAAATCAATATTTTTCGGAAATTTCAATAATTCTGGATCTTTATTTATTGGTATTATTCCTAATAAAGGTTTAATTTTATATTTATCAAAAAGATCTTCACATTTGTCCATCTGTTTCCAGTTCATACATTCCGTAATATCATCCATTCTAATTAGTAACCCTGTATATTTGTTTGTTGCTTTTTTTATTGAATTGAACATATTAAATGTATCTTAAATTATTGTGAAAAATATTCATATCAAAAAAATCACTGAAATTAATAAAGATAAATTAGTTGAATTTTATAAGAAATCTTTACAGTTTGAAAACGGTGTAATTGAAAATTTTAATTGGAGATATCGTCTAGGCTTCAATGATTACGAACCTTTAGTATTAATTATTAATAATGAAATTTGTGGACACGCCGGTTTAATACCTACAAAGATAAAAATTAATAATATGATACATAATGCTATATGGTTTACAGATTTTTTTATTAATAAAAATTATAGATCAAAAGGATATGGAAAATTACTTACCGAAGAATGGATGAAGATATGTCCAATACAAATAACTCTTTGTAATGAGGACTCTTTAAGAATTTTTAGAAAGTACGACTGGGTAAATAACAAAAAATTTATTAGAAAAATTAAATTTAGTAATTATTTAAATATTTTACCTAAATTCAAAAATATTAATTATTCTAACAACTATGAGAATGTAGAAAATTTGCAATATTTGGAGCTGGACAATTCTATAATAAGTAAAATTATTGAAGTAAGTGATCATAATCAAATACAACAACCCTTCGGAATTTTAAGAGATGAACACTGGTTTAAATGGAGATTAATTGATTGTCCTTATAAAAAAGATATACATATTCTAAAAATTAGAGATCAATATTTAGTTACTCATTTAAGATTTAAAAAAAATTTGAAAATTTTAAATATAATCTATTCTACTTCTGATATAACTTCTGAAACTATTAATATACTTTTGAAATTTTTAAAAAAAAACAAAATAGATTTATTTGCATTTATTTCCAATAAAAAAAGATTTTTTGATAACTTAATTCCTGGACAGAAAAATCTTAATTTTGCATTTTATTCAAAAGATAAAAATATTTTAAATAATTTAAATAAAGATTTTGATGATATTCAATATATTGATAGTGATTTAGATTATATAGTTTAACTTACAGCTTGCTTCATTGATAATTTGACTTTACCTCTATCGAAACCAACTACTTTCACTGAAACTTCATCGCCCTCTTTAACAACATCACCAACTTTAGCTACTCTTTTGTCAGCTAATTCAGAAATATGAACTAAGCCATCTTGTTTTCCTAAAAAATTTACAAAAGCTCCGAACTCCATAATTTTTACAACTTTGCCTTTATAAATTTTTCCCATTTCAGGTTTTGCGATTAAATTTTTAATAAATTCTAATGCTTTATTTCTTGAAGCTTCATCTGGAGCGGCAACTGTTACTTCGCCTGTATCGTTAACATCTACTTTAGCGCCTGATGTTTCTACAATCTCTCTTATAGTTGCTCCACCTTTACCAATTACTGTAGCTATATCTTTTTTATCTACTTTTATTTTTTCCATTTTTGGAGTGTGTTTTGAAAATTCTTTTCTTGATGTTTTAATAGCTTTATTCATTTCAGCAAGAATGTGTTCTCTTCCTTTTTTCGCTTGATCTAAAGCTTTTTCCATGATTTCAAAAGTAATACCTGTGATTTTAATATCCATCTGTAACGATGTTATTCCATTTTTTGTACCCGCAACTTTAAAATCCATGTCCCCCAGATGGTCTTCGTCACCTAAAATATCTGATAATACAGAAAAATCATTTCCTTCTTTAATAAGCCCCATAGCTATTCCAGCTACTGGCTCTTTAATAGGAACTCCTGCATCCATAAGAGATAGAGAAGTTCCACAAACTGTGGCCATAGATGAAGATCCGTTGGACTCTGTGATCTCAGAAACAACTCTTAATGTATACGGAAAGTTTTCTTTTTTAGGTAATGATGAATTAATTGCTCTCCATGCTAATTTACCATGTCCTATTTCTCTTCTACCTGTCCCAATTCTTCCACATTCTCCGACAGAGAAGGGAGGAAAATTATAATGCAACATAAAGTTAGATCTTTGCATACCATCTAGGCTTTCTAGTCTTTGTTCATCATCTGACATACCTAGAGTAGTTACTACAAGTGCTTGGGTTTCCCCTCTAGTGAACAATGCAGATCCATGAGTTCTTGGTAACACACCAACTTCACAAGTAATTTGTCTAACATCTGCTAAGCCTCTTCCATCTATTCTTTTTTTATCTTTTAATATTGCCGTCCTAACAATATCTTTTTCTAAAGACTTTAGCTGAGCCATTACTTGATTTTCTGTTAGTGACTCATCTTCGGCAAAGATTTCTTTACATTGAGTTTCAATTTCAGAAATAGCTGTTGATCTTTTCTTTTTATCTATTTCTTTAAATGCACTTCTCAAGCCTGTTTCAAATTTTTCAGCAATTTTCTTCTTTACTTCTGAGTGATCAATTTCTTCAACTTCCCATTTAGGTTTTGCAGCTTTTTTTGCTAACTTTTCTATTGCTTCAATTACTGGAACAAATTTTTCGTGACCGAACTTTACGGCATCTAACATTATACTTTCAGACAATCCCGAAGTTTCTGACTCAACCATTAAAACAGCATCTTTTGTTCCGGCAACAACTAAATCTAACTCTGATTCTTTCAATTCTTCTTGCGAAGGATTTAACAAATATTTTCCATCTTTATATCCGACTCTACTTGCAGCAATAGGTCCTTGAAACGGCAAACCTGAGATAGCTAAAGCAGCAGATGATGCGATAATCGATAAAACATCTGGTTGATTTTCTCCATCATAAGATAAAACTGTGGGAAGTAATTGAACTTCATTTAGAAAACTTGAGGGGAATAAGGGTCTAATAGGTCTATCTATTAATCTCGATATTAGAGTTTCGGCTTCAGTTGGTCTTGCTTCTCTTTTAAAATACCCTCCAGGAATTTTACCAGCTGAGTAATATTTTTCTTGATAATTAACTGACAGTGGAAAGTAATCTTGACCATCATTTAATTTTTTTGCTCCTACTGCTGTAGCGATTACCACGGTCTCTCCTAATGATGCAATGATTGCTCCGTCTGCTTGGCGAGCAACCTTTCCTGTCTCTAAAGTTAATTTTTTACCATTAACTTCTAATTCCTCTTTATGTATTTTGAACATTATTTCCTTAAATTTAATTGTTTGATGACCTTTTGATAGGAATCAACATTTTTCTTTTTAAGGTAGGTAAGAAGTTTCTTTCTTTTATTGACTGACTTTGTAAGACCTAATGTCGAATGTTTATCCTTTTTAAATTTTTTAAAGTGTTCAGATAATTTTATGATTTTATCTGTAAGCAAACCAATTTGTATTTCTGTTGAACCAACATCTTTTTCATGAATGGCTAACGATTTAATTGTATCTTTTTTTTTCTTTATCATTTTTATTATTTTCTTTTATAATTTTTTCAATCTTTTCAGCATATTCAAATGAGTTATCTTCTACA
>Ga0255759_10006282_pt1 | contig 10058 bp, 6 predicted proteins | sample 101ome_20_FD_179959 | JGI IMG/M metagenome (GOLD analysis project Ga0255759, IMG submission 179959) | Coastal salt marsh microbial communities from the Groves Creek Marsh, Skidaway Island, Georgia - 101404AT metaG (version 2) | ecosystem: Environmental > Aquatic > Marine > Intertidal zone > Salt...
AATGTCCCAGCGTGACCTATCCCTACCCAAAAAACAAAATTTACAATTGCATACCCCCAGCCAACTGGGTTATTTAACCCCCAGATACCAATGCCTTCCCATATCAAATAAGCTAACATTGATTTGAGCAACAAAACTCCCGATATAGCAGTACAAAACGCAATTAGCCACCATGAAGGCAACTTCATTTCCATTGGTTTACTAACTATTTCTGTAACTGATTCAAATGTCTCTCCAGGACGTACTAAATCATCTCGTTTAATTTGAACTGTATTATTAGTGCTTGTTACCATGATGCTCCTTTTTTCCACTAGAATTTGTAGCAACTAGCAATTTATTAGGATTAAAAACATTTGCAAGATACGTTGTACGAGCACCTAATAATAATTGCTCTAAAATTGAATAGTTACGTTGTTTTTTTCTCCATTTAAAAACCTGGCTATTTTCATCCAAAATATTTCCAAAAGCAATCCCATCGGTAGGACATGCTTGTTGACATGCCGTTTTCAAATCAGCATCCTTAACACTACGATCTTCATTTGAAGCCTTGATAGTTGCAGATTTAATTCGTTGTATACAATACGTACACTTTTCCATAATCCCACGCATTCTAACAGTAACATCTGGATTAAACTGCTTAGCTATAGATTTATCCGGTTCTTTTATATAATCAAAAAGATGAAATCTTTTTTTATCAACAGATTGAGGATTTCTTTGATGATAATCAAAAAAGTTAAACCGTCTTACCTTAACAGGACAGTTATCAGAACAATAACGAGTTCCAACACAACGGTTATAAACCATTACATTTAAACCTTCATCATCATGAACAGTAGCAGCAACCGGGCAAACTTGTTCACATGGAGCATTTTCACAATGCAAACATGCAACAGGTTGATCTAATATTTTTGGATTATCTTCATTACCTTCATAATAACGATCTGTTCGCAACCATTGCATCTCACGTCCATTTAAAACCTGATCTTTTCCTACAATAGGAATATTATTTTCAGCCTGACAACTTGCTGTACAAGCATTACACGAAGTACAACGAGTAAGATCAATCACCATTCCCCACTGGTAACCCGTATTATATTCATGATTTTTCCATAATGACTCATTATGAGGCACTTCTTCCATACCCTGAGCAAACGTAGGGTTTTGATTATATTCAGATACAGTTGCATAACGCACATGAGGTCTACCTTCCATAGAACCATGATCTTGTGTAGTAGCAAATGTATGTTTCTCGCCTGTATTGATTAAAGTAACATTTGAAACAATAAAATCAGTATCAAATAAATTAAATGCATTAAAACCAACACCATCTTCAATTCTATGCCCCAACTGTTTTCCATACCCCATAGAAATTGAAATCGCATCAATTGCATGACCAGGGGAGATAAACACAGGTATTTCTAGGTCAGAACCATTAGACTGAAGCCGAACAACGTCACCCGTAACTAAACCTAAACGCTTAGCAGTTTTTGGAGCGATGTAAGCAGCATTATCCCAAGTTAATTTATGAATTGGATCAGGCATTTCCTGCAACCAACCATTATTAGAAAATCTACCATCTAAAATCTTATAATCAGGATACAACGTAACTTCTAACTCATGATTTGAAGAAACCGCTGTCTTTGTCTGTATTGGATTAACTTTAGTTATCGATGGATAGGTTAAAATATTTTTCTTTGTATAAAAGCCATCATGAATTACCTTATCAAATTGCTCAGATGATAAAAAATTCCAAGAATTCTTAACTAAAGAGTAATCTGAACGATAAACTCGAAAAACCAAATTTAAAAACTCATGATCAGTCAAACCTTCCACAGTTCGATGAATAACAGGCTGGGCTATTGAAACTACGCCATCTGATGATTCTAAATCATTCCATGATTCTAAGTAGTGTAGACGAGGAACAACCCAATTACAAAGCTTTGAAGTTTCATTGTCATAGTAAGTTAGATGAATTCTATTTACCGCTTTCGATAGAGCACGTTTTAAACCTAATGAATTTGGAGCTGAATAAACCGGATTGCCCCCTAGAATTAAAATTGTATCAACCTTATTTGAATTTAAATCATCAACTAAATTTGAAATTGAATCAATAGAAGAAACCTTATTAAATCCATAATTTAAAAATGGCATTGCCTGATAGAAAACAGTATTAAAATTATTACCAAGAATACTATTTATTAAAAATACTAGCTGATGTATTGATGAATCTAAATGCGAACCAGCTGTTATTAGTGAACGACGTCTATTTGCAATCAAATCATCCGCAATTATAGTCAACGTATTATGATCAATAAAATCTAACTCTACCGGCTTGTATGAAACATTTGCATACCTATCAAGATCATTAAACCCAACCTTTCTAGCAACTAAAATTAATAACTGAGATAACACCTCTGCAATATCCGACTGCTTCACAGGATATCTATGATCCGCTTTTGAACCGGTAACAGTAAACCTCTCTTCAAAAGAATAAAGCCTATTAAGATCAATATCACTATCAGGATCACGACGATCAGAAAACTCACGTGAGTACTGAATCTGGTGCTGACCAAAGGACAGGAAATCATCTGAAAAAGAAACAATTACATTCGAGCGTGTTAAGTCAAATTTGGTATTTAAAAACTGGTTTGTAAGATCTTTAAGACCAAATCGCTGATTATCATTATTATAAGATTCATAACGATAAAACTTTGCTTCTGGCATCCTTGATAGAATAGAGTCAATTAAAGCATATGTCGTTGGAGATAACACATCCTCAATCAAAAACACCAAACCATTGCCTTTTGACTTTAAAAATTTATCCTTTAAACCAAGCATAGAATCTTTAAATTCATCAATAGTTTCTGACTTCGTTAAATTTTTAGGCGATTTCAAACGATCTGGATCATATAAATCTATAACCGAAGATTGCTGATACAACAGAGACGATCCATTGCTTTCAGGATACAGAGGATTCCCCTCTATTTTAGTTGGTCTACCCTCATGAGTTTCAACAAGAACCCCATAAACAGCAGAATTTAACTGATACGATGTGGCATAAAACGTAGGTGTTCCAGGAACTACATGCTCCAGCTTTTTAGCATAGGGCTTAATTTTATAGTAAGGCTTTCTAATGTTACATCCAGACAACCCCGCCAAAGCAGCTGTTGAACCAAGAAACTTTAAAAAGTCACGACGCGAAACTCCCTCACCAAGCTCTGAGGCACCCTCTTGAAACTCTCGATACTTGAATTTCTCAACCTCTTTACTATTATTCAAATCCTCAATACTTCGCCATTGTTTATTCATCACACTCTCCTACCTATGGCACACACTACATTCAATTTTTGGGTTCAAATGGTATTCTTCAACCAACCGAGCACCCATTTCTAACGGATCTTCATCCGATTCCCAAGATAAATTTGTAACATGCTCTTTAGGCCATATAGAAGGCGCCGGATTTCTATGACAATCAAGACACCAAGACATACTTAATGGTTCAACTTGTTGGACAATCTCCATTTGGTCAACTCTACCATGACATTGAACACATGAAACCCCAGAATTAACATGACGAGAGTGATCAAAATACACATAATCCGGCAGCATATGAACATTAACCCATTCTATAAATTCATCAGACTCATAGCTTTTCTTAATGTCTTTTATATACGGACTATCTTGCTTGATTTGATCATGACAATTTAAACATAATTCAGAAGAAGGGATATTAGCATGAGCTTGAGTTTCAACATTATAATGACAGTAACGGCAATCAATCCCTAACTCACCAGCATGAAATCTATGACTATATGGAATTGGCTGAACTGGCTCATAGCCAACTTCTAGATGATTTGGAGAAAACCAATACCAAAACAAATGAATAACAAACATTACAGTTAAAACTACACCAACAAGTATCATTGCAGGAACTTTATTTGACCATTTTGGAAAAACAAAATTTTCAGATTGCTTTGAAGAATCATCTTTACCAGATTCATTTGACTGGTTATTTTTTTTTACTTCATTTTCTTTCGAAACCATAAAATCCTACTGTAATAATTTTAATTATTATTTTTTAACTTTTTAAATAAGCTCTCAACATCATGTTGCTAAGTCAAATCTTAAAAATTAAAAAAAAAGTATAACACTTTATCCAAAGATATAGTCAAGTAAAAATTATAATTTCAGAATTATTTATATGCTAAAATAAAATTTATGAAAACACCCATTAACAATGTTATTCCTGTATTACTAGATAAATCTATTACAAATATTATTAATTACACTCTTACTAATAATCAGATCAAAATTATTGAATTCGAATTTGCCATTAGACGTAATTTAATTTCTAATAAAACTTTATTAATTTTAGATAACGATCTCCCCCAATCATCAAAAAAGAATGTTATTGATAAAATTAAGTCTCTTCAATTAAAACCTTTAATTTTACTTGCTATTAGTTCTAATTATCGTTATTTTTTATCAGAGCCAATTCCATTAGCAATCAGTGGCATAATTTATAAACCATTTGATATGGAAGAATTTTTTAATATTATTAAACACCCTAGTAATCATGAACTCAAAAATTGAAGAATCAATTAATCAAATCAATAACAATTTTTTTTCTGATATAACAATTATTGAAGAAGTATTTAGAATTGTTAAATTTATTTTCTCAAGTAGCAGTATTAATATTTACATTTTTAATTACGAAACAAAAAAAATTGATTTCACATTATCTAACAATGATTTATGGCCACTTCCAAACAATCTTATTCGATGGTTAACGAATACATCTAATAAATATAATCATTCTCATATTTTTATTCCAAATAGAAAAGAATTTATATTAACAGATTTCAAGCAATTAAAGACTGATCAGAAAAACTATGATTATTCCTGTAATGATGGACTGATTATTAATATAATCAATGAAGAAAAAACTATCTATGGAACTATTTTTATTCATAACTGGAACTCTAAGCAAGCATTAGCAAGCTGTTATCCTAACTTAAAATCAAAAATAAACAGCATATCATCCTACATTAATCAAATCATCAATTCTATTGAGAATTATCATATTCACAAAAAAATAGCGTCATTACTCGATGATAAAAATAAACTTACTCAAAAAATCCATGAAGATAAACAATCCCTAAATCGAAGATTAACTGAACTAACAACACTTTACGAAACATCCAACGAATTAAGCCAATCGTTAAACCATATTGAAATCATTGAAAATATTTCTCGAAGTATCAATAAAGTTTTAAGTTATGATGCATGCTCAATTTATTTAAAAAAAATTTTTAATAAAAACGAATTATTTGTAACTGTAGGTAGCAACTTTAATAGTGCTGCTACAAAAGATTTAACTAATCGATCATTAAGTTGTATTGATGACTACTTTTCTTCTGAATCAGATCCAAGCAATATTGATATTAAAATTAAGAAAGTAAATAAGTCATGCAAACCTAGCGAAACTATTATTCAATCACAAGCAACTGTTCCTTTAATCTTTCAAGATGAAGCCATCGGCCTAATAACACTTTTATCTTACAAAAAGAATGCTTTTCAAAAGTATGAAAAACAATTTATAAATACAATTTCTATAAACATTGCTTCAACGTTAGGAAAAATAAAAATTATTCATGAACTTGAAAAATCAAAGATATATTCTGTAATTGAAAGTATCACCGAACCCATAATTATTATTGATGAAAAGAACACCATCAACATTATAAATCCACAAGCAGCAGCACTTCTTAACATAAATTCAAATCAAACCATTATGTACGACAAACTTATAAAGTTATTAGATGAACTGAGATTAGTAAAACTTTACCAAAAAGTAAAAAAAACCAAAATTCCCGTTATTAATGAATTAGCAAGCTATAACCAAAAAAGTTTTATGGTCAATATTTCTCCGGTAATCAATAAAGAATATGGCTATGTAGGCATTATCTTTTTATTTCGCGATATTACACATATACAACAAATGGATAGAATTAAGTCTCAGCGTTTAGAGGCTATATCCGAAGTAAATAAAATGATTAACTCTATTGAAAATTTAGATAATCTTCTTGAAGAGATAATGGAGTTTTTACTCAAAACTACTAATTGCAATATGGGCTCGATACAACTTAAGCAAAAAGACCGCTTCATAACAGCAAGTCATATTAACTTTCCAGAAAAAATCAGACGTTCTTATCGATATAACAATCGTGAAACAATTTCAGAAAAAGTTGAAAAATCAAAACAATTAATTTTAATTGATAACTATTTCTCATCACCAAACTTAGATCCAAATGTAAAAATACTAATTGATCTTTACTTATGCATCCCAATAATGATTAATAATGATCTAATAGGTATTATTAATTTAGCAAAAAAATATGGAACATCCTCTACAAATTTTACAAAAGAAGACATAGATACCCTACAAACGATTACCACATTAGTTGCAACTACTATTCATAATTCTATGCTTCATAAAGAGAAGCTAGAAAAAGAAACTATTGATCAAGAGCTAAAATTAGCCTCAGAAATTCATAACAACCTCCTTCCAATAAATTTACCAAAAAAACCAAAACTTCTTATCGGAACACTGAATATACCTGCCCAAAAAATTGGTGGAGATTTCTATGATTTTATTGAACTAGATAAAAATCGAACTGGAATAATTATTGCTGACATTGTTGGCAAAGGAATTCCTGCAGGATTATATATGGCTGTTTTGAAAAGTATTATTAATCGAACTATAAATGAAAAACAAACCCCAAAAGAAACAATTCAAGAACTAAACAAAGTCATTTATGCAGATCCGGTAATTAATAAATTTGTACCCCTGTTTTATGGCATTCTAGACTCTCAAAAAAATCTTTTTACCTATTCTAATGCAGGGCACGAACCTGGTTATATTCTAAGAGAAAATAAATTTATCAAATTAGATACCAAAGGATTTCCTCTGGCTGGTTTTAAAAATCAAACATTTGTTGAAAAGAAAATAGAAATCAAAGATAGCGATCTATTTGTTTTTTTTACTGATGGTATCTTAGAAATAAAAATTGCAAATAACACCTCCATTGGTCTAAATGGATTTAAAAGTTTTATTCAAAAAAATCAAAAATTTCCTCCGCAAATAATTTTAGATAAAATTAAAAATTATATTTCAGGTACTGAAAATTCCCCCGTCAAAAAAGATGATATTACAGTAATTGCTTGTAAATTTAATCAAAAACTCAATTATAAAAACCAGCTTTTATTAACAAAAAGTATAGCGACTTTAAGCTCAATTTCTGAAATAAAAAAAGTTAGAAAAGAAGTAGATAGCATTTGTAAAGCAACAAACCTAGAAGGGTCTTTAAAATTAGATTTACAACTTGCTGTAAATGAAGCTCAAGCTAATATTATTGAACATGCGTATTTGGGCGATCCTAATAAGCCAATTTATTTTCATTTTTCTATTTATGAAGATAAAATAGAAATTACAATAAAAGATAATGGAATCCCCTTAAAAAGCAGTTCTATTGAAAAAAAAATAAGCAATAATTTAGAAAAATTAGAAGGATCTGGGTTGGGATTATTTTTAATTTATACCTTGATGGACGAAATAGAATTCACATCAAAAAACAAAGAAAATAATCTTAAACTTGTTAAATACATTCTTCAGTAAGTATAATTAGTTAAAATTATGGAAATTGAAAAAAAGAAAATACCAAATACAAATATCACCAAAGTTACATTTGGTTACGAAAGAGACCCCGAAACAAATGAACTCATGGGATCTATTGAGCTTGATATTGAAAATCAAGTTCAATTTATTGAACAGATAAACTTAATCTTAGATGAGGGAGAATCTCTAATTATTCTATCTCTTTCTGAAATTAATTATATTGATTCATCTGGACTTTGGGCTATTTTTGAAAGTTTTAAAAAAGCTGAACAACGCAGTGGAAAAATAGTTCTATTAAATCCTAGAAAAGATGTAAGAAGAGTTTTAGACATTACAAAAATATCATCTAAAATCAAAATTTTTGAAGAAGATGAAAGTGCTATCAATTATCTATCTCAAGAATGAACTTATCTATTAAAGATATTTTAGTAGACAATAAAATTATTGAAGAGTCATACATATCAGATTTAATCACAAATAACGAAATAGCTCCTGAAGGGCTTTATCAAACATTACTTGAAAAAGAAAAAATAGTCGAAGAAGAAGTATTGTTATTATTTTCTCAAAACACCAATATTCCATTCGATATTATTGATAACAGCATAATCGATGTTAAAGTCAGTCAATTAATTCCTGAAACCGTTGCTAGAAAACACACTATTTTAGCCTTATTTAAATTGGGTGAAACCATAACAGTTGCAACATCGACCCCATGTACAACAGAATTTATTGAAGAAATTGAATTTATAACAAGTTGTAATGTTTCTACTGTTTTATCTCCACAAAAAAGTATTTTAGATCAAATAAATTCTTCATATTCATACCAAGATGATAGAGGGGATACTGATAGTTCTTCCGTTTCTAGTTTATTTGAAATGGGACTTGAATTAGTTGATGATAAAAATTTTGGTAGCGATGAAGAAACTACAGACTTAGCTCAAGAAGCTCCAATCGCAAAGTTAGTAGATACTATTTTAGCTCAATCAATTTCAGAAAAAGCTTCAGATATTCATATTGAGCCTGAAGAGAATGTAGTAAAAATAAGATTTAGAGTTGATGGTCTGTTAAAAGAAATTATGTCACCTCCAAAAAAATTAGCATCCCCTATTATTTCACGTCTTAAAATTTTATCTGAACTTGATATTACGGAAACTAGAAAACCTCAAGATGGCCGTTTAACATTTACACTTAAAAATAAAGACGTTGACTTTAGGGTATCTACTGTTAGAACTATTTCCGGTGAAAAAATGGTATTACGAATCCTAGAAAAATCAGATGCCTTTGTATCTATGGAAAAAATTGGTCTTAATGAAGAAAACTTTAATTTACTTGATGGTTTAATTCAATCGACTTCAGGCATAGTATTAGTTTGCGGTCCTACAGGATCAGGAAAAACCTCAACCTTATATTCATGCCTATCTAAAATTAACACTTCAGAAAAAAACATTATTACAATTGAAGACCCTGTAGAATTTCATTTAGAAGGAATAAACCAAATTCCAGTAAACCCAAAAATTGGCGTGGATTTTGTATCAGGATTATCTGCAATAGTTAGACAAGACCCTGATGTTATAATGATCGGAGAAATTAGAGATATCGAAACCGCCGACATTGCTATTCAAGCGGCACTAACGGGTCATTTAGTATTTTCTACACTGCATACAAGAAGTGCTGCAGGAAGTGTAACGCGTTTGATAAATATGGGGGTACAGCCTTTTTTAATTAATAGTGCTTTTTTAGGCGTTATAGGCCAGCGTCTTGTGCGTCATATTTGTACAAACTGCAAAAAAGAAGTTAATTATGAGGAATTCAATACCATTAAGGAAAAATTATTAATAAAAAAATTAGTTGATGATTACAACAGCCCAAAAATTTATAAAGGGTCGGGATGTAAGTATTGTAATGAATCTGGTTATAAAGGACGTTTAGGTATTTTTGAAATATTAACACTAAGTGAAGAGTCTAGAGAATTAATAATTAATAAATCAAGCTCTGAAAAAATTCGTGATGCTGCAGTCAGAAATGGCATGAAAATAATACTTGATGATGGTATAAATAAAATAATTCAAGGACAAACAACCATTGAAGAAGTTGTTCGTGTAATTGATGTTTAAACTCTATTAAAAAACGGCATATTTTAAATAGAATTTACACTAAAAGGTTTGTCTTGTGAAAACATTCACTTACGTCTACAAAGGCCCTAATGCAAAAATTATTACAAAAAAAATTAAAGCATCGAACCTTCAGCAAGCTGAAAACTTTTTAAAGAAAAAAAATATCGATGCCCTTTCATTAAAAGTTGAACGATCAAAGTTTTTAGAAGATCTAACAAAACCTCGTAGCGTAGAGCCTGATGAATTAGTAGCTTTTTCACAATTAT